>Ga0182744_1002547_pt1 | contig 14915 bp, 15 predicted proteins | sample eDN3rd30CKraftMG_FD_128525 | JGI IMG/M metagenome (GOLD analysis project Ga0182744, IMG submission 128525) | Enriched Miracle-Growth compost microbial communities from Emeryville, California, USA - eDNA 3rd pass 30_C Kraft MG (version 2) (version 2) ...
GGGCGCTGCACGCCGCCCACGTCTCGGGGGTGGTGCACCGCGACGTCAAGCCCGGCAACATCCTGCTGGAACGCACCGGCAGCGTGAAGATCACCGACTTCGGCGTCTCGCTCGCCGCGAACCAGGTCCCCATGACCGCGACGGGCATGGTCATGGGGACCGCCCAGTACCTGTCCCCCGAGCAGGCGGTCGGCCGCGCGGCCACACCGTCCTCCGACGTCTACGCGCTGGGGATCATCGCCTACGAGGCTCTCGTGGGCCGTCGTCCCTTCACGGGGAAGACGCCGGTGGACATCGCCGTGGCGCACGTGAACGAAGAGGTGCCGCCGCTGCCGTCGTCCGTGCCTCCCGCGCTGGGCGACCTCGTGACCCGGATGCTCGCGAAGGACCCCAGCGAGCGACCGCGCTCGGCGGCCCAGCTCGCCAAGGCGCTCGACGACCTCGCGGCGGAGTACCGCCAGTCGCCGTGGCTCGGCTCGGTAGGGGCGCACCGCCCGGCGCACCCGGGCGCGGGGCGCACCGGAGCACCGGCGTCCGCGACGCCCCCGGCGGTCCCGGTCCGCGCGCGCGCTGCGAGCGGCACGCGGGCACAGGGGCAGCGGACGCCGACGAGCCACGGCGCACCCTCGCGCGCGGCCGCCTCCCGCAGCGGCTCCGGCGGCACGCGCAGCGCGGCGAACCGTGGTGCGCCAGCCGCGCACGGCGCGCCACGACCGTCGTCCCGGACGGCCTCGCGACAGTCCACGACGACCGGTCAGCGGCTCAGCGGCCTGGGGCGCCTCAGCCGGGTCTCGTGGCAGGCCGTCGTGCTCCTCGTGCTGGTCGTCGCGGTCGTGATCGCGGCGATCGTGGGCATGTTCCACCGGCACGGCTCGACGGGGGCGAGCGCCGCGGCGCAGACCACCACGACCAGCACCGTTTCCCTGATCTCGCCTCGTGCGGGACAATTGGCGCCTGAGAGTCCTCCCGGACCCTCCGCGATGCCGCCTGCCTGGCTGTTGCCCGGCACGGATCCGACGACACCGAAGGACGTCTAGTGGTTGACGACGCACCCCGCATCCTCGCGGGCCGCTACGAGGTCGGCGAGCTCATCGGCCGTGGCGGCATGGCCGAGGTCCACATCGGCCACGACAACCGGTTGGGCCGCACGGTCGCCATCAAGATCCTGCGCTCGGACCTCGCCCGCGACCCGTCCTTCCAGGCGCGGTTCCGCCGAGAGGCCCAGGCCGCCGCGTCGCTCAACCACCCGGCCATCGTGGCCGTGTACGACACCGGCGAGGACTCGCTGATCGATCCCGCCACGGGCGCCGCGTCGCACGTGCCGTTCATCGTCATGGAGTACGTCGAGGGCCACACCGTCCGCGACATCCTGCAGGGCGGCAACGCGGTCCCCATCGAGGAGGCCGTGGAGATCACCCAGGGCGTGCTCGCCGCGCTCGACTACTCGCACCGCGCCGGCATCGTGCACCGCGACATCAAGCCCGCGAACGTGATGCTCACGCCCACGGGCGCGGTCAAGGTGATGGACTTCGGCATCGCGCGCGCGCTCGCCGACTCCGCCGCCACCATGACCCAGACGCAGGCCGTGATCGGCACCGCGCAGTACCTCTCCCCGGAGCAGGCCCGCGGTGAGACGGTCGACGCCCGCAGCGACATCTACTCCACGGGCTGCCTGCTCTTCGAGCTGCTCACCGGTCGACCGCCGTTCCAGGGCGACTCGCCCGTCTCGGTGGCCTACCAGCACGTGCGCGAGAACGCCCCGGCCCCCAGCTCGATCGCCTCCGACGTGCCCGAGGTCCTCGACCGCGTCACGGCCAAGGCCCTCGCCAAGGACCGGGACGCGCGCTACTCCAGCGCCGCGGAGTTCCGCGCGGACCTCGACGCCGCGATGCGCGGCGGCCACGTCACCGCGGCAGCCGTCCCGCTCGCGGCCGCCGCGGCGGCGACCCAGGTCTTCTCACCGCTCGACGCGGGCGCCGCCACCCAGGTGATGGCGCAGCCCACGACCGGAGCGACCCCCGCCTGGGGTCCGGTCGCCGAGGACGAGGAGCCCGAGGAGGAGCCGGAGAAGAGCCACAAGGCTCTCATCTGGACGATCGTCGGCGTCGCGGTCGCGGCCGTCGTCGCGCTCGTGCTCATCCTGACGCTCGGCGGCGGGGACGACACGCCGCCGCCTGCCACGACCGTCACGATGCCGGTCGTCGCGGGCCTGACGGAGGACACCGCGAAGGCGGAGCTCGTCACCGCCGGCATCACCTCTACGCCCACGATCACCACCGAGGCGAGCACCGAGGTCGAGGCGGGCCTCGTCATCTCCTCCGACCCGGAGGCCGGTCAGACCCTCGAGCCCGCGGACCCGGTGACGCTCGTCGTCTCGGGCGGACCGTCGGCCCTCACGGTCGACGACGTCTCCGGCCTCTCGCAGGCGCAGGCCGTCCAGCAGCTGACCGAGCAGGGCCTCGAGGTCAACGCGACCCGCATGTTCGAGGACAGCCCGGACGTCCCCAAGGACAAGGTCACGCGGACCGACCCCGAGGCCGGCGCCTCGGCCAAGCAGGGCGACACCGTCACGATCTACGTCTCGACCGGTTTCGTCACGGTCGACGACCTCACGGGCAAGAAGCAGGCCGCCGCCTGCAAGGCGCTGCAGGACCTCAAGCTGAGCTGCAGCACCGAGACCGTCGAGACCGACGACGCCAAGGAGGGGACCGTCGTCTCGCAGTCCCAGACCGGCAAGGTGGAGCAGTTCTCCTCGATCACCCTGAAGATCGCCAAGAAGCCGGCGCCCAAGCAGGTCACCATCCCCGCGAACATCGTCGGGATGTCCGAGGCCGACGCGCAGACGCTGCTCAGCAGCCTCAGCCTGCAGTGGGACGAGTCGACCTACGAGAGCAGCGACACCGTCGCCGCGGGCATGGTCATCCGCACCGAACCTGGCGTGGGGACGACGATGACGGAGGGCCAGACGGTCCACCTCGTGATCTCCTCCGGCCCGGCCACCGGCTCCACGCCGACCGACCCGGGCTCGGGGGACGACGACCAGGGTTGAAGAGGACATCACCGCTGACGGACACGCCGGGGTGAGCTCGCCTCGCCCTCGACGAGCCCGACCGGAGGCCGACCGCACCTAGCGGTCGGCCTCCGGCGTGCTCGGGGCCTGGGCCCGCACGGCCGCGAGCCAGCCACCGAACAGGGCCATCCCCTCCTGCGACAGCACCGCCTCGGGATGGAACTGGACCCCCTGCAGCGGCAGCGTGCGGTGCGCCAGGCCCATCACCACGCCGTCGGTCGTCGCCGCCGTGACCTCGAGCTCCCCGGGCAGCGAGCCCGGCTCGACCGCCAGCGAGTGGTAGCGCGTCACGCGCATCGGCGACGGCAGCCCGGCGAAGACTCCCGTCCCGGTGTGCGTGATCTCGCTCGTGCGTCCGTGCACCACCGACGGCGCGTGGCCCACCGTCCCGCCCAGAGCGACCGCGAGCACCTGGTGGCCGAGGCACACGCCGAGCATCGGGGTGCGCGTCGCGGCGCAGCGCTCGACGAGTCGCAGCGCCGTCGTCGCGTTGTAGGGCGACCCCGGTCCCGGGGAGACCAGGACGGCGTCGTGCACCGGCAGGCGGTCGAGGTCGACGTCGCCCTCGGGGAGCACCGTCGTCTGCGCCCCGAGCGCCCCGAGGTACCCGACGATCGTGTGGACGAAGGAGTCGTGGTTGTCGACGACGAGCACGCGGACGGACGGGTCAGCCAACGGTCTGACCGGTCCCGGGGACGAAGGGCTCGATCGCGGGGAACACCCAGGTGAACAGGGCGGCCACCACGAGGCCCGCCAGGACGAGGAGCTCGATCACCTTGAGCCAGGCCGGCCCGGGCAGGACCCGCCACAAGGCTGCGTACATCAGGCGGCCCTCCCGCTCGTCGCCGTGCGCCTGCCGCTCGGGCGCCCCGGCGTCGTGCCCGTCACGAGCCCGACCCCAGCGAGACGTCGACCCCTGCGAGCTCCTCGGGGACCCCGGAGGAGACCGGAGCCCAGTAGGCGAGCTCGCCGTGCACCACGTAGCGCTGCAGGGCCCAGTAGCGCGGGTGACAGCTGGTCATCGTGAGGAAGCGCTTGCTCAGGTCGTCCGGCGCCGCGCTCACCGAGGTCGACTCGTCGGGCACCGGCGAGAGCACCCCGACCTGGTCCGGGTAGACGATCAGGTGCGAGGTCACCTTGTAGACGTACCAGGTCGTGGCCGTGCGCACGACGACGGCGTCGCCCTTCTTGAGCTTCTCGATGTGGGTGAAGGGCTTGCCGAAGGTGGTGCGGTGCCCCGCAATGGCGAAGTTCCCCAGCTGGCCGGGCATCTGGGTCTCCGGGTAGCGGCCCACCCCGAGCTTGTCGAGGACCGTCTCCTTGTCGACACCCTCCGCGACGGGTCGCACATAGTCGTCCCCGAAGCGCGGGACGTAGAGGGTCGCCCAGACGCTGCCGAGCTGCGGGGTGGGCTCGACGGGCGGGTCGTCGGTGCGCTTCTCGGCGACGGGCACGGTGACGTCGGGCGGGGCCTGCCACTGCAGGTCGTGGACGATCGCGGCCTGGGCACGATCGGCGACGACGTCGGTCCACCACAGCTGCCAGGCGAGGAAGAGCAGCACGAGCACGCCGACGGTGATCATCAGCTCGCCGATCACCCCGACGACGCCCATCACCACCTCGGAGCCGCGCGACGGCGGGCGTCGCCGCGCGCCTCGGACCGAGGAAGGGGCTGCGTGGCGTGCGCCCGGGCTGGGCGCGGCGACCGTCGCGTGGACGCGCGCCCAGGCGCGGGGCCGCGCGGCGGGCCGGAGGGAGGGCCAGGCGTGCGCCGTCACCGGAACAGGTCCGTGCCGGTGGGGACCCGGGCCTCGTGCAGGATCGCCGAGCCCTCGCTCGCGGGCACCGTGATCGTCGTGTCGTCCACGACGTCCCACCCTAGGCCGTACGCCTGGACGTACTCCTTGTAGATGGCGATCACCGGGTCGGCGGCGAGCGAGGCCGACAGCGCTTCGGGCGACCCGACGGCGGCCACGACGTACGGCGGCGAGTAGACCTGGCCGTGCAGGTACAGGACGTTGCCCACGCACCGCACCGCCGTCAACGAGGTGACCCGCTGGCCCTGGATGGTCATCGCCTCCGCGCCGCCGGCCCACAGGGCGTTCACGACGGCCTGGATGTCCTGCTGGTGGACGACGAGGTCGTCGGGTGCCGCACCGGGCGGGACGATGTCGCTCGCCGCGTCGCGCAGGGTGACGATCACGCCCGGGCCGGAGAAGGTGCCCGCCCCCGCCGAGAGATCGGTCGCGAGCTGCAGCTTGGTGGGCAAGGAAGGCAGGAGGACCGGGCTGGCAGCGGTGAGAGCGTCGACCTGGGCGCTCAGCGCCGAGACCTGCGCGCTGAGCGCGGCCACCTCGTTGCTGCGCTGCTGCACCAGGCCCGCGAGGTTCTCCGGGTGCCGGACCCCGCCGCGGGCGAGCCGAGCGCTGGCGGTGAACATGAGGCCTGCGAGGGCGAGGACGAGCGCGACGGCGAGGAGCGCGCGCCAGCTGTGCCGACGTGCTGCCCGCTGCTCCATGCGTCCCCCTGTCGCCCCGTCCGGCACCACCCGACCGGCCCCGAGATCTTCCGCCGGGCCGCGGAGCCATTAGGCTAGACCAGAATACGTTGCACGCCCTAGGACAGGACTATCCCGTGCCCACCTCGAACGCTCCCGAAACGCCCGCCGCCGACGCCAGCGACGCGAAGCCCGCGTCCGCCGGCAAGGCTGACTCCGCGTCCGCTTCAAAGCCGAAGCAGACGCGTGCCCGTGCCAAGAGCGCCAAGAACGACGTCGCCAAGGTGCACAAGCCGACGTCGGGCAACCCGGCCTGGCTCGTGCCCACGATGCTCGCTCTGCTCATCCTCGGCCTCCTCTGGGTGGTCGTGTACTACCTGACCTCCGCCCACTGGGTGTGGCCGACCGGCAACTGGAACATCGCCTACGGCTTCGGCCTGATCCTCGCCGGCGGTGTGCTCTCCACCCGCTACAAGTAGTCGCCGCAGCCGGGCACGCCCCCGGCGCGGCACCACACGCTCCACCACACCGACGACGCAGCGGGACCCCGGTCCCGCTGCGTCGTCGTGCTGTGTGCCGCCACCGTCCCGCATCACCGCCGCCTGTGCCGTTCGCGGAGCGACGAGCTACCGAGGGGCGGGTCGTCCACATCGGTGGACGAGGCTGTGGATAACCACACCGATGTAATTACATGCCTGTGATTCGAGCTGTGGACGAAGAAGATGCCGAGGGTGCGCGCTGTGGACGACCTGTCGGGGCCGGTTCGTCGGAACCAAGCTACGGCTCAGAGGTAGGACAGTGACGTGGAGGCGTACACCCACGAGCCGGCGGCGGCGATCAGCACGGCGGCGAGCGCCGTTGCCCCCACCGAGCCCCAGCGACGCCGCTCGCGGGGCAGGTAGGCATAGGCCGCACCGAGCGCCGTGCCCACGATCAAGCCACCCACGTGCGCCTGCCACGCGATCCCCGACACGACGAAGCCGAACACCAGGTTGATGCCGATGACGATCAGCATCGGTCGCGCGTTCCCACCGGTGCGGCGCAGCACCACGAGCACCGCGCCGAACAGGCCGAAGACGGCGCCAGACGCGCCGACATTCCCCGTGCGCCACAGGTCCCAGTCACCGCGCGCCAGCACCGTGAGCAGCACGCTGCCGCCGAGGGCCGAGAGCACGTACAAGGCGATGTAGCGGGCCCGGCCGAGCGTGGCCTCGAGGAAGGGGCCGACAGCGTACAGCGCCCACATGTTCATCAGGATGTGCAGGATCCCGCCGTGCAGCAGCGCGACGGTGAGGAACCGCCACGGCCCCTCGTGCCCGAGGACCGGGGCGAAGATCAGGCGGTCGTACCAGTCCGCGCTCGGCAGCACGACCTGGAGCAGATAGCTCAGCACCGTGATCCCGATGATCGCGTACGTGACGACCGGCCCGCGCGGACCGAGCCCCACCCGGGGCGCGGACCCCTGCTTCTTCGCCTGCTCCGCCACGCAGTCGACGCACTGGACGCCCACGGGAGCGGTGCGCGCGCACTCCGGGCAGGTGGGTCGTCCGCAGCGCTGGCACGTCACGTAGGAGATACGGTCCGGGTGCCGCGGGCACACCGGGGGTGCGGTGGGCGAGCCGTACGGGGTGGTCGTGTAGGTCACGAGGTCCTCCGGATGTGCGCGTGCCCGCCCCGGTCAGGTCCGGGGCGGGCAGTGCGTGGTGTGTCGGACGGTCTGCGGGCGGGTGCGCTGACGCGCCCCCACCGTCGGGTGGGGTCCGTCTCGGTCCGCTGCTGTTCTTGGTCGGACTGAGACTGCGCTCCGCGGCGGGCGGGTGCGCTGACGCGCCCCCACCCTCCGCTGCACTCCGTCTCAGTCCTCGACGGTGATCGAGGTGATGGTGACGTCCTGCACCGGGCGGTCGCCCGGGCGGGTCGGCGTGCCCGAGATCGCGTCGACGACGGCACGAGAGGCGTCGTCCGCCACCTTGCCGAAGATCGTGTGCTTCCCGGTGAGCCAGGCGGTGGCCTCCGTCGTGATGAAGAACTGCGAACCGTTGGTGCCGCCCACCTGACCCGTGATCGGGTTCAGGCGCTTGCCGGCGTTCGCCATGGCGAGCAGGTAGGGCTCGGAGAACGACAGCTCCGGGTGGATCTCGTCGTCGAAGGTGTAGCCGGGGCCACCGGTACCGGTGCCGAGGGGGTCTCCGCCCTGGATCATGAAGTTCGGGATGACCCGGTGGAAGATGGTGCCGTCGTACAGCGAGTCGCTGCGGGTGGCGCCCGTGGCCGGGTCGGTCCACTCCTGGGAGCCCGTGGCGAGCCCCGTGAAGTTCTGGACCGTCTTGGGCGCGTGGTCGGGGTACAGCTCGACGCGGATGTCACCCGCGGAGGTGTGGATGGTTGCGAACATGTGCCCATTGTTTCACGCGCGCGGCAACCACCAAAGATGGCACAGTAGGGAGAACGAGGAGATCCCTGCGTGATCGGACGAATGGAGCGCACGATGGCCAAGAGCATCCGCGAATCGGTGACGAAGGTCGTGGGCGAGACCAAGGAGCAGCGCGCCGCACTCGCCGCGCAGGCCAAGGACGCCACCACCTCGGTCGCCAAGGAGGCCGCCGCGAGCGCCAAGGACGCGGCGATCGCGGCCAAGGACTGGAGCCAGCCCCGCATCGAGCAGTTCGTCGAGTGGGTCACGCCCAAGATCGAAGAGCTGCGCGACGAGTCCCTGAAGACGGCGGCACCGATCGTCGAGAAGGCAGCCGACAAGGCCGGGCCGCTCATCGACACCGCGCACGACAAGCTGGTCGACTCGATCCTCCCCAAGATCGTCGCCGCCCTCAACGAGGCCGCCGACCAGGCCGCGGAGCGCGGCACGCAGGTGGCGAGCTCGGGCGCCGAGCTGGGCAAGGACGCGGCGCACAAGGCCGGCGACGCCGCGAGGGCGGCCTCGGACGCCACCCTCGCAGCCGCCTCGCGCGCCGGCGAGAAGGCCGCGAGCGCCGTGAGCGCGGCGGCCGGCAAGACGTCCGGCAAGGCGAGCAAGGCCGCGGCGAAGGCGGCCAAGAAGGCGCACGAGGCCAGCGAGAAGCTGGCGTCCAAGACGGCGAAGGCCGAGGCACCGAAGAAGGGCGGCAGCGCCAAGTGGTGGGTGCTCGGCACCGCTGCGGGTGCAGCCGGTGCGTACGTGCTGTGGCGCCGCACCCAGCCGACCACCGACCCGTGGGCCGAGCCCTGGGAGCGCACCGAGCCGCACGGGCGGGCCGAGGTCGTGGACGAGGCGAAGGACGCGGTCGGCGACGCGGCGGAGGCCGTCGGCGCCGCGGCGGGCGCGACCGTAGCCCGCACGCGTGACGTGAGCGGCAAGGTGGCGGAGAAGGTCGAGGAGATCGGCGAGCAGGTGGGCGAGGCCGTCTCGGGCGCCGTCGAGGAGGCCAAGACCGCGGCGCGCAAGCCGGTCGCCAAGGCCAAGGCCGTCGCCGAGGACGCAGGGGCGAAGATCGCGGACGCCGCAGCGAAGGCCCCCCGCCCCAAGAGCCGCAAGCCCGCCACCGGGACGTCGAGCGCACCTCGGAGCGCGTCGAAGGGCGCCGCAGGCTCCACGGACGAGGACACCGACGACGAGCCGTCGGGCGAATAATCACAGGTCCGGCCCTGAGGACGGTGGCAGGATGGGGCAGGTGACCACGACACCTGCCCCGTCCTCGCGACCGCGCCGGACGTTCGACCAGTCCTCCAAGCTGAAGAACGTCCTCTACGAGATCCGGGGACCGGTCGCCGCGGAGGCAGCGCGTCTGGAGGCCGAGGGTCACCGCATCCTCAAGCTCAACATCGGCAACCCGGCGACCTTCGGTTTCGACGCGCCCGACGTGATCGTGCGAGACATGATCGCGGCGCTGCCGTTCTCGCAGGGCTACTCGGACTCGCGCGGCATCCTGCCTGCCCGGCGCGCGATCGTCACCCGCTACGAGACGGTCCCCGGGTTCCCAGAGTTCGACGTCGACGACGTCTACCTGGGCAACGGCGTCTCCGAGCTCATCACGATGACGCTGCAGGCGCTGCTCGACGAGGGCGACGAGGTGCTCATCCCCGCCCCGGACTACCCGCTGTGGACGGCCATGACGAGCCTGGCGGGCGGCACGCCCGTGCACTACCTGTGCGACGAGGCGGACGGGTGGAACCCGAGCATCGAGGACCTCGCCGCGAAGATCACGCCCCGCACCAAGGCGATCGTCGTGATCAACCCGAACAACCCGACCGGGGCGGTGTACTCCCCCGAGGTGCTCAAGAAGATCGTCGACCTCGCCCGGCAGCACGGCCTGCTCCTGCTCGCCGACGAGATCTACGACCGGATCCTGTACGACGACGCCCAGCACACCTCCCTGGCCACCCTCGCCCCGGACCTGCTGTGCCTGACGTTCAACGGCCTGTCGAAGACCTACCGGGTCGCGGGCTACCGCTCGGGCTGGATGGTCATCACCGGCCCGAAGGACCACGCCAAGGGCTTCCTCGAAGGCATCAACCTGCTCGCCTCGACGCGGCTGTGCCCCAACGTTCCGACACAGCACGCCATCCAGGTGGCGCTGGGCGGCTACCAGAGCATCAACGACCTCATCCTGCCGGGCGGTCGGCTGCTCGAGCAGCGCGACACCGTGGTGCGCGCCCTCGACGCGATCCCCGGCGTGGACTGCGTGGTCCCCCAGGGTGGGCTCTACGCGTTCCCGCGCCTGGACCCCGAGGTGCACGAGATCCACGACGACGAGAAGCTGGTGCTCGACCTGCTGCAGAGCGAGAAGATCCTGCTCGTGCAGGGCACCGGCTTCAACTGGGCCACGCCCGACCACCTGCGGATCGTCTTCCTGCCGTGGGCCCGCGACCTCGACGAGGCGCTGCAGCGCTTCGGCAACTTCCTCGCGAGCTACCGCCAGTGACCGCCGCCGACACCCCCGGCCCCGTCGTCGGCCGAGCCCAGCGGGACGAGCCCGTGGAGCCCTACGTCACCAAGGTCCCGCACGCGCTGCGCCGCCGCGAGATCGCCGTGGACGCCGTCTCGCGCCCGACGCCCTCCGTGGTCCGCCTGCGGTTCACCGGCGAGGACCTGCACGACCTCAAGTCGGTCGGCCCCATGGACCACGTCAAGCTCGTCTTCGACGATGCTGCCGCTCCCGGCGACGCGCACCCGCCCCGGCGTGACTACACGCTGCGGGCCGTGGGTCCGGGGTGGATCGAGGTCGACGTCGTCCAGCACGGCGATCCCGTGCAGGGTGTGGCGGGCGCGTGGGCCTCCCGCGCCGCGGTCGGCGACCGGATCGCGATGCTCGGGCCGAAGAGCTCGAAGGTGGTCCGCCAGGACCTCGACTGGTACGTGCTCGCCGTCGACGACACCGGCCTGCCGATGGCCGCGCGCTGGCTCGCGCAGGCGCCCACCGGTGCGCGCGTCACGCTGCTCGCCGAGATCCAGTCCGAGGATGACGTCCAGGAGCTGGCGACGCGCGCCGAGGTGACGACCCGCTGGCTGCTGCGCGGCGAGGCCGCGCCGGGGACGACCTCCCTGCTCGCGGAGACGCTGAAGGCGGAGCTGTCTGACGGCGCCCACGCGGCAGACCGCGGTTTCGTGGTGGTCGCCGGCGAGGCGCTGTCGCTGCGCAGCGTGAAGGCGCACCTGCGCGACGTCGTGGGGATGCCCCACGGCTCCTTCGTGCTCACCGGCTACTGGCGTCGTGGCGTCCCGGACCACGACCATCACGCCGAGATCGACTGACCTGCCCGATCCCGCCTGTCCGGCCCCGCCTGCCGGAGACGTCGATCAGAGACGTCTGCCGGTCACGCTACGGTTTCTTCATGCACGCCCGTCGCTGCGCCGCAGCCCTGACCGCAGCCCTTCTCGCCACCGTCACGCTGACCGCGTGCGAGACCGTGCCACGAGCGCCTGCGCCAGACGCGTCCAGCACCGCCGAGCGCACCGCGACCCCTTCTCCCGCGGGTGGCTCGAGCAGCACGCCCGCCACCACCGCGTCGCCCACCGCGTCCACCGCACCCACCGGCGCGGACTCGACGTCGGGTCCCGCCACCCTCTCCAGCCTCGTGGCCTCGGGCGACCGCGCCGTCACGGCCCTCGCCACCCTCACGGTGAAGGGCAAGTCGGCCATGACGGGCTACGACCGCGAGCAGTACGGTGCGGCATGGGCCGACGTCGACCACAACGGCTGCGACACGCGCAACGACGTCCTGGACCGCGACCTCACGGACAAGACGTACCGGGAGGGCACCCACTCCTGCATCGTCACGACAGGGACGATCGTCTCGCCCTACACGGGCTCGACGATCTCCTTCGAGCGGGGGAACGTCACGTCCTTGGAGGTGCAGATCGACCACGTCGTCGCGCTCGCCAACTCGTGGGTGACCGGTGCACAGCGGTGGGACACCGAAACGCGCAAGGCGTTCGCGAACGACCCACTCAACCTGCTCGCCGTCGACGGCGCCTCGAACTCGAAGAAGCTGGCGAGCGACGCCTCGGCCTGGCTGCCCAAGAGCAAGGCCTTCCGCTGCACCTATGTCGCTCTGCAGATCAGCGTGAAGGCCAAGTACGGTCTCGCCGTGACGAAGGCCGAGAAGACGGCGATGAGGTCGGTGCTCGACGCCTGCCCCGCTCAGACGACCTACACCTCGCACCCGGTCCCGGCGAAGACGACGGCCGGTCGCACGGGCTCGAGCGCGTCGTCGTCGAAGACGTCGTCGTCCGCGACCAACAAGGGCGCCACCTCGTCGAAGGCCAAGACGAGCCCGAAGGCCGGGGCGAAGGCCGGCAGCAAGCCCGCCGCAGCGACGGACCCGCAGTTCGGCACCTGCGGCGAGGCCGTCAAGAACGGCTACGGCCCCTACGTCGACGGCGAGGACCCCGAGTACGACTGGTACCGCGACGGCGACGGGGACGGCGTCGTCTGCGAGTGACCTGTGCGAAGGTGTCGTCCGACGCCCGCGTCAGGGCTCGCGCGCGACCAGGTAGCGGTGCCCGTCCGGCGTGGTGTGCACCTCGAACGCGGCCTTGATCTCCTCGTGACGCGCCTCGAGGGCCGGGTCCGGCTCACGATCGATCTCGTCGCGCGTCACCTGGGCGGGCCCGAACACCGGCAGGAAGGTGCTGTCGATCTTCTTGGCGATCGCACGCAGCCGACCCGTGGGTCGGCCGTCCCCCGCGTCCTTGCGACCCATCGTCATCGCCTTCCCGTCCCCGATTACTTGGTGTACCAATTATTGGTGCACTCACCATATCGCACTCGCGCGGTATCGTGGGCCCGTGACCCCCGCGCCCGACCTCCGCACCCTCATGGAGACCGACCCCCTGGCCCTCGACGCCCAGGTGTGCTTCGCGATGGTCGCGGGTGCCAGGTCGATCGTCGCCCTGTATCGCCCGGTGCTCGCCGAGCTCGGGCTCACGCACCCTCAGTACCTCGTCATGCTGTCCCTGTGGGAGGACGATCGTCGCGGTACGACGACGACCGTCGGCGCCCTCGCCCACCGCCTGCACCTCGACGCCGGGACCCTCTCGCCGCTGCTGCGTCGTCTTGACGAGACCGGCCTCCTCACGCGGACACGGGCGGTGGACGATGCCCGGGTGGTTCACGTCACCCTCACCGGGCAAGGACGCGCGCTGCGTGAGCAGGCTCGCGCAGTCCCGGGCAAGGTCCGCGAGGCCAGCGGTCTGACGTTGGAACAGCTCATGGCGGTGCACGAGGCCGCCACCACGGTGATCCACGCCACCGACTCATAGCCTCGCCGCAGAGGACGAGGAGCTGGGTCACGGATCCTCACGGAGGTCACACCCACGCTCACGCACGTGACCGGGGGCTCGGTCACCTTCCACGACGAGGCCGTGACCGACGCCTATGAGTCGCGATGTCGCACGTGACCGACGCCGAGCGCCTCGGGTCGCCAGCCGCTCGATCTTCCGCGGTCGTCGCGACGCCCGTCCCCTGGCTCAGGCGTCGTCGTGTGCGCGTGCGGCGTTGCGACGGATGAGCGCGACGAGCTCGGGCCACAGCGGCCGGGGGAGGTCGTGCCCGACGCCGGGAAGAATCACGAGCTCGGAGCCTCTGACCCGGCGCGCCACCGCGCCACCCGCGGACGGTCGTACGACGGGATCATGGTCCCCGTGGAGGACGAGAGTCGGGACGGACAGCGTGGCGAGCCGGGGACCGTGCCAGGTCGCCCGCATGTGCCTGGCCTGCGCCTTGTTGTCGCGGACACCGTCGGCGGGTGACCGTTCGAACCACTCGCGGGTGCCCTGCTCGTCGAAAGGGTACGCGGGAGACGCGCAGATCCGGGCGACGGCGAGCGCGGTCTCCACGTCGCCCTCGGGCGTCCCGGGGAAGTCGAGGCGTGCCGTCGCTCGGATGAAGCCGAGATGGAGATAGCGCAGGCTCGCCAGGCGTCCGGTGTCGCTGGGCATCGCGCTGACCGAGGCGAGGCTCCGTACCCGCTCGGGATGCCGTAGTGCGATGCGCTGGGCGATGAGGCCACCCATCGACTGCCCCACCAGGTGCGCGTCCGTCCAGCCCAAGGCATCCATCACGGCGACGGCGTCGTCGGTCATGTCTTCCATCGTGTACACCGCCACGCCCGCGCCGAGGACGCCCCTGAAGGGACTGTCAGCGGCAGACGCGTCCGTGAAGCGCGTGGACGCGCCGACGTCGCGGTGGTCGTAGGAGACGACGTGGAACCCCGCGTCGACCAGCTCCTGGACGAATCCCGGCGGGTACGCGTTGCGGCCTCCCCCGAGCCCCGCCACGAGCAGCAGCGGCTCCGCTCCGTGCTGCCTTCCCCCTCGGTCGGTGTAGGCGATCTGGACCGGCCCGTTCTGAGCGATCTGTACGGTGCTCTCGGTCATCGGGCGTCTCCTCCGCGTGCCTCGACAGCACGGCTCTCGTGTCGAAACCATTTCGCATACGTTGTTCGCGAACAATGTTAGCATAGTACAGTCGAGAATGTGGATGGTGACAACTCTGGCGGCCACCGGCGCAAGCCGTCCTCCGTGTGGCTACGGCCTCAGCGGGCTGGCGTCGGCCGGCCGGCTCAACGCTCGCGAGAAGAGATCACCCGAGCAGCGGTCGCTCTCGCCGATGTCGACGGTCTCGACGCGGTGACCATGCGTCGCGTCGGAGCAGAGCTCGGCACGGGTGCCGGCAGCCTCTATCGCTACGTCCAGAACCGCGACGAGCTCCTGGAGCTGATGTCCGATCACGTGGCTGGCGAGTACTCCCTCGACAACGAGCCTGGCGACTGGCTCGCAGACCTCGTCGACCTCGGGCTGCAAGCGCGCGAGATCCATCGGCGGCACCCCTGGCTGCCGGACCTGGTGATGAC
>Ga0182744_1002548_pt1 | contig 14912 bp, 17 predicted proteins | sample eDN3rd30CKraftMG_FD_128525 | JGI IMG/M metagenome (GOLD analysis project Ga0182744, IMG submission 128525) | Enriched Miracle-Growth compost microbial communities from Emeryville, California, USA - eDNA 3rd pass 30_C Kraft MG (version 2) (version 2) ...
AAACCTCCTCGAATCCGACCGCCGTGGATCACGGAAAAGTTCTGGCTCATCAGTTGGGAAAATCCGGTCTGAAGGTGAATTTACAAAGCTATGAATGGGGGACCTTTTACAACGACATCAAAACGGGAAATTTTCAGTTGGCCACGATGAAATGGGTCGGAGCCTTCGATCCGGACATCTACCGCATCGCTTTCCACTCCCGCGAACTCTCCCCGGGAAGAAACCGCAGCCACTACATCAACAAAAAACTGGACGCGCTTTTGGACGAGGCCTTCCGCATCGAAGATTTCCGGAAAAGAAAAAACGCCTATATGAAGATTCAAAAAACCGTGTTCGACGACTTTGCGATCATTCCTCTGTGGTATGACACACAGGCCGTGGTCTTGGACCGCCGGCTAAAAGGTTTTGAAACCTCCGCCTTGAGTGACTATTATGGTCTTTTGAACCTCCGCCGCGGAGACTGATTTTGGAAATGTCAAAACGCAAATGGCTTCTCGTTTATCTGACGGTTCTCATCGTGTTCGGAGTGGATCAGCTTTCGAAAACCTGGGCCCTGAACCACATCACTCAATTGGAAATGCACGGTTTTTGGGGGTTGGTGTTGCACCGCAATCCCGGCGCCATTTTGGGCACCTTCGCCAATCTTCCTCCCCTTTTAAGAGTGGTCAGCCTGTCCACGGCGGGCGCCTTTTTGATTTTTCTCTTCGGCATTCTTCAGTATTTGCTTCCCAAATCGCTGATGGTCCTGCGCTTAGGCATGAGCATCCTTTTGGGAGGAATTCTGGGAAACGTCTGGGACCGGATGCACCACGGGGCCGTGATTGATTTTCTTCTTTTACGTTTTTTCGGTTGGACTTCTCCGGCCTTCAACGTCGCCGACGCCCTTCAGTGGGTGGGATATATTTTGGTGGTTTACATCCTTCTCACCCGCGCCGCCGAAATTTGGCCGGATAAAAACAACCGCCGCATCGTTTGGATCAATCCGTCTTTTCAATTGAAGTATTGCTTTATTCTTTCGTTGATCGGACTTTCGTTTTCCATCATCAGCGGCGTGTTTTCGTACTCTTATCTGCAAATCACCATCGACGATTTGGTGTTCGGATCGCCCAAGATGATGGAGCAGCGGTTTTTGGTGCCCTTCTTTCAAACCTACGTCATTATGACTCTGGTGTTTTTGGTGGGGCTTTTCGTGTTGGGACGGATCTTAAGTCACCGCATCGCCGGGCCCCTGTACGCTTTCGAAAGATATCTGGACGATCTTTTAGAGGGGAAAGAGCGGGAACTGAAGCTGCGCGCTGGGGATGAATTCAAGCACCTGGAAGAAGTCGCGGAAAAAATCCGGGAGAAATTGCATCAAAGTAAAAATGCGACCACGGAGGCTCCCGCGCCTTCCGTCACAGCGGAAAACGCACCGCCTGAATCCGACTGAGATAATATCTTTTCTCCTGATCGCCGTCGTGATCATAGGCCGCGAGAAAATCCCGCTCCGGTCCCCTGACGATCCCCAAAGGAGTGACCCGTCTTTCCCTGCCCGGCCGGGAGCCGCCCTCATAGGTCATCAGCACGTCGCTTTGATCCAGAATCGCCCGCGAGAGCAGGCGGCCCACGTCTTTTTCCTGCAGTTCCTGAATGGAAAAAAGCTTCCAGCGCAAATCCTGTCCTTGATACCGCACCAGCTCTTCCAGGGTCTTGTCCTCTCCGAAACGGCGCACACATTCGAGACCCACTTGCAGACAGGTTTTCGCGTCATCCAGAGCGCGGTGGGAATTTCCCGGGGAAACGTTCAAGGTTTTCGCCAAAGTGACCAAGCGGTGATTGGGACTTTCGCGGATGAGTTGACGGCTCAACAAACTCGAACACAACACGGGATTTTCCAAAGCTTCAAATCCGGCGCGCTCGAATTCCCAGGCTAAAAAACCCATGTCAAAAGGCGCATGATGGGCGAGCATCACCCCGTCCTGAACGAAGGCGCGAAAATCTTTGATCACGTCTTGAATGGCGGGCGCGGAGGCGACCATTTCATTGGAAATGCCGTGGATCTTGATCACTTCTTCGGACATCGCCTTTGAAGGTTTCACCAAAGCTTCATATTGATCGATGACCTTGCCGTTCTTCCACTTCACGGCGGCCATTTCGCAGATCTCGAAGCCCAAGGGGTACTTCCCGCTGGTTTCCAAATCGAAGGCGATCAATTCTAAATCTTTAAGTAATGTTTTTTCATTCATGACCAAGTCATGTAACACCGAAGCTTTGAAAAAGTCACTCCCGAACGAAATAACTTTGAGTGACGCCCAGGGGAAGACGAAGAGTTTCGCCTTTGGACACAAGAGTGATCCATGCATTGAAAGAAGATTCCCGCTGAACGCGCAAGACAAGGCCCTCATAAAGAAGAATTTGAACACGGCCCTCGGAAATTTCGCGCCTTTCATAAAAGCGCATCCGCCTTGCCCCAGGAGCACGGACCAAGCGCTCCAGCACGTCAAAGCCGAAAGAAGTTTGAAATCCGTCGGCGCGGGAGCGATGGGCGATTTCCCTCAGCATTTGAGGCTCCACGGACAGATTTCCTTGAGGCGCCATCACCAAGAGAGAGGATTTTTCCTCGAGATTCAACTGCAACTGACGGGCGCAAAAATTTTGAGCGGCAAAAGACGGAAGGCCCCCAAGAAGGAGGCCGCAAAGACTGAAAAAAAAGAACGCCTTTGGGCGAGGTCTCAACGGCACACCCTTTCCGAGCGGGCCCCGCGAGACGCCTTGCCGGTGCAGTAAACGCCCCAACCGGAAGCGTTGGTCTTAAAAGCAACGGCATTGTCCCCAAGCTCCGAGCGCCCCAAAGCATTCAAAGCGGAAATGTTTCTGACCGAGCGGTCTTTCCCGACGAATTTCACCTGCCAATTCGTTCCGCCCAAAGGAATTGCTTCGAGAGCGGTCAATGTCGCCTGGCCTTGATCCAAGTCAAAATAAGCGCGGCCCCACAATCCGAAATTGGTGTAATAGTTGGGCGCCCCATTGGAGCTGCGGCCATCAACTCCGGCGGTTCCCGTCGCCAAAAAATTTCCAAGGCTATAAAAAATCACGGCGCCTTTATAAATTTCCACGGGCCGCACCACATGGGGATGATGCCCCAAGATCACGTTCACTCCACCGTAATCAACGGCGTAACGGTAGCGGTCTTTTTGCCCCTTATTGAGGGAGACCTGTCCTTCCGTTCCGTAGTGGATGCTTAAGATCTTCAAATCCGCGTCGCTGCTGTGAAAAGCGCGGATCATTTGTTGATATTGTTTGTCGTCAAAGAAATTCAACACCGACACCGCTCCGCCGCCGTAACCTCCGGCGCCGTTCATCGCCGCGAAGGCGATCTTTTTCCCGGCAATTCTAAATTCCACGGGTTTGACTTCTTCCCCGGCTTTCATGATCCCGGAAGAATGAACGAAAGGATATTGACGCTCGATCTGGTCCATCCAATCGCGCGTGCTTTTAAGTCCCTGGTTTCCGAAATCAAAGGCGTGGTTGTTGGCCAGACTGAAAAGGCTGACGTTGAGTCCTTCGATCACGTCCTTCACTCCTTGAGGGTGGGAGAGAAAGGCGAAGCCGTGAGTTTTATTGCTTTGAAAACCGCGCGTGGAAGTGGACAAGACGGTTTCCAAATTCAGAAAGTTCAGATCCGAGCCCCAGGCAATCGGCTGAAGGGGTGAAATCAGGTTGGAAACCCGCCCCCACCCACTGGCGTGATCCCAAACTCCGTTGGGAGAGACTTCCGGATGGCGGTAATTTTTGTCGATGTGGTTGTCGGAAAAGCTTAAGTCCCCTCCCGCGCCGATCACAAGTTCCACCCCTTGGGCGGCCTGGGAAAAGCAAACCCCCATTAAAACGCTCAGAAGCACACGGCGGATTGAAGAAAACGACATAGGCCCTCCTGCGAGACAAATTTGGTCACCCAGGGCCCATCAACGCCGCCAAAAAGCGGGGCGAGGAGCTCTGGGATTGATGATCAGTGGTCTCGGTTGAAGAGGAGTTCAAGTCCCATGCCGGAGGAGGCGAAAGCTTCGCTGCCTCGCCGGATATCGGATATCCGTGTAAGGTCTTGGTTCAATGGTCAAAAAGAGCAGGTTTCGTCCGACTCGGTTTTATAGCCCAGCCAGCCTTCGCGCTCCGTGTGCACGCGCACGGATTGCAGAGTGGATTCGTTGCGCTCGACGATCAGAGTGGCTCTGGAATCGCTGCTGTATTCTTCTCCTGCTTTCAAGGTGGAAACGGCGATGAGGGTTCCGGCGTTTTCATTGAGATCCGCCAATTCGTGACCGAGTCCGATTTGGAAATGTCCAAAACGTCGGGAATCGTTGTTTACGGAGAGAGCCAGATTGAAAATCGAAGAGGCGTATAGGGAAATTCTGACTTCACACGCGGAGCCGTCAGCGGCTTGGCCTTGAAGGGAAATTTCTTCCGCGCCCACCGGAAGAAGAGAGCTCAGGGCTTGCGGGATTTGCGCAAGAGCAGAGGCTGACGTGAAAGCAAAAGCGAAAAGACAAAGAAACATTTTTACCGAAAATTTCATGGAACATCTCCTTTTGAGGGACCGAAAGAAAGCCTGTAAACCCTATGCCGGGGCCAAGGCCATGACGCAAGACCTTTTAAGGGATTGAATTTATGTCCTTATTAAAATTTATAATTCGCCGCTGTGAGGGGCGAGAAAGCCCGATCACTCTTTGGATTTCGAGTTCGAGATCTTGTTCACGAAGTTGTTGTAGACGTTCATGCTGTCGTCGCCCTTGCCGAAGATGCGGCCGAGTTTGCGGGGCTTGGAGCCGTCGGACAGCTGCTCTTTTTGTTTGATCGTGATCTTGATGTAGCCTTCTTTTGGTCGGCCGTCGCTCAGGCGTTCCGGAGCCATGGCGCGACCGCGGCCGTGAAGCTCCACGGTTTTGTGTTCCAACTTGGCGTCGATTTGGGAAAGCACCATGTCCAAACGTTTTTCCGCCACCATTTTCGCCGCCGCTTCTCCGCCGACGACGGTGTTGGTGAACACATCCGAATCCACGTACACGTTGGCGTCTTCGAGGCCGCTGGTTACGGCCTGCACCTTGGCCATCACGTCGGCGAATTTTCCCAAGGGATCGGCGGTGCCGGTTTTAAACAACACGCGCTCGGGAAGTTCCACTTGGATCGTGTCCCCGTTCACGGTCATGTCGGTGGCGAAATCCCCCAACTGCTCGGTGAGCGCGGCCTTGGCGATGTTCTCCGTTCCCATCTGTAAAAAGTTGGGCGTGTAATCCATCGGCTGCATGAAGTCTTCAAGAACTTTCAAAGGTTCATTGATCAGATCCAAAAACAGTTTTTCCAAAGTCAGCTGCACGCCGAAATTGGAAAACTCATATTCGATCACGCTCGGAGTTGAAAAATAATCGGACACGTTCTTTTTCACTTCGGGAGTCTGATTCAAAAGCCACATCACCAGGAAAAACGCCATCATCGCCGTCATGAAGTCGGCAAAAGCCACCTTCCACGAACCCCCGTGACCGCCTGCGGCCACCACGGTGATTTTTTTAACGACGATGAGAGGTTGTTTTTCCGCCATGGATTACGCCGCCTTCTTGCCTTCTTTGGTGGCCGTATCCATTTCCTCGAAGCTGGGACGGTCATTGGGATAAATACTCCGGCGCGCGAACTCCACGCACACCAAGGGAGGCGCTCCTCTTTGAAGAGCGACCAAAGCCGCCTTGATCACGGAAAGATAACGTCCTTCCGCATTGATGTCGGCGCCCATTTTCGTGGCGATCGGACCGATGAAACCGTAACACATCAACACCCCCAGGAAAGTTCCCACAAGGGCGGCGGCCACCAAGTGACCGATGGTTTCCACACCGGCCGTCAAATAATCCATCGTGTGCACGATCCCCAAAACCGCCGCCACGATACCAAGACCGGGAAGGGCGTCGGCCACGGTTTGCAGCGCGTGCTGGGCGGCATGTTCTTCCTCATGGGCCACTTTGATGTCCTGATCCAAAAGATCGTCCACGTCATATTGGGACAAATCCGCGGACAGGGTGATCTTCATGGTGTCGCACAAAAAGTCGACGGCATGATGATTCTTTAAAAAGTTCGGATAGGCTTTGAAGATCTCGCTGCTGTCGGGTTCTTCAATGTGTTTTTCCACCGCTTGCGGTCCGTCTTTTCTGAAGACCTGAAAAAGTTGAAAGAGCAGTTGCAAGAGTTCCACATAGTCGGTTTTCGAGGGACCTCCTCCAAGAAGCGCATGGATCACTTTGCTGACCACCATTTTTATGGTGGACATCGGGTTGGCAATGATGAACCCACCCAGGGCCGCACCGCCGATGATGATCACCTCGAAGGGCTGGAAAATAACGTGAATATGTCCGCCGGCCCCAAGAAAGCCCCCGAACACGCAAATAAGCACAACGATAATACCCACTACTCCCATAAAGTCTCCTCATGGATAAAATCGGAATATATGAGGGGAAATTAAATTGACCTAAGTCCAGTCCTCAACAAGGATGCCCTTTTATGACCGCTTCAAAACCGCGCGTTTATTATTTTCGAAGCCTCAACACCCGCGGCGACGACTCCATCAAGGTAGGGCCTTTTTTACTGGGAAGCTTCTCAAGCCGCTTTGAGCGTGTTTTAGATCCGGAGCGCCTCGACTTTGTGCCGGTGCTGGGTCTGGGGACCGGGCCTTTACAGGAACAGGCGGAGCGCGGAAAAAAATTTTTAGAAAACGACGGTTTTTTCGAGAGGTCTGGGGGCGCGGTGCACTTTTTCGGACATTCCGCCGGCGGTTTGGTCGCCAAACTGATTCTTGAGGACGCGCGGTTTTCGGCGGGAGGGTGGGTGCGCTCTTTGATCACCATCGGTACGCCTCACCGCTTGGGCGCGGCTTCCGCGTGGGCCGCGGAGTTTTCTTTGCGGCGTCCTTTGGGCGCGCGGTTTTTCCGTCAGATTTTTGGGTATGACTTTCAGAAGAAGCGCGCGACTTTCGAGAGTTTTCGGGCGGTGGCGGAGAGGATGGCCGCTGGGACAGAGGCAGAGACGAGGGTCGGGCTGGAGGTGGAGGCCATGGCCGGGGCCGGGGCCGGGAGAGACCAGGCAGCCGATCCTGAAATTGAGGAAACTCAGGCTAAGATTAAGACTAGGACTCGCTTGTTTTCATTTCCGGCTTCTCTCTTCACCGGTTCGGTGATTTGCGCTCCCCCTCCCCGCACCTGGAGTGTGTTGATGCGGACATTAAGACATTTTCCCCCTCTAAGCCAGGTGCCTTTACCCAGTGACGGGCTGATCGAGCGCGACGCCCAAGTGTTCGGAGAAAATCATTGGGAGTTTCAGTTAGACCACATTCAGCAGATCGGCTTCGGCGGCCAAGGCGCGGAGTTCTTGCGGCTCTGTCGGTTTTTAGAAAGCTTGTGGGCGGAGCTTTAGACCCTTAAGAACATTCAGGGTGTTCGATATGGCTCTGAGCCAATAATTTTAAAATCATCTGATCCATGTTGAGTATCTTTGGCCATGGCTGTTAATAAGGGAGTGTCATAACTCGTCATCTGCCCCAACCGAACGCCATCATAAAGATCCAGGAGAGCCACTATTTGAGAACTATAAATCTCTACAAATTTTTCCGAATATCCCTGCGAGACGTTACTTTGGAGATCATTCATCCTCTTTCCCTTTCCCTTTCCCTTTCCCTTTCTTTTTTCTTTCTTTTAAAACCCTCTCCTGTTCCCGTCTCTTCCTCTTCCTCCGTCTTCTTTCTTCTTTCTTCTTTCTTCTCTTTCTTTCTCCGTTTTCTCCTCCTCACGTCTTCTTGTGCCGTGAGTTCATAAAAAACATGAAGGCGAAATAAAAATTAAAAAGATCTTGACGAAGTTTTTGCCACTCTAAAATCCTCCAACAAAGATTTTCTTCTCCAAAATGACCCCCCTCTCGCTTTCCTTTTCTAAACGGCGGGGCGATGGTCTCGAGTGGATGAAATCTTCTCCCAGAAAGGTTTTTAGGCCGCATCCTCATTCGTGTTTTTCAAAAAAATCAAGTTTTAAAAACCCATGTTATCTTTCCTGAGAATACTTGAAGCGATCTCATAAACTAAAAACCGTGATGTGGTGAAGATAGCTTATATGTCGACGGCAAAAGAACGACGGATTTGGGTTTATGAGACTGCCGCTACTTTTTTGACTTGAACCACTCACCCACTCGGAAAGGAAAAACCTTTGAAACAAATCAAACAACCTTGTAAACAGCTCTCTTTCACACAACTCCCCGCGCCTTCAAAAAGTTTCGGCGGGGAGCTTCTTCAAGGAAAAAGAAAATCCAGGCGGCCTCTTTCCAGCAAACATCCCCACCACCTGATTCTGAAATCCACCGAGGGCTTAAAAAACGGCGGATTCTTTCTTCACCGTAAAGAATTGGAAAAAGAAATCGCTCGGGCCGCCGAGAAATGGGGAATAAAGATCCATCAACAAGCCATTTGCGGAAACCATCTTCATTTTATCTTGCGCTTTTGTGACCGCTCCGCCTACCGCGCCTTCATCCGCCACCTGGCCGGCGTGATCGCGCGAAAGCTCAAGATCAAATGGGATCATCGCCCCTTCACCCGCATCGTGAACTGGGGAAAAGACTTTCAAAAGGCTTGCCGTTACGTCCATCAGAATTTTAAAGAAGCCGTCGGGCTGATTCCCTATGAACCTCGGCGCCTCCACCAACCTCGAAGATCCCGGAAGCACTCTCTTTCCGACAAACTTCTCTCCCCGCAACAGCTTCGCGGTCTACGCTCTTTTCGAAGGCAGCGAAAGTCGGCCCATCAGCACCTTTTCTCCCGTACGCCTCGTGATGAAGAGCTTTTGAAAATCATTTTAAGGGAGAATAACAAAAGTACGGGCCTACCGCTCTTTGATTCTTAATAAGACCCTTTATGATACAAGGCTCGATAGATCTCAGAATTGAGAATTGTGGGCTATTTCAAAACTCGGGATGCCCAGGATACCAGCGAACCGAAACGACATGAGAAAACCGCCTCATTAAGCATAAATCATAGATCCTACGGTCCTACATCCCAAAAAAAACCTCAAAACTTCTTCAGCCGCGAGATTTCCTTCAAAGCGTCCTTCAACTCCGAACGAGAGGCGGACAACTGCAACTCCTGCTCAGTGATCAACTTTTTCAGTTGTTGGATGCGGACCTCGAAACTTTGCACCACTTGGGAATGGCGATCGACGATTTCCTGAATCCGTCCCTCGGCCAGGCGGGATTCGTTTACCTTGCTTAAAAGCTGTGCGATTTTGGCGTGGATGTCTCCAAATTGTCCTTGGACTCCCTCGGTCTGTCTTTGGATGTGGTTTTGCACCCGTTCGAAGCGCAATTTGCTGGAGGATCCCAACTCCTGCAGGCGGGTGTGGTTTTTTTCCACCTTGGGCTCCATGTCCTTCACGCGCTTCCACAAAGTTTCAATCTGGTAACCCAAAACACGGATATCTTCCTTGGAAGCCGGGATTTCCCCCTCGGCAGGAGCGCTGGGAGCGGACTTGGGCTCAGTGGTGGGAAATAGATCTCTGTTTAATTCTCTCGTCATGATGTCTTCCTTATGATGTTTTCCGTCTGTCTTCCTGGTGTCTTCCTTGTCGCGTTTTTCTGGCATCTTCCTCGCCGTTTTTGCCGCCTTTTCCTTGCGCTCTTTGGCACTCTTGTCAGCAGCCGGCACAGTCTACCACATTTTCTTCTGGACGACTTCTCCCCGGTCACTTTATCGTTGGTGTATGACTTCTGTCACCCAGTTCGCCCAGCATTTACTGAAGCTCGATCCCCAGCGCACACCCGCACGGCAGTGCCTTTATAATTATCTGAAGCACATTCTGGATCCCATCGAGCCCTTCACACCCTCGGTGATCGAAGACTTCTACCGCCGCGCCCTCACCCTGGATTACTGGCACCAAAATGCCAAAGAACTGGGAACGGCGGTCCGAAACGACCTCAACTCTTATCTCTTTCAATTTCCCGTGGAAAAAGATCTTTCCTGGGATCAGATCCGTCACGCCGACGAGCTGCAAGTCATCCCCATCCACCGGGAAAGCGATTTCCTGCAAATCCTGGAGCGCGCCGAAAAATCCCGCCTCCAAGACGGCGACCGTCTGAAACTGATCCCCACGGGTCAAGGCCACGTTCTTTCCATCGTGTTGAGTTCCGTCGGCACTCTCGAAGTGAAGAGCTATCCTTTAAAGTCCGTTCTCAGCGGCGCCACTCTGAAGCCCCTCAGCGCCGTCAGCCATCTCTTTTACAACTCGAAGCTGGAGCTGATGCCCCATGTGAAGCAAATTCTGGAAGGATCGCTTTTGACGGTGATTTCCTTTTCCATGGAGGAAGACGGCGTGCACGGAGTGATCTCGCGGGGCCATACCTTCCAAAAATTCGAAACTTTCATTCGCGCCCATCTGAGCGACCACTTTGATCTGTTCAATCAGCTCAAAAGACTTGAGCGCTTTTACGTCGATCCCCAGTCCGATCCCTTTTACCGGGAAATCATCAACCAGCTGGAACAAGCGAACCTGAATCTGAAAAATCCGACCCCGCTCCAACTGCAAACCGCCGAGAAAATTCTTCGAAAAGGACAATCCGCCTTGAAAAATGCCTTTCCCGGTGACAGACTCCTTCAACTTCTCGTGACCCATTTGGATTTAGGACTGACTCAGGCACAAAATGGCAAAACAAAAAACCTCCCTTCTCCGACTGAACAAATTCCTCGCTGACTGCGGCGTCGCCAGCCGGCGCAAAGCGGATCTTCTGATTGAAGAAGGCACCGTGCAGGTGAACGGAAAAACCGTTTATGAGTTGGGCGTGCGCGTGGACCCCGCCATTGACCGCATCACCGTAAAGGGACGTCCGGTAAAACCGGCCACTCAAAAAATCTACATTATTTTTTATAAACCCGAGAGCGTTCTCACCAGCATGAGCGACCCCATGGAAAGACCCACCGTGGCCGACTTCATGGGGGATCTGCCGGTGCGGGTGTTTCCGGTGGGACGTCTGGATTGGGACACCGAGGGGCTTTTGCTTTTGACCAACGACGGAGATTTTTCCCAGAAGGTCACTCACCCCAAGGGCGAAATCCCAAAAACCTACATGGCCAAATTAAACGGTAAACCCACGGACGCGCAGTTGGAAAAACTCTTAAGAGGCGTCACCATCCCCGGCGGCAAAGTGGCCGCCAAACACGTCGAGCGGGCGAAAGTGGGAAAATCCGGCCAATATGATTGGGTGAAAATCGTCATCACCGAGGGAAAAAACCGCCAGGTGCGCCATATGTTCGAAAAAATCGGCTACGACGTGAAAAAGCTCAAAAGAACCGCCATCGGACAACTCACCTTGGGCCCCCTCAAAAAAGGGGAGCACGCCTTCTTGGACCCCTCCAGCGTGGCGAAGGTGTTCAGGCAGTCCAAGCTCGTGCTTTTCAAAAAGGGCGAAACCTCCTCGCAAAAACGCCGCTCCGGGAAGCCTTCCTCTAAAAAGAACTTGGATTCCCGGAAATCTAAAAGACCCAACCCTAGGTAATCATCGACCGGCATGATTTCTGAACTTTTCCGGATGAAAGGGGATGATCTCTTCGCAGACCCCACAGGAAGGTTTTACGGTGACAAAATTGGGGCTCGTTTTGAATCTTTTGTTTCTTGGGTTTCTTGCCATAGGCGCCCCCGCCTTCTCGATGCCCTTTCACAAAGAACTCAAAGCCGTTCCCCTCGTGCAAGACGGCCCCTTTTGGGTGAGTGCTTGGCAAGAGGTCGAGATCCCGGCAGGCCTTGAGAGCCTTCAATTTTTGGTCATGGGCTCCGCGGATTTTCCCGTTCAAATCACCGACCTGATCGGTCCCGACGGCACCTCCTCTCTTCACAGTGGTTCGCCGATGAATGCTTACAGCGATCCCGTTTTAAGAAACGTCGTCAGTCCCGAGAGATCCGAAGGACTGATCGCGGGCTTCGGCACGCTGATTTATCCCAACAATCCCGCTCTGCCTTCACCGGCCCCAGGTCTTTGGCGCTTTCGCTCTTTGACCCGCCGGGGGCCGCCCGCGCGGGTGCAGGTGGATTTTTTGATTCTTGGAAAAGCGCTTTCCCAAAATCAAAAAAGGCAAAAACTTTCCCTCACGCTGTGGATCGCCAAAGACAGCGCCTGGGGTAAAAATTCTTCCGTGGTAAAAACGATGCTTTCACAAACTCAAGAAAATTTCTCCCGCGCCGGCATCGAACTTCATGTGCGCGCTCAAAATTTTCTGCAAGAAACTTTCACGCCGCCGTTGCATCCGCCTCAGGAAATCGCCGCTCTTGCACGGGAAAAAAATGATTCTTCTTCGTTGAACGTTTATCTGCTGCCCGAAATGGAATTCCAAAGCCAAGCCTTAAACGGACTCGCCTGTCTCGGCGGCCCCGTCGACGTTCCCGGTCAACCCTGCTTCGTCGCGCTCTTTGCGAAGGAAAATCTGAATCAACTTCCCGCCGTGGACAAAGCCAAGGTGCTCACCCACGAGATCGGCCATTACCTGGGACTTTTTCATACCCGCGATGAGGGCTATCCCCGAATCGGCACCGTCTATGACGCCATGGACGACACCGCGGAAGAAATCACCGGCGCCAACGTCATGGACCCGGGACTGTTTCACCGCCGCGTGGATTTTTCCAAAGAACAAATCCAGATCATGCAGTTGTCACCGGCGCTGCATTAAGCCCTATTGACCGCCGGCCTTCAAAGGCTCCGAGGGCATCTGATCCATTTTTTGAAATTCAGAGGAAGCCTCTGCCGCGGGCGCGGCCTTTTCCTTTTTGCTTTTCTTGAAATCCTCAAAGCGGCGCGTGTATTCCCGCATCTGATCGTTGAATTCCCGGCTTTTTTCCCTCATGGAATCATTGAAGTCCTTGGTTTGAGCCCCGATCTCGGCCTCGAAACTCTTGCGTCTTTCCCTCTGCTCACTGAAAAAATCCGAACGCTCCTTGTCCATCTCTTTGTACTTTTCGCGGATTTCCTCCCGCTCCATTTTGTGCGGATCCAGGCTTTTTCTTTTTTCCTTGGCGGCTTTCAAAAATTGATCGCGCTGCGAGCGCTCTTCCCGGGTAAAGTCCTCGCGCAGCTTTTTCACCTTGCGCGAAAAGCTTTCCCGTTTTTTCTGGCTGGCGTATTGAAATTGCTGGCGCAAGCGGGAGGGCTCCACGTCGGGCTGGGCCATCAATTTCGTGATCATGGCCAACTCGTCATTTTCTTTTTGTGTTTCCTCGGGGATTTCCTTGCGCAGCTCTTTAAGATCCGCGCGGTCCTGGGTGAGGGAGACTTCCTCGGAAAGTGTCTCCTTGATTTTCTCACGGTCGGCGGCGATCCGATCCGGCGGAGCCTGTTTGGAGGCGCAGCCAAAAAGAACGCCCGTCAATACCGTCATCAGGAAAATTACTTTTTTCGTTTTCATGTTTTCATTCTAGAAAAGCCCCGTGATCTTGTAAATCAATCTCTCAAAAAGGGCTTGCCCCTCTTTTGCAATAAACGGAAACTGAGTGAACGAAGACGCCAAAGGAGAATTCATGTTCCACCTTTCTTCCTCAAACCGGCTCACGGTCCTTGTTTTTGCCGTTTCTTTCCCGTTGGTGAGTGCGGGTTGTTCCAAGACTTCCGACGTTTCGAACAATCCTTCTCTGAGCGCGCAAGAGGACGCTCAAAAAACCCTTCAACAGGTTCAGTGCAACAAGGTTTGGGAGAAAGCCTCCGCGGCTTACGAGGAATGGGAAAAGAATCCCGATCCCAAGCACTTCACGGCTCTTCTTCAGGCCCTTCCCAAAAAACGCCCACCCTCGGGATCTTCCCTCTGCTCCAATCAGGAATCGGTGATGAGAGGACTGGGACAAGGCCTTGACGGACTTTTAAAAAAGTCTCCCGGAGTTCATGACTTCATGGTGCTTCTGGCCCGCCTTCAGCCTTTCAGTGACGGCGGCATCGCCGAGGGCATCTGCGCCCAAGGCCCGAAACTTTTGGACAAAGATCCCCGCGGATTCGTCCAAGCCCTTCATGAAGAAAAAGAAATGTTGGTGGACCAAAACTGTCTGGTGCTCTCCGCCCGTGATCTGGTGGACCGCCCTCTCAAAGAGCGCTCCCAAGCCTATCAAAAGCGCATCGCTCAGCTGGAAAAGGTGAAGGACGAAAACCTTCAAACCACGCGGCAGGAACTGACCGCCGCGCTCAAGCAAAAGATCGACACTCTGAAAAAAAAGAGGAAAGAATAAAGCGGCTTTTCATCGGCGCGTTGTCATCAACGCGTTTTCTTCAAGGCGCGGTCGATCTCGCGCTGGGAGGACTTGGCCTTCAGCGATTCGCGCTTGTCGCCCTTTTTCTTTCCCCGCGCCAAGGCGATCTCCAACTTGGCCCGTCCCCGTTTGAAATAAATCTTTAAAGGAATGCAGGCCAAACCCTTTTCCGCCAGAGAGGTCCTGATTTTTTCCAACTCATGGTCGTGCAGCAAAAGCTTGCGCAGACGTTCCGGCTCATGGTTGTTGTAGCTGCTGGCGCGGTACTCGCTGATGTGGGCGTTCTGCAGAAAAGCTTCGTGCCCCTTGAAGGAGACGTAGGAGTCCTTCAACTGCACTTGGGCGTCACGCAGGGATTTCACTTCGCTGCCGGTCAAAACCATTCCGGCCTCGAAGGTTTCGACGATCTCAAAATCGAAACGGGCTTTTTTATTGTCGGCGACGATTTTGATGCTCATGAAAAAGCTCTTTCCAGTTTGAGGGAGTCAGCTCTTCCGCGCGGACCGTGGCGGAATGTCCTTGTTTCTCCAAAACCGCGCTCCACTCCCAAGAGGGATCCACGGCCTTCAGACTCTTTATAAGTAACTTTCTGCGATTTTGAAATCCTTGACGGACGAATTTCAAAAAAGACGGGCTTCCAAACCC
>Ga0182744_1002549_pt1 | contig 14911 bp, 14 predicted proteins | sample eDN3rd30CKraftMG_FD_128525 | JGI IMG/M metagenome (GOLD analysis project Ga0182744, IMG submission 128525) | Enriched Miracle-Growth compost microbial communities from Emeryville, California, USA - eDNA 3rd pass 30_C Kraft MG (version 2) (version 2) ...
CATCGAGATCGGCTACAAGCCGGCTGGCGGCATTTCGACGGCCAAGGTGGCGCTCGACTACATGGCGCTGATGAAGGAGGAACTGGGCAATCACTGGCTCCAGCCCCACCTCTTCCGCTTCGGCGCCTCCTCGCTCCTGACCGATATCGAACGGCAGCTCGAACACAACCTGACCGGTCACTACGCTGCCGATTACCGGCAGCCGATGGTCTGACCCCGAACGCGCCACATCGTCCTTCGCCCCTCGGGGAGAAGGTGCCCGCAGGGCGGATGAGGGGGGACGCCCCAGCCGCCTGCCTCGCGGAGGAGAAAACGGAATGAACAAGATCGCCCAAATCTTTCAAACCCTCGAATATGGCCCGGCGCCCGAAAGCGCGCAGCCGGCACTCGACTGGATCAAGGCCCATGACGGGGTGTTCGGCCATTTCATCAATGGCGCCTGGACCAAGCCCGGCAAGACCTTTTCGTCCGACAACCCCGCGACGGGCGAAAGCCTGGCGCAGGTGAGCGAAGGCTCGGCCGAGGATGTCGACAAGGCGGTCAAGGCCGCCCGCGCCGCCTTCAAGTCGTGGTCGGCGCTCTCGGGCTATGAGCGCGCCAAATATCTCTATGCCATCGCGCGCCTCGTCCAGAAGCATTCGCGTCTCTTCGCCGTGCTCGAAAGCCTCGACAACGGCAAGCCGATCCGCGAGAGCCGCGACATCGACATTCCGCTGGTCGCCCGCCATTTCTACCACCATGCCGGCTGGGCCCAGCATCGCGACCGCGAATTCCCCGGCGCCGTGCCCTATGGCGTCTGCGGCCAGATCATCCCGTGGAATTTCCCGCTGCTGATGCTGGCCTGGAAGATCGCGCCGGCACTGGCCGCCGGCAATACGGTTGTGCTCAAGCCCGCCGAATTCACCTCGCTCACCGCGCTGCTTTTCGCCGAAATCTGCGAGAAGGCCGGGCTGCCCAAGGGCGTGGTCAATATCGTGACCGGGTTCGGGGAAACCGGGCAGGCCATCGTCGCCCATCCCGACATCGACAAGATCGCCTTTACCGGCTCCACCGATGTCGGCAAGGCCATCCGCGCCGCCACTGCCGGCACCGGCAAGGGCCTGTCGCTCGAGCTGGGCGGTAAATCCCCCTACATCGTCTTCGAGGATGCCGATATCGACAGCGCCATCGAGGGGCTTGTCGACGCCATCTGGTTCAACCAGGGGCAGGTGTGCTGCGCCGGCTCGCGCCTCCTGGTGCAGGAATCGATCGAGGAGCGCTTCATCGCCAAGCTCAAGCTGCGCATGTCGAAACTGCGGGTCGGCGATCCGCTCGACAAGGCCATCGATATCGGCGCGCTCGTCGCCCCGGTGCAGGTGGAGCGCGTGCGCGAGCTGATGCAGAAAGGCATCGAGGAAGGCGGCTCGGTCTATGAGCCTGATATCGACCTGCCCGCCGGGGGCTGTTTCCTCAAGCCCGCGCTCATCACCGATGTCTCGCCCGCCAATACGGTCGTCGCCGAGGAAATCTTCGGGCCGGTGCTGGTTGTCATGAGTTTCCGCACGCCCGAGGAGGCGGTGGCGCTGGCCAACAATACCCGTTACGGGCTCGCCGCCACCATCTGGAGCGAGAATATCAACCTCGCCCTCGACATCGCGCCCAAGATCAAGGCGGGCGTCGTCTGGATCAACGGCACCAACAATTTCGACGCCGCCGTCGGCTTCGGCGGCTACAAGGAATCCGGTTTCGGTCGCGAAGGCGGCAAGGAAGGCATGGGCGTCTATCTGAAGCCCGCCTGGGAAAAGGACCTCAAGCCCGCGCCCGCCGCCAAAGCATCACCCGCAAAGCCCGCCAATCCACTCGACGCCTCGCAGGGCATCGACCAGACCGCCAAGATGTATATCGGCGGCAAGCAGGCGCGCCCGGACAGCGGCTATTCGCGGCCGGTCTTTGGTCCCGCAGGCAATCTCGTCGGCGAGGCCGGCGAGGGCAATCGCAAGGATATCCGCAACGCCGTCGAGGCAGCGCGCGCGGCGCTGGGCTGGGGCACGAGCTCGGCGCATAACCGTGCGCAGATCCTCTATTTCCTGGCGGAAAACCTGCAATATCGCCGCGCCGAATTCGCCGCCCGCATCAAGGAACAGACCGGCGAAAAGGGCGAGGCCGAAGTCGATGCCGCCATCGAACGGCTCTTCGCCTTTGCCGGCTGGGCCGACAAGTATGACGGCGCCGTCCACAACCCGCCGCTGCGCGCCATCGCCGCCGCCATGGTCGAGCCGATCGGCGTCCTCGCCATCCTCGCCCCGCAGGCCCGCCCGCTCCTGGGCTCGGTGGCGCTGCTGGCCCCGGCCCTGGCCATGGGCAATCCCGTCGTCCTCGTCCCCAGCGAAAAATCCCCGCTCTCGATGACCGATTTCTACCAGGTCCTCGAAACCTCGGACGTGCCCTCGGGCGTGGTCAACGTCGTCACCGGCGACAGCGCCGTTCTGGCGAAAACCCTGGCCGAGCACGACGGCATCGACGCCATCTGGTGCGTCGGCGACGCGGCGACCTCCACGATGGTGGAGAAGGCCTCGGTGGGCAATCTCAAGCAGACCTGGACCAGCCGCGGCCTCAATTACGACCTTTCCGACACGGAAAAGTTCGAAGGCGACTACTTCCTCCGCCGCGCCACGCAGGTGAAAAACGTCTGGGTGCCGTATGGGGCCTGACGGCCTCGATATCGGCCAGCACTTCTCCCTCCCCGCTCAGGGAGGGAGAGCAAGGAGCGGCGCTGCTCGCGCCGAAGGCAAAGCTTCATGACCCTCCTCCCCCAGGAATTCATCGCCCGCAAGCGCGATAACCTGTCGCTCGCCGCCGAGGACATTGCCCGTTTCGTCGCCGGGCTCGTCGATGGCTCGGTATCGCCCGCGCAGGCGGCCGCCTTTGCCATGGCCGTCTATTTCAACGACATGAGCGTGGACGAACGCGTGGCGCTGACGCTGGCCATGCGCGACAGCGGCAAGGTGCTCGATTGGTCGGACCTGCCCGGGCCCGTAGCCGACAAGCATTCGACCGGCGGGGTGGGCGACAATGTTTCGCTGATGCTGGCGCCGATCCTCGCCGCCTGCGGCATCTATGTGCCGATGATTTCCGGGCGCGGGCTCGGCCATACCGGCGGCACGCTCGACAAGTTCGATTCCATTCCGGGCTATGCCACCAACCCCGACAACGCCCTCTTCAGGAAGGTGGTGAAGGCGGCAGGTTGCGCCATCATCGGCCAGACCGACGACCTCGCCCCCGCCGACCGCACGCTCTATGCCATCCGCGACGTCACCGCCACGGTCGAGAGCATTCCCCTCATCACCGCCTCGATCCTCTCCAAGAAGCTGGCGGCCGGGCTCGGTGCCCTCATCCTCGACGTTAAGACCGGCTCGGGCGCCTTCATGCCGACGCTCGAAAAGTCGCGGGCCCTGGCGCAGAGCCTGGTTTCGGTCGCCAATGGCGCCGGCCTCAAGACCGGGGCCCTCATCACCGACATGAACGAGCCCCTGGCCTCGACGGCCGGCAATGCGCTCGAAGTGCGCAACGCCGTCGATTTCCTCACCGGCGCCCATCAGGATGCGCGCCTGCGCGAGGTGACTCTGGCGCTTTGCGCCGCCATAGTCGAGATCACCGGCCTCGCCAAAGCCGAAGCAGCGTGGCAAAGGATCGAGACGGCATTGGCCGATGGCTCGGCGGCCGAACGTTTCGGGCGCATGGTGGCCGAACTGGGCGGCCCCGCCGATTTCATCGAGAACATGGATCGCCACCTGACGCCGGCCCCACACATGCGCGACGTGCCAGCGCCGGCCGCGGGCATCGTCAGCGCCATCGATACGCGCGGGGTCGGCATGGGCGTGGTCGCGCTCGGGGGCGGACGCATCCGGCCGACCGACAGCATCGATCATGCGGTGGGCTTTGACCGCCTCGCCGGCATCGGCACGCGCGTCGAGCGCGGCTCGCCGCTCGCCCGCGTACATTTCCGCTCCGAGGAGGGTTTTCGCGAGGCCGAGCGGCGCCTGCTCGCCGCCTATGCGATCGGGGAGAGCGCGCCCGACCATCCGCTGGTGGCGGCGCGGCTGGGTTCTGAGGGAGAAGCCTGATGCCCCGCGTCATCCTCGCCGTCCTCGATTCCTTTGGCCTGGGCGGGGCGCCCGATGCCGCCGCCTTCGGCGATGAGGGGGCCGACACCCTCGGTCACATCGCCCGCGCCGCTGCCCGCGGCGAGGCCGATCGCGACGGCCTGCGGCAAGGTCCGCTGATCCTGCCCAATATGGATGCCATGGGCCTGGGCGCGGCGGCGGCGCTCGCCACCGGTGCCGTGCCACCCGGCTTTTCCGCCATTCCCGCCGGCGGGCGGTTCGGCGTGGCGCGCGAAATCTCGCGCGGCAAGGATACGCCTTCGGGCCATTGGGAAATCGCCGGTGTGCCGGTGCCCTTCGAATGGGGCTATTTCCCGCGCACCGATCCGGCCTTTCCCGAGGATTTCGTCGCCGCTTTCGTCGAAAAGGCCGGCCTACCCGGCATTCTGGGCAACAAGCACGCTTCGGGCACCGAAATCCTTGCCGAACTGGGCGAGGAGAGCATCCGCACCGGCAAGCCCATCTGCTACACCTCCGTCGACAGCGTCTTCCAGATCGCGGCCCATGAAAGCCATTTCGGGCTCGACCGGCTTTACGAGATCTGCGCCATCGCCTTCACGCTCACCGAGCCCATGCGCATCGGCCGCGTCATCGCCCGGCCCTTTGTCGGGGAAACCGCCCAAAGCTTCCAGCGCACCGGCAATCGCCGCGACTTCGCCATGTCGCCGCCCGAGCCGACCCTGCTCGACCGTGCCGAGGCCGCCGGCCGGCAGGTTTACGCCATCGGCAAGATTTCCGATATCTTCGCCGGGCACGGGGTGACCCACAAGCTCAAGGCCAATGGCAATATGGCCCTCTTCGAGAGGACGCTCGAAGCCATGGAAATGGCGGCGGACGGCGCGCTCATCTTCGTCAATTTCGTCGACTTCGACCAGGAATACGGCCATCGCCGCGACGTCGCCGGCTATGCCGGGGCCCTCGAAGCCTTCGACCGGCGCATCCCGCAGATCATCGCCGGCATGCGCCAGGACGACCTTTTGATCCTCACCGCCGACCACGGCAACGATCCGACCTGGCCGGGAACCGACCACACGCGCGAGCAGGTGCCGATTCTGGCCTTTTCCCCAAGGCTGTCGCGCGGCGAGATTGGCATTCGCAAAACCTTCGCCGATATTGGCGAAAGCGCGGCCCGCTGGCTCGGCCTGCCGCCCGGCCCCCACGGCCGCCCCTTCCTCTAGATTTCAGCAGGCTCTTTCATGCGCAACGTCACTGTAGTCGATCATCCCCTGATCCAGCACAAGTTGACGATCATGCGGAACAAGGACACATCCACGGCCGGCTTCCGCCGGCTGCTGCGCGAGATCGCGCACCTGCTCTGCTACGAGGTGACGCGCGATCTCGAAATGGAGCTGATCTCGATCGAGACGCCGATCCAGCAGATGATGGCGCCGGCCCTCAAGGGCAAGAAACTGGTCTTCGCCTCGATCCTGCGCGCCGGCAATGGCCTCCTCGAAGGCATGCTCGATCTGGTGCCGGCGGCGCGCGTCGCCCATATCGGGCTCTATCGCGACCACGAAACGCTCCAGCCGGTCGAATATTACTTCAAAGCGCCGTCGAGCCTGGATGACCGGCTCGTCATCGTCGTCGATCCGATGCTGGCCACTGCCAATTCCGCCATCGCCGCCATCGACCATTTGAAGCAGCGCGGGGCCAACAACCTGCGCTTCCTATGCCTTTTGGCAGCGCCCGAAGGGGTGGAAAAGTTCACCACCGCCCATCCCGACGTGCCGGTCTTCACCGCCGCGATCGACGACCATCTCAATGAAAAGGGCTATATCGTCCCCGGTCTCGGCGACGCCGGCGACCGCATGTACGGCACGAAGTAAGCGGGTTCGCTCTCGCGATTTTCATGCAGTCATGGCCCCGGCCCAGCGGCCGGGGGAGATTGTCGACGCGACGGGCGCTACTTCTGAGGCTTACGCCTTGAGCGGCAGCCCGTAGCTGATGAGATCGGCGCGCAAAGCTTCGGGCGAGGTGAAGTGGATGGCCTTCATGCCGAACTTGCGGGCCGAGATCACATTCACTTCGTTGTCGTCGATGAAGACGCAGGATTCGGGCGCCAGCCCGTAACGCTCGCAGAAGAGCTGGTAGATGCGCGGATCGGGTTTGACCAGCCGCTCGAGCCCGGACACCACCACGCCATCGAACTTTTCGAGGAAGGGCCATTCCCCCAGGCAGCTCACCCATTTCTCCCAGGAGAAGTTGGTGATGGCGAAAGTGGGGATTTCGGCTTCGATCAGCTCGTCATGGATGTCGATCGTGCCCTGGAAGAAGCCATTGAAGGTTTCCTTCCAGCGCAGGTCATAGGCCTGGATTTCGCGCCAATAGCGCGGGAAGCGGGTGATGAGCCGTGCGACGCCTTCCGAATAGATGTCGCCGGCGTCGAATTCGAGGTTCCAACCGGCGGTGCAGATGTTCTCGTGGAACCAGCGCGCCTCCTCTTCGGTCTCGAAGAGCTTGCGGAACAGATACATCGGGTTCCAGTCGACGAACACGCCGCCAAGATCGAAGACGGGAATGAGCGTATCGTCGGACATCGGAGCACCAGTGTTTGAGAAAGCCGAGCGAGGCTATGCCACTTGTGTGCAAGGGGCGCAAGCTGCGGGCGGCGCTCAGCAGCAGGTGATGGTGCCTTCGAAGCGCGGCAGGTAGAAATTGGTGTGCGAGAGCGTGATGTCGTCGCGGAAGACGAGGGTCAGCATCGGGCTATAGCTGTAGCTCGCTTCCGAAATCACCAGGTCCTTGCCCTGCGCCAGGGAGCGCATCTGCGGGCTCGAAGACATGTCATAGACCGAATTGACCGCCCGTGGCGTGACGCTGGACGGATAGGCCCGGCTCCAGACCACCTTGGCCGCGCCGCTCGCATCGACCCTGAGCAGGGACACGACCTGAGCGAGCCGGGCGATCGGCAGCGGCCCCATGGTCGAGGAGGCGGCGCTGAAATAATTGTCGAGCGTCGACTGGCTGATGGAGTCCTTGCTGCGCGCGACGAGGTCACCGAGCGTGCCCGAGACAGTATTGACGCGCCGGTCGGCAATAATGAGCTGGCTGGTCTCGACCGAGCCGAAATAAAGCAGGAGCAGGATGGGTACGATGAGCGCGAACTCGACCGCCGCCGCCCCGCCATTGGCCTTCCGGAACCGCTGCAGCCGCGTGCGCCAGGCCCCGATCCTCATCATTGGAACGGCTCGTTCTTGAAGACGCGGACGGCGCCGAGCAGGCGCGTATTGTCCGAATGGGTGGCGAGGTTGAAACCGAGGAAATTGATGATGGTCGGCCATTTGTAATAGGCGCGCACCCGCACGATTTCCGAGGCATTGCCGGGGGTGAAGCTGGGCACGAGCGTCCAGCGCGTCGGATCGTCGGGATCGAGCGGCGGCTCGACCTGGGCGGAGCTGAAATCGCTGATCACATCGACCTTGATCTGCAGCTTGCTGCAATCGAAGAGCCCATAAAGGCCGTCGCAGATGAGGCCGCGAAAGCCCTCGGCCGTCATCTGCTGGGACTGCGCCTGGCCGGTGAGGATCTTGCGCGTGCTGTCCTGGACGGCGCTGTCGAGCACTTCGCTGGCGAGGAACACCATGCCGGTCTCGAGCGTGGCGCCGATGAGAACGAAGAAGATCGGGGAGAGGATGCCGAATTCGATGAGCGTGGCGCCGCGCTCGTCGCGGCGCGCGGCCCGGAGCGGCCGGCATATCCCGGAGAGGAAAGTCCTCAGTCTGGAAGGGCGCTGCTGCATGGACCGGCTGGCAAATTGGCACTGCCGGACCCTAATGAGACTGTCTTTAATTGAAGGTTAGTAGAAACCCGCAGATTTGGCCGGGTTCGCCCGCAGGCTTAACGCCGGGTTAATTCTGCGAATTGCGCACGAGATCGAGCGATTGCGTCTGTTCCTGGGTGAAGGCCGGCGCATCCCCGAGCATGACGGTGGGGGCGCAGCGACTGGCGCAGGCATAGGTGGCGCGCTGGCCGGCATTGAACACCGTCACCAGGTCCGCCTGGTTCTGCACGACCTCGAGGACCGTATCGGCGATGGGCGTGCCCGAGGCATTGAGCACTATGAGATTGGTCTGGCCGTAGGACTTGCCGGTCAGCACCAGCGTCAGCGGGTCCTGGATGGTGACGTCGGCCACGCCCGGATTGCCCACGATGACGGTGGCGGCGGGCGAATTGATGCGCAGGACGCGGGCCATGTTGACCTTGACGCTGATCGGGCCGCTCGACGCGGCAGGGCTTGTATTGGCGTCCGCCAGCGCGCCCTGTGACGCCAGCAGCAAGGCTGCAACGGCAATGCAGATGGACTGACGCAACGACATGACCGGCCCCGAACCCTTTGATCCTGACCGGGAGTGTTACCGGGAATGGTGAATAAATGGCAAAGAGCCCGCTCACAGCCCTTCATGCGCGCCGGGTGGGGCGTCCGGGAGCGTTACCCGGCATCGTTAACGACCTGTTGTTATCGATTACCGCGAGCGATATGCGCACGATAAGTAAAATGCAATCGAATGCTTTCATATATAATCCACTATGAGGCGAATGTCTTGGCGCACCGCTGTATTGGCGGCGCCGATTAACGCAATTTCAAGGTCTGCCGCCTAACTCTCGTGGCGAGTTCGATGTGTGACGCGTCGGACATGAAGTCAGCATACTGACTGGGAGCTAGGAGCAATAAATGAACATCATCGCAAAGTTTGCGAAGGACGAATCCGGCGCGACCGCCATTGAATACGGTCTGATCGCCGCCCTTATCGCAGTTGCCATCATCGGTGCGGCCAGCCTGCTCGGTGGCCAGCTGAGCAACACCTTCACCTACATCAAGGACCAGCTTGCAAGCGGCACTCCAAGCGGCACTCCCTAATTGTACAGTACATGAGCGAAGCCGAAAGGGGCCAATGGCCCCTTTCTTTTTCCGTTCCTTAACCGGATGCCCTTCATTATGGTCGGATGGTAAGACTGGAGACAGACTTGTACGGACAGATTGCGCTTCTGGTTTTTCCGCTTCTGATGGCCTTTGCCGCCTCGTCGGATCTGTTGACCATGCGCATCTCCAACAAGTTGATCCTGGTGACGGTCGCCGGCTTTTTCATCCTGGCGTTGGTATCACACATGCCGTTCGAGCAGTTGGCTCTGCACATTGCCTGCGCGGTCATTGTTCTCGTCGTAGCCTTTGGCCTGTTCTCCATGGGCTGGATTGGCGGAGGCGACGCCAAGCTGGCGGCGGCGACTGCTCTTTGGCTGGGCTTTGCCGTGACCCTCAACTATGTGCTGATCGCGGCGGTATTAGGGGGCGCCCTGACTTTCGCTCTCCTATCGCTACGGCGCTTTGAGTTGCCGCCGCAGCTCATGAATGTCACCTGGATCGATCGGCTTCATAACAAGAAGACCGGTGTCCCTTATGGCATTGCGCTCGCCGCCGCCGGCATACTTGTCTACTCTGACACCGCGCTCTTCCAGCAACTGGTCGGCACCTGACCGTCTTCATGGCGCGTTAACCTTGCGCGCAAAGCAGTGATTAACCAAACTTTGACCCTTTGCCCGCCATAGTCCGCGCTGGGGGCTCGGGCCGTTTGCCCGATGCCGAAACCGGAGTTGGGTGATGAAACGGTCGCAGGTTCTGCTGCTGGCGGTGGCGCTCGTATCGGGCGGCCTGGCCGCCTATCTCGTCCTGGGCAGCGGCAGCAAGCCGACGCCCACCGCGGCGACGGCCAAGACCGAGATCATTGCAGACCCCAAGACCCGCATTCTGGTGGCAGCGCACGATATCGGGGTCGGCGAACGGCTCGCCGCCGGCGCCGTGCAATGGCAGGATTGGCCGGAAGGGGCCGTGCGCCCCGAATATATCACCATCGCCGCCGCCCCGGATGCCGCCGGCGACCTTACCAATGCCGTGGCGCGTTTCGAGATCTTTACGGGCGAGCCGATCCGCGACGCCAAGCTGGTCCGCTCCGACCAGGGTTATCTTTCGGCCGTGCTGTCGCCGGGCATGCGCGGCGTTTCGGTGGCGGTGACGCCCGAATCCGGCTCGGGCGGCTTCATCGTGCCCAACGACCATGTCGATGTCGTCGTCTCGCGCTCGGCCGATGCCGGCGAAATCTCCGAGACCATCCTCTCCAACATCAAGGTTCTCGCCATCGGCAAGCGCCTGGGCGAGGTCGGCGCGTCCGCCGGCAATCCCGATCCCAACGATCCGGCCTCCAAGACCTTTGACAGCAACACCATCGCCACCCTCGAGCTCGATCCGCTCCAGGCCGAAACCCTCATCAACGCCTCCACCTCCGGGCGCCTGTCGCTGGTGCTGCGCTCGGTCGTCGATTTCGTCGCCTCGGGCGAACCCGAGACGCGCCGCAACCAGGCCATCAGCGTCATCCGTGCCGGCAAGCAGGCCAATATCCTGGCAGGCGTCTCACGCAACGAGACGGCGCAGGAAGAGCCCGCCGAGCAGTCGGCGGTGAACTAGGCACAGGCTCCAACCATGTCCCATCCCGCCCAGAACAGGCCGCCCCTCATGAAGCCCCTCAAGGCCCTCGCGCTCGTCCTGCCGCTCCTCGCCGCTCTGCCGCTGCCGGCCCTTGCCGCCGAGCAATCGCAATTGCGCGTCTCCAGCAACGAATATGGCCGCACCCAGCACGTGACGGTCGGCCTCAACAAGTCGCTTCTCGTCGATCTGCCGATCGAGGCGAGCGAGGTCATCGTTTCGAGCCCCACCATTGCCAGCGCCATGATGCGCACCAAGACCAGCGCCGTGATCCAGGGCGTCGGACCGGGCTCGACCAACATCATGTTCCTCGATGCCAATGGCGGCAGGATCGCGGTGATCGAGATCGTGGTGGGCAGCGATTCCTCCAGCCTCACTTCGACCCTGGCGGCGCTGCTGCCGGGCTCCAGCATCCAGGTGCAGGCCTTCAATTCCGGCCTCGTGCTCTCGGGCACGGCGCAGTCGCAGGACGACGTGCAGAAGGCCGTGGCCATCGCCGCCCAGTTCACGGGCGATGCCACCAAGGTCGCCAATGTCATCAACGTCACCGGCGGCCAGCAGGTCATGCTCAAGGTCACGGTGGCCGAGGTTTCGCGTGAAACCGTCAAGCAGCTCGGCCTCAACCTGAGCGCGTCGCTGACGTCCGGCTCGATGGTGACCAATCTCATCAACACGCCGGGGCTGGGCGGCGCCAGCAGCGTCACACCGAGCGGCTCCATCGGGGTCGGCCTCAATGTCGGCGCGCTCTCCATCGACGCCACACTGCGCGCGCTCGAACGCCGCGGCGCGCTGCGCACCCTGGCCGAACCGACGCTCACCGCCATTTCCGGCCAGGAAGCCGAATTCCTTGCCGGCGGCGAGTTCCCGGTGCCGACCGACGTGCAGGACAGCAAGGTCACCTATACCTTCAAGAAGTTCGGCGTGCAGCTCAAGTTCACGCCCACGGTCAAGTCCAACGGCATTGTCGGGCTGGTCGTGGACACTTCCGTTTCCGAGCCGACCTCGGAAGGCTCCTATTCGGTGGCGGGCGTCACCATCCCGGCAACCAAGGAGCGCCAGGCCAAGACTTCGGTGGAATTGCCGACCGGGGCGACCTTGGCCATTGGCGGGCTCATCCAGGATCAGCTCCGCCAGCAGGTCAACGCCTTCCCCGGCCTGGGGAACATCCCGATCCTGGGCGCGCTCTTCCGCTCGCGCGATTACCTGCACTCCCAGACCGAGCTGGTGATCCTCGTCACGCCCTATCTGGCCCAGGCCACCACCAATCCGCCGCCGCTCCCCACCGATGCCTATGTGCCGGCGGGCGATGCCGAGGCGATCTTCCTGGGCCGGATGGAAAAGCTCTATTCGGTCGGCCAGGGCCCCGGCGGCATGCGCGGCAGCTTCCAGGGTTCGGTCGGCTTCGTGCTCGATTGAGCGCAGCGTTCAAGGATTAGGTCATGAGTTTCCTCAACAACGATCCCAAGACGCCGGACGAGCCGGCGGCCGGCGACACCGCCCCGGGCGCCCGCCTCATTCCGCGCATCACCATCCAGGCCTTCTGCGAGCATTCCCAGACGGCGCAATTGGTGGAATCGGCGGTGCATGACCGGCGCATGTCCAAGGTCGCGCTCACCACCCATAATGGCGGCATCGACGGCGCCATCGAGACCTACAAGTCCAACCCGACGCCCAATCTCATCATCGTTGAGACCAGCGCGGGCGGCGCCGACATCATGAGCGCGCTGGCGCGCCTCGCCGAGGTCTGCGACGCTTCCACGCGCCTCATCGTCCTCGGCCATGTCAACGACGTCGTGCTCTACCGCGAGCTGGTCCGCGCCGGCGTCTCCGAATACCTGGTGTTGCCGGCCAGCGCGCAGTCGATCGTCACCGCCATTTCCGACATTTTCGTCGCCGAAGGCGCCGCCCCCATCGGGCGCACCATCGCCTTCGTCGCCGCCAAGGGCGGGGCGGGAGCTTCGACGGTCGCCCACAACGTCGCCTGGGCGGTGTCGCAAAGCCTGCGCCAGGATGTGCTGATCATCGATTTCGACCTCGCCTTCGGCACGGCCGGGCTCAATTTCAACCAGGATCCGCCCAACGGTATCGCCGATGCCTTGGCCGCCAATGACAAGATGGACCAGACCATGCTCGACAGGCTGGTCTCCAAGGCCGCCAACCACATCAACCTGCTCACCGCGCCGGCGACGCTCGACCGCACCTGCGATTTCGCCGAGCGTGACTTCGAGCAGATCGTGGAAATGAGCCAGCGCTCGACGCCGGTGGTGATCCTCGACCTACCCCATGTGTGGACGGCCTGGATGCGCCATACCCTGGCCACGGTCGATGAGATTGTCATTGTGGCCGAGCCGGACCTGGCCAATCTGCGCAATGCCAAGAACCTTGCCGACACCATCCGGGCACTGCGCCCCACCGAGAGCAAGCCGAGCCTGCTCATCAACAAGCTGGGCGTCGCCAAGCGGCCCGAGATCGGAGCGGCCGAATTCGCCAGCTCCGTCGATTGCACGCTGCTCGGCCAGATCCCGTTCGACGCGGCCCTCTTCGGCACGGCCGCCAATAACGGCCAGATGATCGCCGAGATCGCCGCCTCCAACAAGATCAACGACATCTACAAGGCCGTTGGCCTCATGGTCACCGGCCGTTCCGTGCCCGAAGGCAGCGGCAAGGCGGCCAGCCTTCTCACCAATCTCTTCTCCAAGCGCCGGAAGGCCGGCTAGGCGGCAGACATGTTCGGTAAGCGCACCACATTCGGCGGCAATACGGCAGGCGTCGCGCCACCTCCACGTCCCGTACCCAGCGCCCCTCCGGCCGCCCCGCGCGCCGAGCGGGTCGAGGCGACCCTGCGCAATGCCGAGCCGCCGCGCCGGAGCACAGACGAAGTGATCGACGTGCGCAGCCCCGAGGCTGCGGCGCGCGACAAGGATTATTTCCAGACCAAGTCGGCGATCTTCAATGCGCTGATCGATTCCATCGACCTCTCCCAGCTCGCCACCATGGAGCAGGAGGCGGCGCGCGAGGAAATCCGCGACATCGTCGCCGAGATCATCGCGCTCAAATCCATCGTCATGTCGATCTCCGAGCAGGAAGACCTGCTTGAGGACATCTGCAACGACGTGCTGGGCTATGGCCCGCTCGAGCCGCTTTTGGCGCGCGACGACATCGCCGACATCATGGTGAACGGGTCGCAGAAGTGCTACATCGAAGTGGGCGGCAAGGTGAAGCTCACCAATGTCCGCTTCCGCGACGATTCCCACCTCATGAACGTCTGCCAGCGCATCGTCAGCCAGGTCGGCCGGCGTGTCGATGAAAGCTCGCCCATCTGCGACGCGCGCCTCCCGGATGGCTCGCGCGTCAACGTCATCGCCCCGCCGCTCTCGATCGATGGCGCCGCGCTTACCATCCGTAAGTTCAAGAAGGACAAGCTGACCCTCCAGCAGCTCGTCAAATACGGCTCGATTTCGCCGGAAGGCGCAGAGGTGCTGCGCGTGCTCGGCCGCGTGCGGGCAAACGTGCTGATCTCCGGCGGTACCGGCTCGGGCAAGACGACGCTCCTCAACTGCCTCACCGCCTTCATCGAGCGCGACGAGCGCGTCATCACCTGCGAGGACTCGGCCGAACTCCAGCTCCAGCAGCCGCATGTGGTGCGTCTCGAAACCCGCCCGCCCAACCTCGAGGGCGAGGGCGAAATCACCATGCGCGACCTGGTCAAGAACTGCCTGCGCATGCGCCCCGAACGCATCATCGTGGGCGAAGTGCGCGGACCGGAAGCCTTCGACCTGCTGCAGGCCATGAATACGGGCCATGACGGCTCGATGGGCACGCTCCACGCCAACAGCCCGCGCGAGGCGCTGTCGCGCCTGGAATCGATGATCACCATGGGCGGCTATTCGCTGCCCAGCCGCACCATCCGCGAAATGATCACCTCTTCGATCGACGTGATCGTGCAGGCGGCGCGCCTGCGCGACGGCTCGCGCCGCATCACCCACATTTCCGAGGTGCTGGGCATGGAAGGCGACGTCATCGTCACCCAGGACATCTTCGTCTATGACATCCTGGGCGAGGATGCGAACGGCCAGCTCATCGGCCGCCATCGCTCCACCGGCATCACCAAGCCCAATTTCTCCGAGCGCGCCCGCTACTTCAACGAGGAAGCCAATCTCGTCGAAGCGCTGGAACGCTCCAATGTCGAGCAGCATGCGCTGCTCGAAGCCTGACGGGAGGAGAGCCGCTTGAACGCGATCGTCCTGGCGCTGCTCGCCATCATTTCGCTCGGCACCCTGGGCTTTGCGCTGGC
>Ga0182744_1002550_pt1 | contig 14911 bp, 15 predicted proteins | sample eDN3rd30CKraftMG_FD_128525 | JGI IMG/M metagenome (GOLD analysis project Ga0182744, IMG submission 128525) | Enriched Miracle-Growth compost microbial communities from Emeryville, California, USA - eDNA 3rd pass 30_C Kraft MG (version 2) (version 2) ...
GCCGAATGCGGGTGCCGGCACGGTCCTGCATCTCGATGTCAGCGCCTGGACCGAGCAGAAGCGGCAGGCCGTGCAGATCGTGGCCTGGGGACCGGAGCCGGCGGAAGATGTGGGACCGTTCGAGATGTTTCTGCCGGAATGACTCCTTCTCCCGCGCGCGAGAGAAGGATTTAAGCAGTCAGTCCCGCCTCGAGCTTGCCGATGAGGCGCAGCAATTCGGCCTTCTCTGCGTTTGAGAAATGCTGCAGCGCCTTGCGTTCAAGCTCGGCCGCCTCGCGCGCCAGGGCATCGAAGCTGCGTTCGCCGCCGGCCGTCAGCGACACGGTGGAGATGCGCTGGTCGCTCGCATGCGGGCGGCGCCTGACGAGGCCAAGCTCGATCAGCCGGCTGAGGGCGCGGCTGACGGCCATGCGGTCGAGCGTCATATGCGCGCCGATATCGCTTGATGCCAGTGGCCCGTGATGGGCGATGGTGACGAGCACTTTCCATTCGCCTTCGGTAATGCCGAGTGCCGGCTTGTAGAGATCGGCGATCGCCAGGCGAAACTGCGTGGCGAGGATCGAGACCCTGTAGGGAACGAAGGTCGCCATGTCCCAGCGGCAGCCGGGCTCCGAAGCGCTTGATGCCGCTGATTTTCGCCGTGTCGTCATTCCATCCTCGTCGATACGCGGCCCAAACTTGACACCGTTCGCCCTGCGCGGCTAGACTTTGTAACAATTGTTACAAACAAAATGCGAGGGCAGGGTGGAAACGCGAACCGTTATCGTGACAGGTGCGGCGCGAGGGCTGGGCCAGGCGATGGCTCTGGCGCTGGTTGAGGCCGGGCATCGGGTCATAGCCGTCGACCGCGATGCGCCTGCGGCACAGGCGTCGAATCAATTCCGCTCATTGGCAGTCGATCTCACCTCGTCGGGGGCGGTCGATGAGATCGCCGGTTTCAGCGAACGTGCGTTCGGGCCGGTCGATGCCTTGGTGAACTGCGCCGGCATTGGTCAGGAAACCATCAATCCCGCCTTCGTCACCGAGCCGGTGAAATTCTGGACCGTCGATGACGCTCATTGGCATCGCATCTTCGCCGTCAATCTCGAAGCGGCGTTCCGCCTTTGCCGCGCGCTGGCGCCGGGCATGATCGCGCGCGGCTGGGGCCGCTTCGTCAATGTGACGACGAGCCTCGAAACCATGCTGCGCACCGGCATGTCGCCTTATGGGCCGTCGAAGGCGGCGCTCGAAGCGCTGTCGGCGGTGATGGCCAAGGATCTCGAAGGCACCGGCGTCACTTCCAACGTGCTCGTGCCCGGCGGCCCTGCCGATACACGGATGATGCCCGGCGTGCCGGAGGCGCAGCGCGTGCATCTGGTGCAGCCCGAGATGATGCGCGCGCCGATCGTCTGGCTTGTGTCGTCGCAGAGCGACGGCACCACAGGCCGCCGGTTCCGCGCCAATGCCTGGCCCGCCGACAAGCCAGGGCAGGAAGCCGCGTTGATCGCCGGCGCGCCGGTGGCGTGGCACGGGCTTTCGGGAGGGGCGGCCGCTGTTCACGGACGCAATTAGAACAGTCAAAACGAATAACAGGGAGGGAAGAATGATGAATTTGCGCACGCGCGTGCTGAAAGCCACATTGGCTTGTACATTGACCTGCACGCTTGGCTTCATTGCAACATTTGCTGCGCAGAATCGCGCTGCGGCGCAGGGTTTTCCGGAGCGTCCGATCCAGGTCTACGTCGGCTTTCCGGCCGGCGGCGGCGCCGACATCATCGCGCGCTTCTATACCGATCGCCTGCAGGCGATCCTGAAGCAGCCGGTCCTCATCCAGAACCGCCCCGGCGCCAACGGCAATATCGCTGCGGAAGCGGTGGCGCGCGCCAAGCCAGATGGCTACACGCTGCTCGCGGGCCCAAGCGCGCCGATGGCCGGCGGACAGTTCCTCTACGCCAACATGCCCGTCGATGCGATGGTGGATTACGCCATGGTGGCACCGCTCAACGAGCTGGGGTTCGCGCTGGCGGTGAAGAAGGATTCGCCGCTCAACTCGGTGAAAGAGCTGACGGAATTCCTGAAGAAGAAGCCGAAGAGCCTGTTCGCCTCCAGCAATTCCATGTCGATGGCGTCGAGCTATCTCTATCTCTACCAGGCCGGCGTGAAGTCGGAGAACACGCCTTACAAGGCCACCGCCGATGCGGTGCGCGATCTCAACGCCGGCGATGTCGACTTCATGTTCGTCGACGGCCCCTTCGCCGTGGCGCAGGCGCACAACGGCAACCTCAAGCTGCTGGCGGTGACGACGACCTATCGCGCGCCGGGCGCCGAGACCGTGCCGACAATGCACGAGGCAGGCTTTCCCGATTACGCAATCACCGGCTGGTTCATGATGCTGGCGCCGGCCAAAACGCCGGCGCCGGTCATTGCGAAGCTGAACGAGGCGATCACGCAGATTTCGAAGACGGATGAGGCGAAGGCGTTCTTCGGCAAGGTCGGCTCTATTCCGCTCGTCGATACGCCGGAAGGTGCTTCGAAGAAGCTGGCGGAAGACCGCAAGCAATGGGGCATCATCGCCAAGGCAGGCAATATCAAGCCGCAGTGAGGTGTATTCCCTCATCCGCCCCTCGCGGTGCGAGGGGCACCTTCCGTAAACGGGAGAAGGAAGAACACGCACTTAGCCTTCTCCCGCAAGGCGGGAGAAGGTGGCCCTTGCGCAGCAAGGGTCGGATGAGGGTGGCTGCTACTTCTTCACCAGCCTGTTCCGCAGCACGCCGATCCCTGAAATCTCCAGCTCGATGACGTCGCCGTCGTTGAGCAGCTTGCCGAGTTCCAGCCCACAGCCGGTGCCGACGGTGCCGGAGCAGATGATCTCGCCCGCATGTACCGTCTCGCTGTTGGAGACATGGGCGAGAATGGCCGGCCATTTGTGATGCATGTTGCGGGAATTGCCGCCGCCCCAGCGCACGCCGTTGATGCGCGCTTCCATGTCGAGGGCATGCGGGTCGCCGATCTCGTCAAGCGTGACGATCCACGGGCCCAGAATATTGCCGGTGTCGAAATCCTTGCCTTTGGCAGGGCCCATCTGCGCCGCCATTTCCGCCATCTGCGCATCGCGCGCGGTCATGTCGTTGAAGATGGTGAAGCCGAAGATGTGCTCGCAGGCCTTGTCGGGCGTGATGTCCTTGCCGGTCTTGCCGATGACGCAGGCAAGCTCGCATTCATAGTCCATGGCGTTGGAATAGCGCGGCCAGATCACGTCGGTCTCGGGGCCGATGACGCTGAAGCGGTTGGCCTTGTAATAGATCGGCTGCTCGTACCAGATCTTGGGGATGCGGCGCGCGATGCCGTCGCGCGTCTTTGACGCTTCCAAAGCATTGAGGAAATGTTCCTCGAACATCAGGCCGTCGCGCAACTGGCGCGGCACGGGGATGGGCGCCAGCAGGCGTGCGCCTTGCAGCGGCAGGCTGGCCGCCTGCGGCCAGGCGGCGGCGACATTGCGGGCGTGATCCAGCGCCGCCGTGCCGCCGTCGATCAGGGCCAGCATATCGGCGAATTCCGGTGAGGGGGCGGCGCGGGCCAGATCGAGCAGTTCGTCCCTGCGTGTGTCGACGGCAGCGATGGCCTGCGAGCCGTCCTGGCGTTCGAAGGTGGCGAGCTTCATGGCCTACTCCTCGAAGATGGCGACGGCGCGGGTCCAGCCGGCGGAGGCGGCTTTTACCTTGACCGGGAAGCAGGCGACGGTGAAGCCGTGCGGCGGCAGGCTTTCGAGATTGTGCAGCTTCTCGATGTGGCAGTAGCCGATCTCGCGACCGGCCTTGTGGCCTTCCCAGATGATGCTGGCGTCTTTCGTCTCGGCATAACGCTTTGCGGTGTAGCCGAAGGGCGCGTCCCACGACCAGGCGTCGGTGCCGGTGACGCGCACGCCGCGCGAGGTGAGATAGAGCGTCGCCTCGCGGCCCATGCCGCAGCCGGTCGGCACATAATCGGGCTGGCCGTAGCGGGTGCCCGCCGCCGTGTTGACCAGCACGATGTCGAGCGGCTTGAGCGTGTGGCCGATGCGCGCCAGTTCTTTCTCGACGTCGGCGGCGGTGGCGACATAGCCGTTTTCGAAATGGCGGAAGTCGAGCTTCACCGCCGGCTGAAAACACCAGTCGAGCGGCACTTCGTCGATGGTGATGGCGCGCTTGCCGCCGTCCATGGTGGAGGCATAGTGCCAGGGCGCGTCGAGGTGGGTGCCGTTGTGGGTGGTCATCTCGACCTTTTCCGCCGCCCAGCCTTCGCCGTCCGGCAGGTCCGCCGGCGTCAGGCCGGGGAAGAACTTGCAGACCTCTTCGGCATATTCCTTGTGGCCGAGATATTTGATCTTCGGCTCCAGCCCCGGCGGGTCCGAAGCGATGCCCGATTCGAGCGGCACTGAAATATCGACGATGCGGCGCGCCATGCGGACCCTCCCTTATTGGTCCGCCAGTTTTCTGTACTTTTTTCATTTTGTCGATAAAAATCTTGCTTGCCGCTAAAATATGCGCCAGCATGGTGGAAACCGGATGGGCATGAATGACGGTGGAACCGCATCACGACGAAGGCGACAGCGCGACGGCCACGGAAGCGGCCGTCCAGCTTCTGCGTCGCGATATCGTCAGCGGCACGCTCACACCCGACAGCAAGCTCAAGATCCGCGAATTGAAGGAACGCTACGGCATCGGCGCCAGTCCGATGCGCGAGGCGCTGGCGCAATTGAGCGCGCAAGGCCTGGTGCAGCAATCGAGCCAGAAGGGTTTCCGCGTGCCGCCGCTCAGCGCGGCGGAACTGCTGGACATCACCCACTCGCGTCAGTTGATCGAGATCGAGGCTCTGCGGCTCGCCATCACGCATGGCGACGCTGCCTGGGAAGACGAGATCGTCGCCAGCTATCATCTGCTCGAACATTATTTTCGCCGCATGATCCCCGCGCCCACGTCGCCCAGCGATGAATTCGAAATCCGCCACGCGCGGTTTCATCGAGCGCTGATCGCCGCCTGTCCGCTGCATCTCGTGCGCGCGTTCTGCGAGACGCTGTATGAAAAGGCGGCGCGCTACCGCTTGAAGCTGCGGATCGACTACGGCTTCTCGAACGATTGCGTCATCGCCGAACATCGCGCGCTGATGGAGGCTGTGCTGTCCCGCGATGCGGACCGGGCGGTGCGCGAGCATCATGCGCATATCCAGTTGACCGCCGACATCCTGCTCGACGTGCTTGCACATTCGGCGGAACAAGGCGACGATGGATTTATGGAACAGTCTTCCGTGCGCTGATGGGGAGCGATGGAAGCGTTCTCCGATCGGAGAACGTCCGTTTAATCGAGCGCATACCTTCACGCGGTCCGTGTGAGATGCGATCGAGATTGAGGGAGGGGACTATGGGGAAGGGTAGCAGCGCCTGTGCGCGCATCTGGCTTGCCGCCGCAATGGGGATTGCGGCGCTTGCCACGGGAGGTGCGGCACAGGCGCAAACCAAGATCACGGTCGCCTATACGGCGGTGTCGGACTTCGCCACCGGCTTCATCGCCGTCGAGCAGGGGCTGTTCAAGAAGCGCGGCCTCGACGTCGAATACAAGCTGGTGCCGCTCAATCCGCAAATTCCCGCTGCGTTGCAGTCGGATTCCATGCAGATCGGCGGCACGACGACGCCGGTGCAGATCCAGGCCGTCGATGGCGGGCTCGATCTTGTCGCCGTGGCGGCGTCGGGCGTCACCAGGCGCAACGACAAGCTGTTTGGCGTGCTGGCGCGCGCCGAGGCGCCCATCACCACGCCGCAGGGCTTCATCGGCAAGCGGGTCGGCACGCCAGGGCTTGGCGCCTTCCTGCATGTCATGTTCCGGCAATGGCTCATCGACAAGGGCGTCGATCCGAAAAAGGTGACGTTCGTCGAAGTCGGCTTTCCGCAGCATCTCGATGTGCTGAAAGCGGGGACGATCGACGCCGTCATCACCGGCCAGCCGTTTACGACGCGCATCGTCCAGGCCGGCGTCGGCGTGCTCGCCACCAACTTCACCGACAATCTCACCACTGACCTGCCGATCATCACCTATGCCGCGACGCGCGCCTGGGCCACCAAGAACGCCAAGGCGGCGAAGGATTTCCGCGAGGCGATCGCCGAAGCCACCGCCATCGCCAACGATCCGAAGAACGTCGAGATCGTGCGCGCCGCCGTGGGCAAATACATCGCCCTGCCGCCGCCGGTGCTGCAGTCGCTGGTGTTCGGCAAGTGGCAGGCGGAGCTGACGGAGGACGGTCTGCGCGCCTGGGTGAAAATGATGAAGGGCCAGGGCATGATCCAGACCGACATCGATGTCGCCAAACTGATCGCGAAATAACCAGGCAAGACAACTGGCGTCATTGTTGCGGGGTGGTGATGAACGGGAATGCAGGGAGCGTGGTCATCGAGTTCAGGGACGTCGGTCTCTATCTTGGCGGCAAGGAGATTACCCAGAACATCGCGTTCAATGTCCGCAAGGGCGAGTTCGTCTGCGTCATCGGTGCATCGGGCTGCGGCAAGACCACATTGCTGCGGCTGGTCAGCGGCCTCTACCAGCCGACGACCGGCTCCGTTCACGTGGACGGCAAAAAGGTCGAGGGTCCTTCGCGCGATGTCGCCATCGTGTTCCAGGACTACAGCCGCGCGCTGCTGCCGTGGCGCACCGCCGCCGGCAACGTCAGCCTGGCGCTGGAGGCGATCGGCATGCCGCGCGCCGAGCGGGCAGACCGCATTCATGCGCTATTGGGCAAGGTTGGTCTCGCCCAGCATGCGCAGAAATTTCCGTCGCAACTGTCGGGCGGCATGCAACAGAGATTGCAGATCGCCCGCAGCCTGGCGCAGGGCGCCTCGATCCTGCTGATGGACGAGCCGTTCGGGGCGCTCGACGCGATGACGCGGCAATCGTTGCAGGACGAGGTGCTGGAGCTGGCCGCCGACAGCGGGGTGACGGTCCTGTTCGTCACCCACGACCTGGAGGAAGCGCTTTATCTGGGCGACCGGGTGGTGGCGCTTTATTCCAATCCGGGCCGCATCGCCCGCATCGTCGACATTCCGCTGCCACGGCCGCGCAACCAGCTCTCGACCCGGGAGGAACCGGACTTCCTGCATCTGCGCCGCGAACTGTTCGGGCTGATGGAGGAGATCCACGCATGAGCGGCTGGCGCGGATTCATCGTTCCGGCTGTCCTGCTGCTTCTGGCGGAGGCGGGCTTCCGCGTCTTCGGCTATGTCGGCGACACGCTGGCGCCGCCGTCGGCGATCCTGCGTGGCTTTGTCGAGGCGATCGGCGACGGCTCGATGGTCACCTCCACCCTGCAGACCTTCGCCACGGTGCTAGGCGGCACCGTCATCGGCGCCGCCTTCGGGCTCGTCGTCGGCTGCGCGCTGGGCTTCTGGGGCCTGCTTTACCGTTTCACCTACATCACCATCGAGTGCCTGCGGCCGATCCCATCGGTGGCTCTCCTGCCGCTGTCGCTGATGATTTTCGGCTTCGGCTACAAGATGGAAATCGCCATCGTCGGCTTCGCCACGGCCTGGCCGTTCCTGATCCTGACCTATAGCGCCATTTCGCAGGTTGAGCCGCGGCTGCTGGAAGTGGCGAAGGTTTTCGGCTTCGGCCCCGTCGGGACGGCGTGGAAACTGGTGCTGCCGGCGGCGGCGCCCCGACTGATGACGGCGTTGCGGCTATGCGTCGGCATCGCCCTCGTCGTCGCGGTGACGTCGGAAATCGTATCGAATCCGCAGGGGCTCGGGCATGAGCTGATGATCGCCCAGGAGACGCTGCGGCCGCACCGGATGCTGGCCTACCTGGTTCTCGTCGGCGTGATCGGCTGGGGTCTGAACAACCTGCTCCTGTGGTTGCAGGTCCGGATGTTCCGCCACCGCGGTGAAATCGATACGGAGGTCGCGGCATGAAACGCGGCTTCAACGTTCCCGGACTGGCTCTCCTGCAGGGGCTTGTCGGCCTGGCGCTGTTCGTCTGGCTCTGGCACCTGATCGCCGCCAGCGGCGCAGTTCCCCGCGCGTTCCTGCCCTCGCCCGAGGCGACCTGGAATGCCTTCGTGCGCGGCGTGACAACAGGCGACATGCGCGAGCAGTTGCTCGGCACCGTGCTGCGGATGATCAACGGCTGGCTGCTGGCGAGCCTGGTCGGCATCGCGCTGGGCAGCGCCATCGGTATTTCCGAGACCCTGCGCAACTATCTGCGCCCGACTCTCGCTTTCGCCCGGGCGCTGCCGGCCTCGGCCGTGGTGCCGGTGGCGATCGCGCTCGTCGGCCTGACGCCGGGCATGGTGCTGGGCGTCATCGTCTTCGGTTCGATCTGGCCGACCCTGCTGGCGACGGTCCAGGGTTTTGCCATGGTCGATCCACGCCTCGTCGAGGTGTCGCGTGCGCTGCACCTGTCGCGCTTCGACTTCATCTGGAAGATCGGCCTGCCGAACGCGGTGCCCGACATCATCACCGGCATGCGTCTGTCGCTCACCGTGGCGCTGATCCTCGCCATCGTCGGCGAAATGCTGGCCGGACAGGAAGGCCTCGGCAAGGCGATCCTGCTGGCGGCGCGCATGTTCCGCGCGCCCGATCTCTATGCAGGCATCGTGCTGCTCGGGCTGGTCGGCCTCGTCAGCAGCTACGGCCTGTTGCTGGTCGAGCGGCGCGTCGCGCGGTGGCGGCGCTGAAAAGCGCCGTTTGCTTGGGCATCATCCGGTCCGAAAACCTAGCCCCACTTTTCGGGATCATGCCGTTTTATCGCGCTTTCGCATAACGGCCTGTGGACAACCCCCCCTGCGACTCGCTAGGCTTGGGACATATGGAACAATGCGAAAATATAAGCCGTGAAGCCGGGTGCGCCCGCGGCATGGGGGTCGACAATGCCTGAAGATACCAAGATCGGCGGCAGTCATTTCAGCGTCGGCGGGGTCCTCCTCGACCGGCCGTTTCGCATCCGCCGCCTCGGCCATTTCGGCCTCGACGTCGACGACATCGACGCCGGCGTGAAGTTCTATACGGAGATGTTCGGCCTGAAGATCTCCGATCCGCTCGACTTCGGTGCGCGCCTCCCGGCGGAAGAGCAAGGCAAGCACGGGCCGGGCGTCGGCTATTTCATGCGGCACGGCACCGACCATCATTCCTTCGTGCTGTTTCCCCGCCGTGTGCGCCGGGCCATGCTGAAGCACCTGCGCGACCCGATGACGATCAACCAGATCACCTGGCAGGTCGGCAGCCTGCGCGAAGTGGTCGAGGGATCGGCCTGGCTCAAGGAGACCGGCATCAAGATCACCCGCGCCGGGCGCGACAATCCCGGCTCCAACTGGCACGTCTATCCGCTCGATCCCGAAGGCCATACCAACGAAATCTACTACGGCATCGAGCAGATCGGCTGGGACGGGCTGAGCAAGCCGAAGGGCATGCACCGGCGCGACTATCACCAGTCGCCGAGCCTGCCGCACCGTTCCGAATTCGCCGAAGTGGAAGAGGGCTTCGAGGCGGGCGTCGATATCCTCAAGGCCACCCGCTTCAAGGAACCGCTGGAAGAGACATACGATGTCGGCGGCATCCTGCTGGCGCGCCCGTTCAAGGTGGCGAAGATCGGACCGATCCGGATCTTCGTTGATGACGTCGAGGATGTGACGACCTTCTATCGCGATGCCATGGGCCTGAAGGTGACGGAAGAGGTCGTCTGGAACGGCCATCGCTGCGTGTTCCTGCGCGCCAATAGCGAACATCACTCGCTGGCGATCTATCCGGCCGCATTGCGCGAAGAGCTTGGATTGAGCCCGCACACGTCGCTGTTCTCCTGCGGCTTCCAGGTCGCCGACTATGCCCAGTTGCGCAATGCCGTGAGCTTCCTCCAGGAGAAGGGCGTGACGATCCGCAAGCTGCCGCCGGAACTGTTTCCCGGCATCGATTACTCGGCTTTCGCCGTCGACCCCGACGGCCATCTCATCCAGCTCTATTACTACATGGAGCAGATCGGCTGGGATGGACAGCCGATGCCTGCCGCGCAGCGGCGCAAGGTCGACAACGACAACTGGCCCGAATATGTGCCGGCGCAGGCCGACAGTTTCAACGGCGAGGTCTACCTCGGCCCGTGGAATTAGCCGCATCAAACAATCGCAAGATCTGCCGATCGTTGAAGATCGGTTCGAGCAAGAGAGAAGGACTACAACGTGAAGTTTCTGACCTACAAATCCGGCAAAGAGTTGCGTGTCGGCGTTCTCGACGATGAGCTTGGCGTGCTCGACGTTTCGCTGGCGGCCAAGAAACTGCTGAAGGAAGACCTCCCCAGCACGCTGCGCGGCATCGTCGAAGGCGGTTCGAAAGCCCTGTCGATCGCCAAGAAGACCCTGAAGGCCGCGCAGGCGAAGCCGAAGGGCCTGTTCACGCCGCTGTCAAAAGTGAAGATCGCGACGCCGCTGCCGGGCGCCACAAAGAACATCTTCTGCGTCGGCCGTAACTACAAGGCGCACATCGAGGAGATGGCTGCGTCGATGGGCAACCAGCCGAACTATCCGAAAATGCCGGAGTTCTTCTCCAAGCCGCCGACCACCATCGTCGGCCCGGAAGACAAGGTCGAGCGTCACGCTGCCTACACTGACAAGCTCGACTACGAAGTCGAACTCGCCGTCGTCATCGGCAAGAAGGGCCGCAACATTTCCGAAGCCAATGCCCTCAAGCACATCTTCGGCTATACGGTCGTCAACGACATCACGGCGCGCGACGCGCAGCGCAACCACGGCCAGTTCTTCAAGGGCAAGAGCTATGACACGTTCTGCCCGATCGGGCCGATCGTGGTGACGCCGGACGAATTCGGCGCGCCGGACGGTCATCGCCTGACCCTGAAGGTGAACGGCAAGATCCGTCAGGATTCGAACACGTCGGATCTTTATTTCAACGTGCCGCGCATCATCGAAAGCCTGTCGGGCGCGTTGACGCTCGAGCCGGGCGACATCATTGCCACCGGTACGCCGTCGGGCGTCGCCGCTGGCATGAAGACGCCGGAATGGCTGAATGTCGGCGACGTCGTCGAAGCCGAAGTCGAAGGCATCGGCGTGCTGCGCAACAAGATCGTCGATTGATTTTTTCCCGCGCCCGTTCCGACTGGAGCGGGCGCGGCTCTACAATATAGTTGCATTTGCTTTTTCAGGGAGGCGGCTCACGCCGTTGGATGCTGATGGCCATCGATATGCATGCGCACTGGCTGCCGGAAGAGTTCTGCGACGCGCTGCGCGCCCGCACGGCGCCGCCGTTCATCCGCCGCAAGGACGACGGCCATGAATACCTGGAATCGAGTTTCAACTCGTCGCCGCTGACGGCGCGCGAATCGCCGGAACAGCGCATTGCCGAGATGGACAGCAATGGCGTCGAGCGCGGTGTGCTGTCGCTGACGACGGTCTATGGCGTCGAGCGGCTGCCGAGCGCCGAAGCGGTGCCGTTGTGCCGGGCCTTCAACGATGCGGTGGCGGCGGCCTGCGCCAAATACCCCGATCGCTTTTCCGGCCTTGCGGCGCTGCCGGTTGCGGATATGGACGATACATTGGCGGAGTTCAACCGCATCATGGCGCTGCCAGGCATGGTCGGAGCTCTTCTGCCGGGCGACGGCTTTCTGTCGATCAAGCGCGCCGAAAAGTTCAGGCCGTTCTTCGAGGCGGCCGACAAGGCCGGCGCGGTTCTGCTCATTCACTACGGCAAGATCGCCGACGATGCGGACGGGCCGAAGGTCGATGCTTCCGACAACGGCCATTCGCGCGTCGGCACGCTGGATATGCAGGCGCGCATCTCCTCCAACATGATCACCTTCTGCATGACGGACTTTCTCAAGCCCTATGCGAACGTGTCGGTTCTGCTGCACAATCTTGGCGGCAACATCCCTTACGAGATCGATCGTCTCGATCATCGCAGCATGCTCGACAGGCCGCAGGACGAGCTGCCGTCAAAGCGCATCCGCGAGGCGCGCGTTCTGGTCGATTGCAATTCGCTCGGCGCCAAGCCGATCGAACTGGCGGTCGACTGCTATGGCGCCGATCGCATCGTCTTCGGCTCGGATGGAACCGACTTCGGCATGAACTGGACGCAGAAGGCGATCGCCGAGGCGCGGATTTCAGATGCCGACAAGGAAGCCATCCTGTTCGGCAATGCGCTGCGGGCCCTGGCGAAAGTGCACAGGCCGCGCGCTGCCGCGGCGGCGGAGTAGCTGTGCTTTTCCTTCTCCTGCGCGCGGGAGAAGGTGGCCCTTGCGCAGCAAGGGTCGGATGAGGGTGCCTGAAAGTCACTTGCTATAATGTTGAAAGCCAACCGAAGCCCTCATCCTGAGGAGCGCTCGAAGAGCGCGTCTCGAAGGACGGGGGCGTCAGGCCGCAGCATGGCAATCTATTTTCGGTTAGGCCAGCGAAACCCGCTCATCATGACCGCCTCACACGCCCCCGTCCTTCGAGACGCAACGCAAAGCGTTGCTCCCCAGGATGAGGGCTTCTGATCAATTTTGGGGAGTATCTGACTCGGCCTTGCTGATGAAGCTCTACGGTTCGAAGAACAGCCGGACGACGTCGGCGTTGCCGGAATCGACGATGGGTACCTGGGCGAAGCTGGCTTCCATGTCGGGGTACAACTGCATCGGCAGATGGATTTCGGTGAGGTGGGTGTTCGACAGTCTGCCGGAGACGACCGCCTTTTCCAGCAATTCGACCAGCTCATCCTCGCGGCGCGGAAATTCGGTGAGTGTCAGCGAGGTTTTGCCGGCGCTCGGCAGAACCGCGTGAAGCATCTGTTCGAATTCGGGCATCGACAGCTCCGGCGTGGACAATTTCCGTGTCGGCAGTTCGGGCATCGGCAATTCGGGCATCGGCATGGCGACTCCTGGGCACAGGCCAAACAGTCCGGGGCGCGTGGACGGGCTCGCGCGACGAAAATGTTTTTTCTCAACGAGTTGCGTCTTGCCGGTCCGGGCGGAAGCGAAACGCAATGACAACGCAAATATGACACCTGCGGTCATTTACAATGCTGCAGACGCACAATTGCAATTTAGCGCAATGCTGCATGTGCACAAACGATTAATTCGGCATTGGCAGCAAAGCCTTAACGCACTGATATCACCGCGAGTTCCTCTAACTTGACAATTTAGTTGCCGTAATCCGACGACACGGTCGCGGCTACTGGGTGCTGGGCGGGCGATAGGGGTCCTGCGTCGTCGGACCGCGATAGGCCTGCGGCGGCAGGCTTGTGTTCAGCCGCGGCCGCGATTGCACTCCAGCCGGGCCGGAGATGCTGCCTTGCTGCTGTTGCGGCACAGGCGCCAGGTAACGCGGGCCGGTCGGCTGCTGCGTCAGCATCGGGGCAGCCGGTTCGACGGGGGTGGGGGCCGTCATCGGATTTGTCATGGACCGTGTCGTTGTCTCGTCGTCTTCCTTGGGCTGACGGGCCGCGGCACGCTTTGCCGGCTTTGGCCGGGCACGCGGCGGGGCTGCCGCCGGGCGTGGGGCAGCCCCGCCGTTCAGGGCGCTTTCCAGCGTGCCCTGGTTGACCGGTACGGCCACGGCGGTGACGCGTCCCGCTGACAGGCCCGAGCCCAGCGCGGAGACCGGCGTCAGCGGTTCGAGCGATTTGCGATCCATCGTCAGGATGCGCATCAGCGCATCGGGTTCGCCGAACTGCAGGGCCTCCACATAGCTCGCCAGTTGATCGACGGTGGTGTTGTTGTGGCAGAGGCGGACGCGGATCGAAGCCGGCGTTCCGCGCCCGCTGATCAGCGAGCCCATCTTAGCGAAGCCGGATCTATTCTGGCCGACGGAGCGGATGTCGTCGATCCATTGCCAGGCGAAAATGCAGCGCGCGCCGTTGGCCTGCTTGCCGATGGCGAGACCAAAGGTGCCGAAGGCATTCTGCATCGGCCGCGTGACGATGTTCATCGGCGTATTGGGGAAGCGCGCCAGGATTTCAGAGCGGATGCCGCGTTCCGAAGGCTTGCCCATCTGTAACTGGTCGCGGCCGCCCGGCTGGGACGTGTCGGTTTGGATGCTGACTTCCAGAATGTCTTCCGCCTTCGAATAGGCATCCCAGCCCATGACGATCTCCTGGCGGGAGCCGTTGGGGTAGTGATGCTCGCGAATGCGCGTCACAGCGCCGGCCTCGATCGGCAGCAGCATCACAGCCTGGGCGAAGCCTACCGAGCCGGTGGGGCTGACCGGAACCGTCGCGACCGCGGGGCTCTCGTCGCGGCTGAAAAGCCTGCTTTCGACCGTCGAACCGCCGCAGGCGCCGAGGGTGAGAAGGAGCGGCAGCAGGACGCCGGACCTGACGAGGGTGCGTTTCATTTCAGGGGCTCCCCTTCATCGATGATGGATGGTGCCGTGAACTCCCTGGATGCCAGCGGCTGCTTGCTGTCGAGGCTGCCGAAGACGTGGCGTGCGTCGTCGTCGCGACCGAGCCTGAGCAGCGCCCAGCCGCGGATCAGGCGCAGATCGATCGGCTCGGGCATGGTCTCGGCCCGCCGATCGAGAACATCGAGCGCGGCCTGATACTGCTTGTCGTTGTAATTGCCCGCGGCTTCGCGGCCGAGGTCATCGGTGGCTTTGGCGAGGGGCGCACGCGAGGGTGCCGTCGGCAGCGGCTCGCCGTCGAGCAGCGGCTTCGGCTTCAGGAAGGCGAGCAGGGAGAGGGTTTGCGCGGTCGGCGACAGCGCTTTCGGCGAATACTTGGCAACCGACGTGGTCTCGATCGTCGATACCGGCGAGTGGTCGAGCCGCAGCCGGCTCTGGCGGCCGGGACCTTGCCGTTGTCCCGGCTGTTGCCCAGGCGCAGGCATCTGCATGAACTGAAAGGCATTGCCCATGGCGGCGTTCGGCGGCGGCACGCGCGCCAATTGTCCAAGTGCCGCAGCCGCTGCCTCCGGGTCCTGACGCACGGCGTCAGCGCCGGCGCC
>Ga0182744_1002552_pt1 | contig 14896 bp, 10 predicted proteins | sample eDN3rd30CKraftMG_FD_128525 | JGI IMG/M metagenome (GOLD analysis project Ga0182744, IMG submission 128525) | Enriched Miracle-Growth compost microbial communities from Emeryville, California, USA - eDNA 3rd pass 30_C Kraft MG (version 2) (version 2) ...
GACTGTCGCCGCTGGAGCGGGCCGCTTTCCTACTGCACGACGTGTTCGGTCTCGGCTTCGAGGACGTCGCGCAGACGATCGACCGCGATGCGGCCGCATGCCGGCAGTTGGCGAGCCGCGCCCGCACCCATGTCCGCGAGGCGCGTCCGCGCTATCCGGTGCCGCAGGATCGCGGCCGGCATATCGCCGACGCCTTTTTTGCCGCTTCGCGCAACGGCGACATGGCGGCGCTGCAGGCGCTGCTCGCTGCCGACGTGATCGCCTATACGGACGGCGGCGGCAAAGCCTCCTCGGCGCTCAACCCGATCTATGGGCAGGACAAGGTCGCGCGCTTCTTTGCGGGCCTGGCGCGCCATGCCGGCCGGCAATTGCCGCCGGTGCTGCGCCCGAGCACGATCAACGGCCTGCCGGGGTTTGTCACCGTCGAGATCGATAACGTGCTGCAGACCATGGCTCTGGCGATCGACGACGGCCGCATCAGCGCGATCTACGTCACGCGCAATCCCGACAAATTACAGCATATCGAACGCATGTGAAGCAGCGGTAAGAACCCATTCACCATAGCGGCGTTAGGGTCCCAGCATGCCTGAGAGCATGGTTTCGTCTTTCCCGATGTGCGTTTTCGCACAGGCAGGACGCCGTGATCATGATCTAAGGATCACATCGCCGGTTGCGCTCTCCTCCGGCTCAGCGCCAGTCCGCCCTGTGTCGGCCGCGGACTGGCGCTTTTTCTTTTTAAGCTCTGGTAGATAGATCGCGGCATGACGCCCCCGCCCTTCGAGACGCCTGCGATGCAGGCTCCTCAGGATGAGGGCTTCTGTTTACTTTGTACGATTTACAAAAGAGCCCTCATCCTGAGGAGCGCTCGAAGAGCGCGTCTCGAAGGACGAGGGCGACAGGCCGCAGCCTATCAATTGCTATCGATGCTGCGCACCTTGTTGACGATCGAGCCGATGCCTTCGATCTCGACGCGCATCACATCGCCGGGCTTGAGGAACTTGTTTTCCTCGGCCCCCGTACCGCTCGGCGTGCCGGTGAGCACGATATCGCCGGGATGCAGAGTCAGGCGCGTCGACAGGTGCGCGACCTGATCGGCGATGTTGAAGATCATGTTCGACGTGTTGGAATTCTGCTGCAGGTTCTCGTTGATGAAGGTCTTGATGGCGAGGTTCATCGGGTCGCCGATCTGCGAGGCCGGCACGATCCACGGGCCGATCGGGCATGATCCGTCGAAGCATTTCTGGCCGATCCAGTCGAAGCTGAACGGCGTCCCCGAGGCCACATTGGGACGGCGCGACAGGTCGCGCGCCGAGACGTCGTTGGCCACCGTATAGCCGGCAATGTAATCGTAGACCTTGTCGAGGGGAATGTTCTTGCCGATCTTGCCGATGACCACCGCCAGTTCGGCTTCCCAATCGAGCTTGGACGAGACGACGGAAATCTCCTCGTTATGGCCGATGGCCGTGCGCGACGGCTTGATGAAATGCCACGGCGTGGAGCCGGCTTCCTTTGGGTTCGGCTCCTGCGGCAGGCCCGAGCGCTCGGCCATGCGGCGGACGTGATCGGCGTAGTTGGCGCCGGCGCAATAGATCGTCACCGGCCAGTGCACGACAGCCAGATATTTGGCGGCGGCGAGGGGCGCGGTCTTTATCGACCCCTTGGCCATCTTGTCGGCGACGATCGCCAGGCGGCCCTGGGCTGCCACCCAGTCGTCCAGAATGCCGAGCACGGTCGAGTCGGCGGCAAGGCCGGTTTCATCGGCGGCGTCGACGAACTGGTCGCCGACAGCGATGCCAGCGCGAGGGCCTTTGGCGGAATTGAATGTCAGCAGGCGATAATCGGTCATCTCAAGTTCTCTCCCCAGGATTTGGACTGACTGAATGAATTCATTCGGCAGCGCGGCGCGAGCGCCGGTTGGCGGTGGCAGTTTCGTCGACCCTTGTACCCGAAGCATCGAGGACAACGCCATAGTCGCGTTCAGCCGCTTCCCGGCTAACATATCCCTCGATAACGTCGAACAGAACGTGCTGCGGCGGCCGCTGTGTCGGCGGACCGAAGCCGCCGCCGCCGCCCGTGCGCACCATGAAGGCATCGCCCGGTTTCAGGCGCGCGGTCATGACTTTGGCGTTGCGCGGCGTCTGCTGCCATGCGCCATCGACTCTCATGTTGACGAAATTACCCTCAGCTTCCAGGCCGCCGTCCAGGCCCCAGGGCTTGCAATGCATGCGCTCGATGGTCGAGTTGAAATGGATCGGCGACAGCGCCTGGACGACGCATTCGGCGCCGACCCCGCCGCGGAACCGGCCGGGACCGCCGCTGTCGTCGCGCAGGGCGTATTTCTCGATCAGGATCGGATATTTCGTCTCGAGCTGTTCCGTCGGCGAATTGTGGGTGTCGCCGTCATTGATGCAGACGGTAACGCCAATCCCGTCCTCGCTCGATTTGGCGCCCCAGCCGCCGCCGAGCGGACCGATGCCTGCTATGAAGAAGCGCCCGTCGATCGGGTTGAGCCCGTGCAGGGTGACCGTCACCAGATCGGCATGGTGGCCGGCGATGACCCGGTCCGGGATGGCCGGCGCCAGCGCCTTGAAGATGGTGTCGACGACCGTCATCGGGAACGTCATCCACCAGCGCATCGGCGCCGGCCGCGTCGCGCTGATGACCCTGCCCGGGGGCATGATGACTTTGAGCGAGCGGAAAGAGCCGTCGTTGACCGGATAGGTCGTGCCGGTGGTGAGGCACTTGTAGGCGACCTGGGCGCAGGCATGGCCGGTGGTGATACCCGAATTGTAGAAGCCCCGCACCTGCGCGCTGACATCCGACAGGTCGATGGTCATCTCGTCGCCGCGCACCTCCACCTTGACCCTGATCGGGACGTGCTTACCGATGTCGAGACCGTCGTCGTCCATGAAAGATTCCGCCTCATAGACGCCGTCGGGAATGCTGCGCGTGTTCGCGCGGGCTTCCGCTTCCGTCTGGTCCATGATGGCGTAGATCGAGCCCAGCACGGCGTCGCGGCCGTAGCGGTCGACGAGCTTGCGGAAGGCGCGCTCGCCCGACGTGACGGCTGTGATCTGGGCGCGCAGATCGCCGATGGCGGTGTCCGGCAGGCGCACGTTCATGGAAATGATATCGACCAGATCCTGATTGAGAACGCCGGCCCGGTGCAGTTTGAGGATGGGAAGCTGGAGGCCTTCCGAATAAATGTCCGTCGTCACCTGCCCGATCGAGCCGCCGACATCGAGCCAATGGGCCATGCAGCAGGTGAAGGCGATCAGCTCGCCTTCATGGAAGATCGGCAGCGACAGGGTGATATGGTTGAGATGGCTGCCGGTGATGTAGGAGTCGTTGGTGATGAGGATGTCGCCCGGCTCCAGGCCATTCTTGCCGAAATGCCTGATCTTGGCCTTCACGGTTTCCGACATGCCGCGGATGAACATGGGCAGGCCCAGGCCGATCGACACCGTGTCGCCGTCGGCCGTGAACAGCCCGACGGTGAAGTCCAGCGCCTCATAGATGATCATGTTGTAGGCGGTACGGGTGAGATTGGTCTTCATCTCCTCCGTCACCGACAGAACGCCGTTGCGGACGATTTCCACGGTGATCGGATCGACGGACTTCGCTGCCGCGCTCATGACTGGGCTCCAATCGCGATATCGAGATTGCCGAAGGCATCGACGCTCAGCACGTCGCCCGGCAGCACTGTCGTCGTCGAGGCGTGTTCCTCGATCAAGGCCGGGCCGGCGATGCGATTGCCGGGCGCAAGCTCTGTCCGGGCATAGACGGGCGTATCGACGAAGCCGGCAGCGGCGCTGAAACAGACCGGCTTGCGGTTGCGCAAGGCCCCTGCTGCCGGCGTTTCGCCAGCCATCGCCTGCCGCTGGCGCGGCGGCTTGGCCATGGCGCCGAGCACGGTGACGCGCAGCGACACCAGATCGGAAGGCTGCTGCGGCGCCGACGTGCCGTAGCGCTGCAGGTGCTCGGCATCGAAAGCCTTCTTGATTCCCTCGCGGTCGGCACGGTCGAACAGCGCCTGCGGCAGATCGACGGTGACGGCATGTTCCTGGCCGACATACCGCATGTCGGCCGAGCGGAAGGTGACGATGGAGTCCGGCCTGACCGTCGAAGCGGCGATCGCCCTGCGACCCTGCTCTTCCATTTCGCGATACAGGCTTTCGATGCGCTCGAAGGACACCGTCGCCAGACGCTCGAAGCAGGAGCGCACGAAATCGTAGCGCAGGTCGCTGAACAGCATGCCGTAGGCGGAAAAGTGCCCTGGCGAAAACGGGATCAGCACCCGCCTGATGCCCAGTTCGCGCGCAATGGCGGAGGCGTGCAGCGGCCCTGCCCCGCCATAGACCACCATGGAGAAAGCTCCGGCATCGAGCCCGCGTTCGGTGGTGACGCCCTTGACCGCATAGGACATGGCGCTGACGGCGATGCGGATGATGCCTTCGGCAGCATGCATGACATCGATGCCGAGCGGATCGGCGATCCTGTCGCGCATCACCCGTTCCGCCGCAGCCACATCGAGCTTCATCTGGCCGCCCAGAAAATGCTGCGGATCGAGACGGCCGAGCACAAGATTGGCGTCGGTTACCGTTGGCTCATCGCCGCCACGGCCGTAGCAGGCCGGCCCCGGCATGGAGCCGGCGCTTTGCGGGCCGACGCGCAGCGCCTTGCCCTCGAACAGGCGGGCGATGGAGCCGCCGCCGGTCCCGACCTCGAAAATATCCATCATCGGAATCTGGATCGGCAGCGCCCGCTCATAGCCGCCGATCAGGGCGCTGCTCGCGGTCAGGGGCTTGCCGTTGTAAATGACGCCGGCCTTGGCGGTGGTACCGCCCATGTCGAAGGCGATGGCGTCCGGCAGTCCGAGTTCGGCACAGATCGCCTGGGTGCCGATGACGCCGGCGGCGGGGCCGGATTCCAGAATGCGCACGCATTCGCGGCGCGCGTCTCCGACGGGAAACAGGCCGCCGTTGGATTGTACGACGAAGAAATCGCCGGGAAACTCCTGCGTCTTGAGATGGCTCTGCAACTCGCCCAGATAGGTATCGACCCTGGGGCCGATATAGGCATTGGCGGCAACGGTCGAGGCGCGTTCGAATTCGCGATATTCCTGCGTTAGTTCATGCGACGTCGAGACGAAGGCCTTCGGCAGTCTGGCCTGGACGATATCGCGGACCTTCTGCTCGTGCGCGGGATTGCGATAGGAATGCAGGAGCAGGATCGCCACCGCCTCGATGCCGCGTGCCTTCAGGTCATCGGCCAGAGCCTCGACCTGCGCCTCATCAAGCGGCTCGTGCAGTGAGCCGTCGGCGCGCAGGCGTTCCGTCACTTCAAACCGCAAGGAGCGCCGCACCAGCGGATCGTGCTTCTTGAAAAACAGATTGTAGGAATCCGGCCGGTTGATGCGGCCGATCTCATAGATGTCGCGAAAGCCCCGCGTAATCAGCAGCGCCGTACGGGCGCCGGTGCGCTCGAGCAAGGTGTTGATGGCGATGGTCGAGCCATGCAGGAAGAGATGTGCGTCGCGAAAGGCGATGCCGGCATCCTCCACCGTCGTCTGGATGCCGTCGACCAGAGCATCGTGGGTCGAGAGAGCCTTGCCGAAATGCAAGGTCTTGCCGGCTTCATCGAAGGCGGCAAGATCGGTAAACGTACCGCCGATATCAACCGCTATACGAAGGTAACCTGCCTTCGGTGTTGCGCTTATTGTCACCGCTGTTTCTCTCCCGCTGCGCCTATCCTGGCGCGCACACCGCCGATAGGCCACGCGGGCTAGCCTCAAGTCAAGCCACGCCCGCCATGCGATACAGAATGAACCGTAACGGCCTGCTTCGCGCGTGACAGGCGGGTGAGGATTGATCTAGTCTGCGGCTCAAACGCGAGAGACTTGGCAGCAACTGCCACAGGGCAAGAGACTGCTACGGGGAACGAGACGCCGATGAGCCGCACAGACCGGGACATGGTTCTTGGCGTCTTCTTCAATTACACCGGCCATCATGTTGCATCCTGGCTGCACCCGGAGGCCTGTGCGGACGCCGGCGTCAACTGGGCGCATTTCAAGCAGATTTCGCAAGCGGCCGAACGCGGCAAATTCCATTTCATCTTCTTTGCCGACTGGCTTGCTGTGCGGCTCGCCTCCGAGGAAGCGCTCAGCCGCTCGTCGCAATATACCGCGCATTTCGAGCCGCTGACCCTGCTCGGCGCCATCGCCGCCGTCACCGAACGCATCGGTCTCATTTGCACGGCGACCACAAGCTATAACGAGCCCTATCACGTAGCGCGCAAGTTCGCCTCGCTCGACTTCATCAGCGGCGGCAGGGCCGGATGGAATGTGGTGACATCGGCCAATCCAGCCGAGGCCTGGAACTTCGGCAAGGAGAAGCACTACGTCCGCGAGGACCGCTACGATCGCGCAAAGGAATTCGTCGAAGTCGTCAAAGGCCTGTGGGATAGCTGGGACGACGATGCCTTCGTGCGCGACCGCGAGAGCGGCCTTTATTTCGATCCCGGCAAGGTCCATACGCTCGATCACAAGGGCAGGCATTTTGCCGTCCGCGGGCCGCTCAACGTGCCGCGCGCGCCACAGGGCCATCCGGTCATCGTCCAGGCGGGCGCGTCCGAATTCGGCAAGGATTTCGCCGCGCAGACGGCCGAGATCGTGTTCGTCGCACCGCCCGACGTGAAGACGGCACAAGGATTCTATGCCGACCTCAAGGGACGCATGGCTCGTTACGGCCGGTCGCCCGAAGAGCTGAAGATCCTGCCGGGGCTGAACGTCATCGTCGCCGAGACGGAGGCCGAGGCCAATGCCAAATATGATTTCCTGCAATCGCGCATTCATCCGCAGGTCGGCAAGGAAATCCTCTCCACCATCCTCGGCGGCGTCGATTTGTCGTCCTGCGATATCGACGATCCGCTGCCCGAATTGCCCGACAGCGACGAGGCGCAGGGCGGCACGCGCAAATTCGTCGTCGAAATGGCGAAGCGCGAAAACCTGACGATCAAGGATCTCTACCTGCGGCTCGCCGGCGCGCGCGGCAAGCGCACGATCAAGGGATCGGTCAAACAGGTCGCCGACGAAATGGAAGAATGGTTCGTCGAAGGCGCCTGCGACGGCTTCATCACCCAGCCGGCCTATCTGCCAGGCAGCATGGATGATTTCATCGAACTCGTGATCCCGGAGTTACAGCGTCGCGGACTATTCCATAAGGACTATCGCGGCGTCACGCTGCGTGACAATCTCGGTTTCAGGCGGCCTGAAAGCCGCTGGCAGAACAAGGCGACCTAGCAGGATAGGCGTCGAACGCCGAAGTCTCGCAACGAGGCGCGGCGCAAGGGAGGGAACGATGGACGCTTCAGCTTCCGCAAACGCGCGCGATGAATTGCATATCGCCGCGCGCATCGAGCGCCTGCCCTATTCGCCCTGGCATGTACGCATGCGCATCATCCTCGGCGTCGCCACCTTCTTCGATGCCTTCGACGCGCTGACCATCGCCTATATCCTCCCGTCGCTGCTGGGCGAATGGCATTTTGCGCCGGCGCAGATCGGGCCGCTGTTTTCCATCGGCTATGCCGGGCAGGCGATCGGCGCCCTGGCCTTCGGCTGGCTCGCCGAGCGCTTCGGCCGGGTGCGGATGGCCATGTTCACCGTGCTCATCTACGCAATCATGAGCGTGCTCTGCGCCAATGCGCAAAACTACGAGCAATTGTTCTGGTATCGTTTCGTGCAGGGCATCGGCCTTGGCGGCGAAGTGCCGCTGGCCGCCGCCTATATCAACGAGATCGCCAAGGCGAAAGGGCGCGGCCGGTTCTTCCTTTATTACGAAGCAGTCTTCCCGGCCGGCCTGCTCGCCGTGGCTCTGCTCGCGGCCTGGGTGGTGCCGGCGTTCGGATGGCGCTGGATGTTCTATATCGGCGCGGTGCCCGCGTTGATCGTCATCGCCATGCGGCAATGGTGCCCAGAGTCGCCGCGCTGGCTCGCCTCGCGCGGACGCAGGGCCGATGCCGAAGCATCCATGGCCGAGATCGAAGCCGCTGTGTCCGGCAACGGCGCTCGGCCGCTGCCGCCGGTTCCAGACCTCCCCTTGCAGCCACCGCCGATCGACCGTCCCGGCATTGGCGAATTGTTTCGCGGCATGTATCTGCAACGCACCATCGTCGTCAGCCTGCTGTGGATCTGCGCCTATATGGTGACTTACGGGATCATCGTCTGGCTGCCGACCATCTATCGCACCGTCTACGGTCTCTCGGTGCAGGATTCCATTAACTATAGTTTGCTGCAGCAAGTCATGAGCATGATCGCCTTCCTGATCGCGGCCGCGGTGATCGACGCCACCGGCCGTAAGAAGATGTTCGCCTTCTGCTTCGTCGTCGGTTCGTTGCCGCTGTTCATGCTGTGGTATCTGAAGGGCGGCACCGCCGACAGCGTGCGCTATCTGGCGGCCGCCAGCATGCTCTTCGTGTCGATCTGTTCCGGCGCTCTGTATCTGTACGTGCCGGAACTCTATCCGACACGCATCCGCGCGCTCGGCACGGCCTGGTCGACGTTCTGGCTGCGCATCGCCTCCATTGCCGGACCCTTGATCGTCGGATGGATTCTCCCCGTCGGCGGCACCGCCGGGGTGTTCCTGTTCGTCGGCCTCGTCTCGCTCACCGGCGGCATCGTCTGCCTGCTGTTTGCCGAGGAGACCTCGGGGAAGGTGCTGGAGGAGATATCACCTTAAAACGCAAGGCCCGCGACCACCCTCATCCGGCCCTTGCTGCGCACGGGCCACCTTCTCCCGCCCTGCGGGAGAAGGGTTTCTCACGCCACCCTGATCACCACCTTGCCGAAATGCGCCGCGGATTCGAGGTAGCTGTAGGCGGCTTTCGCCTCGTCGAAGCCGAAGACCCTATCGATGACGGGCTTGAGCTCGTTGACGGCAATAGCAGCGTTCAGCGCCTCGAACATCTGCGTCGAGCCGACGGAAATGCCCTGCACATTGGCCCGCTTGGCCATGATCGCCATGGGGTTGATCGGATCTCCGGTGGTCAGCACGCCGATCATGGAGATCTTGCCGCCAATGCGGATGGCGCCGAGCGACCGCGAGAAAGTCCCTGCCCCGCCGACTTCGACGACCTGGTCGACGCCGCGGCCGCCGGTGAGTTCCACCGCCGCCTTGTCCCAGTCTGCATTGGCGCGGTAGTCGATGCCGTCGCTAGCGCCCATCTCCTTTGCACGCGCCAGCTTGGCCTGGCTCGACGAGGTGGCGATGACCCTGGCGCCCATCATCCGCGCCAGTTGCAGCGCGAAGATCGACACGCCGCCGGTGCCCTGGACGAGCACGCTCTGGCCGGCGATGAGTTTGCCGTGTTCAACGAGCGCGTGCCAGGCGGTGACGGCCGCGCAAGGCAAGGTCGCGGCCTCTTCATAGGAAAGGTGCTCTGGAATCTTCACGGCGCCGTCTTCCTCCAGCACCGCATAGTCGCGCAGCATGCCGTCGATAGCGCCGCCGAGCGCGCTCGGCTGTGCGGAAGCGTCAGCGACGCCGCCCGGCCAGCGCTGAAAGAAGCAGCTTGCGACCCGGTCGCCGACCTTGAATTTCTGCACGCCGGGGCCGACTTCCACCACTTCGCCGGCGCCGTCGGAGAGTGGCACCAGATTGGGTGCGACACCGGCGCGATAAGCGCCCTTCACCACGGCGAGATCGCGGAAGTTGAGCGAGGCGGCGATGACTCTCACGAGGATCTGGCGATGTGCCGGCCTGGGCTCGGGAAGATCGATACGGGTGAGTGCGTCAAGACCTGTCGGAGCTGGAATATTATAGGCGCGCATGCGTGAACGATCCTTCGATTGATCTTTACCTAATCTTGAACTCGCATCGGGAGAAGGCGCCGCAAGACTAGCAGGCTCCCCGTATATCTGCCATCTTCCTCTCAACTCATACTCTTCGATCCGATGAACCAGCCGATCTATACGCCTCTCAAGCCTTCACGCACCCGCTCCGTCGATGTCCGCGGCCTGTCCTATCAATTGCGCGAATGGGGCGATCCCGGCGATCCGCTGCTGCTGTTCCTGCATGGCCATCGCGATGCCTCGATCACCTTCCAGTTCATGATCGACGCCATGGCCGGCCGCTGGCATGTGGTGGCGCCCGACTGGCGCGGGCATGGCGGTAGCGCCTGGGCTCCGCAGGGCTACTGGTATCAGGATTATCTCGCCGACCTCGACACGATCGTGGGGCTCGTGTCGCCACAGGCGCAGCTCGACATCGTCGCCCATAGTCTCGGCGGCAACCTGGCGACGGTCTATGCCGGCATCCGGCCGGCGCGCGTGCGCACGGTCGTTTCCATCGACGGCTTCGCGCTGCGGGATACGCCGGCCGAGCTGGCGCCGGAGAAGCTGCGCAAATGGCTCGATAGCTGGCGGGCGACGCCGCGGGAGCGGACCTATGCGAGCGTCGCCGACATGGCCGAAAGGCTGATGGCGGCGAACGCGCGGCTGACGGCCGACAAGGCGATGTTTCTCGCAACTCATCTGGCCCGGCCCGTCGAAGGCGGCTTCGCCTTCGGGTTCGATCCGACCCATCGGCGGCCGTTCCCCACCCTGCACCGCATCGACGAATGGGCGGCGTCCTGGCGCGAAGCCGAGGCGCGCGTTCTGTGGATCGCCGCCGGCAATCGCTTCGAGCGGATGTCGTGGGAGGGCGAAGGCGGCTTCCAATGGCGCCTGTCGCAGTTGCGCCACGGCTCCAGCGTGCAGATTCCCGACACCGGCCACAATATCCACCACGACGCGCCGGAGGTCCTGGCGCGGGTGGTGGAGGATTTTCTGACGGCGCGTTAAGGCCTCGGTTCTGATAGAACCAGAGCCAAAGCCCTAGCTTTTGTTTTGACGCGTTTTCTTCACGCGAACCGGCGGCCACTTTCGCTCGAAAGCGCTCTAACTGCCCAGCGCGTCGAGTCCGGCCTTGGCGATCTGACCGTCCTGGGACGATTGCACGCCGGAGACGCCGATGGCGCCGACATACTGGCCGTCGACGATGATCGGCAGACCGCCCTCGACCGTCGTCGCGCCCGGCAAAGTCATCACCGCCACGCGGCCGCCGGCAACCGCCTGTTCGAGCGCCAGGGAGGGCCGGCGGAACATGATGGCGGTGCGCGCCTTGGCGACCGCGATCCGCGACGAGCCCTTTTGCGTATTATCCATGCGCTCGAGATACATGAGGTGGCCGCCGTCATCGACGATGGCGATCACCACATTCCATTTGTTGGCCGCGGCTTCGGCCCTGGCGGCGGCGGCCATCCTCTTCGCGTCATCAATGGCAAGAGCGAGCTGGCTCAGCATATTTTCAGTCCTTTGCGCTTGAAACGGGGCCCGGCCGGTACGGCGAGGATCGCCATAGATCACGATGATTTTGGATCGGGCGCAAGACCGGTGCGGCGCCTCCGGGCGCCCGGCCACGGGCGCGGCGGCAAGGATTTATGCGCCACGGGTCAAGACCCCAGCGCGTTTGCCCCTAAGCTGGATGGATAAGCGTCCAATATGGGATTTGCCGCCATGCAAGATGCACTCGCCCTGAAAACACGCCCCCTTCTGCCAGGCTTTGGCGTCGAAATCCTGGACATCGACATTGCGACCGCCGACCGCGAGACGCTCGACGCGGTGATCGACACGTTTCACCGCAATGGCGCGATCGTGCTGCGCAACCAGTCCCTGACGCCAGCCCAGCAGGTCGCGTTCACACGCGAATTCGGCGAGCCGGAAGGCAATGTGCGGGAGGAATTCACGCATCCGGATTTTCCGGAGATCATGGTCATTTCCAACAAGATCGTCGATGGCAAGCCGATCGGCAATCCGGAAGCGGGCCTCAACTGGCACACCGATTTCCAGTATGGCGTGCGCACCGCGCTCTGCACACTGCTCTATGGCATCGAGACGCCGCCAGTCGGTTCCGATACGCTGCTGGCCGATCTCTGCACCGCCTGGAACGCTCTGCCCGAAGAGAAGCAGGCGCAGATCGACGGCCTCAGGACGCATTTCAGCTATCAGCTCTTCCAGGAAAAGCGCGGCGTCGCGCTGACGCAGGAGCAGAAGGACGCGATGCCGGATGTCCTGCATCCGCTGGTGCGCCGTCACCCGGCCGACGGTCGCAAGGCGATCTGGGGCCTGGCCGTCGGTCCGGTCAAGCGGCTCATCGGCAAGGACGGCGAAGAGATGGACGAGGAAGAGAGCATCACGCTCATCAAGGAATTGATCGCCTTCTGTACGCAGGAGAAGTTTGTCTATGCCCACAAGTGGCAGCCGGGCGACCTGCTCGTCTGGGACAACCGCTGCACCCTGCACACGGGAACACGGTTCGATTTCGACAAATACATCCGCCACGTGCACCGCACCTGGGTGCGCGGCGACGTGCCATTCTGATCAAGAAATTTGCCGTTTTGACATCGAGATGAACTAGCAGGAGCCGACATGATCAGCCGCCGCAAAGTCGTCAGTGCCGCTCCCCTCGCGCTCGCAGCGCCCGCACTCATGCGCAGCGCCATGGCGCAAAGCGTCAAGCCGCTCGCCATCGCGTTCCCGGCGGACGTATCGTCCTGGGACGCGATGAATTCCGGCACTTCGGTCACGCAGTCGCTCTACAAATGCGTCTTCGACACCATGCTCGACGTGACGCCCGAGGCCAAGCTCGTGCCCGGTCTCGGCAGCTTCGAGTGGACGGACAATAACAACCAGGTTCTGGAACTCACGCTGCGCGACAATCTGACGTTCCACAATGGCGATCCGCTGACGTCGGAGGATGTGCATTTCACCATTTTCACCCGTCTCAAGGCCGACAACGGACTCGCCGTGGCAGGCAATTTCGGCAAGATCGTCGAGGCCGTGGAAACGCCGGCGCGCAACAAGGTGATCTTCAAATTCGCCAGCAAATACGTGACGGCGCCGCAGCGCCTCGCCAGTGTCGGCTATGTGATGCCGCGCCGTTATTTCGAAACCGTCGGTCTGGAGGGTTATCTGAAGAAGCCCGTCGGCGCAGGACCCTACAAGCTCGTCGATTACCAGCGCGACTCGCGCATCCTGCTCGAGGCTTTCGACGGCCATTGGCGCGGCGCACCCAAGATCCGCCAGGTCTCGATCCAGATCATCAAGGACCCGACGACGCGCATCGCGGCGATCCAGAGCGGACAGGTGGATCTGGCGCACAATCTCCCCGTGCGTGACGTCGTGCGCCTGGGCGCCATGCCGAACCTCGTCGGCAACCTGCATCCGATCAGCAATGTGGTGATGATCCACATGGTGAACAAAGGCATCTTCCGTGACCAGAACCTGCGGCTCGCCTTCCATCACGCCATCGACAAGGCGGCCTTATCCCGCGCCTTCTTCAACGGCAAAGCCGAACCCCTGTCCATGTGGGCAGGTACAGGGACCCCAGCCAACGATCCGAACTTCAAGTTCGCCTACGATCCCGAACTCGCAAAATCGCTGCTCGCCAAGTCCGGCTACAGCCTGACCAATCCGGCGAAGATCACCTTCACAACCTTCAACGGCGTCTTCCCCAATGATTTCGACATCGCCCGCACGATGGTGCAGATGTGGAAACGGGTCGGCATCGAAGCCAACCTGGAGACGATGGAATTCACCAAATACGGCGAGCTGTCGCGCACCGACAAGCTCGAGGCGCCGATCCTCTACAACTGGTTCAACCCGACCGACGATCCGGAATCCTATTCGGGCTCGATCCTCGATCCGAAGAAGCGCTTCTCGGTGTGGAAGAGCGATGATATTTCCGCGCGCCTCGATCCGCTGCTGGCGGAAACGGACTACGACAAGCGCGTCGCCGGCTATCGCGAATTCGACAAATGGTGCGTCGAACAAGGCTACGCGTTCCCGATCCTGCAAGGTGTCGCGACCGTGGTTCATACCAAGCGCGTCGGCTACGTACCCTATCGCACCGGGCTTCTGGCGCCCTACGCATGGTCTCTCAACGCCTGAAGCCTCGCGCGTTCTGTCAGGATCGCGCGATACTTTAGCCACTTCTGACATCGCATCGTTGTCGCGAAAGACCGGTGTTCTCTTTTTCGCACGATGCTTTAATCGAGCGCCGCCAGCGGCGCCCAGCGTTTCGAGATGTCCTCGGGCGGCTGGGCGGCGATCAGCTCGCGGGTGTAGGCGTGCTGCGGACGGCTGAAAACGGTGTCCGTCTCGCCGCTTTCGACGATCGTGCCCTTCCACATGACCAGCACGCGGCTGCACAGATAGCGCACCACCGCGAGATCGTGCGAAATCATCAGCAGCGCGATGTTGAACTCGGATCGCAGGCGCAGCAGCAGATTGAGAATCTGCGCCTGGACCGAGACATCGAGGCCGGAGGTGATCTCGTCGGCGATGAGCAGCCGCGGCGTGTTGCAGAGCGCGCGGGCGATATTGACCCTCTGACGCTGGCCGCCCGACATTTCCGAGGAAATCTTCGCCAATGTGTCGAGCGGCAGGCCGGTTGAGCGCAGCAGTTGCTCCGCGCGGTCGCGCCGCTGCTGCCGGCTGACGTCGCCCGGCTGCAAAGGCTGGGTGACGAGTTGCAATGTGCTGCGCCGCGGGTTGAGCGCGGCGCGCGGGTCCTGGAAGACGAACTGGATGCTGGCGATGCGGCGGCGCCATTCGGCTTCGTCGTGGCCGAGAGGCTTGTTGTCGAGGACGATGCGACCCGCGCTCGGCTCTTCCAGGCCCATGATGAGACGGCCGAGAGTCGACTTGCCACTGCCGCTTTCGCCGACGATGCCGACGAACTCGCCCGGAGCCACCGAAAAGCTGGCGCCACTTACCGCCGCCTGGCCCGGCGCACGCGATACCCAGCCGCTGCGGCGGAAAATCTTGGTGACATTGTCGACCTTGAGCAGCGCTGCCGCC
>Ga0182744_1002554_pt1 | contig 14884 bp, 12 predicted proteins | sample eDN3rd30CKraftMG_FD_128525 | JGI IMG/M metagenome (GOLD analysis project Ga0182744, IMG submission 128525) | Enriched Miracle-Growth compost microbial communities from Emeryville, California, USA - eDNA 3rd pass 30_C Kraft MG (version 2) (version 2) ...
GAGCAAATCCGCTAAACCGTCACAAGCTTCCAGATGTCCACTTTAGGACAACAAATGAAATGCTTGCAGCCTTTTCATTCCTTGGAGGAGAAAAAGCAAAAGAAATTGTTATAACGAATACCAACAAAATTGCTGATATGATTGACGTCATTAAGCCGATTAAAGACGACCTATATACGCCAAAAATTGAAGGCGCTGATGACGAAATGCGGGAAATGAGTTACTCCATGGCAAAGAAGATTTACGGAGAACCTCTTCCGGAAATCGTGGAAGCACGTCTTGAAAAAGAATTGAAGAGTATTATTGGACATGGTTTTGCGGTAATTTACTTGATTTCACATAAGCTTGTAAAAAAATCATTAGATGACGGGTACCTTGTTGGTTCCCGTGGTTCAGTAGGTTCTTCCTTGGTTGCTACAATGACAGAAATTACCGAGGTAAACCCATTACCTCCGCATTACGTCTGTCCTTCCTGCAAGCACTCAGAATTTTTCAATGATGGTTCTGTGGGATCAGGCTTTGATTTACCCGATAAGGATTGCCCGCAATGTGGCAGTAAATATATTAAAGACGGACATGACATTCCCTTTGAAACCTTCCTTGGCTTTAAAGGGGACAAAGTTCCCGATATCGACCTAAACTTCTCTGGAGAATATCAGCCTCGTGCACATAACTATACGAAGGTACTTTTCGGTGAAGACTATGTATTTAGAGCAGGTACAATTGGAACTGTTGCTGATAAGACAGCTTTTGGATATGTAAAGGCATATCAGCAAGATAATAATTTACAATTACGCGGGGCAGAAGTTGAGAGATTAGCTTCCGGCTGTACGGGTGTCAAAAGAACAACAGGTCAGCATCCAGGTGGTATCATTGTTATTCCAGATTATATGGATGTATATGACTTTACACCGATTCAGTTCCCTGCAGATGATAGAAACTCAGAATGGAAAACGACCCACTTTGATTTTCATTCCATTCACGATAACGTCTTAAAGCTTGATATACTAGGGCACGATGATCCAACTGTAATCAGAATGCTTCAAGACTTAAGCGGAATGGATCCTAAAACTATTCCGACGGATGATCCAGAGGTAATGAAAATCTTTAGCGGTACAGAATCATTAGGCGTTACCGAACAGCAGATTATGTGTAAAACAGGTACCCTTGGAATACCTGAATTTGGAACACGCTTTGTTCGACAGATGCTTGAGGATACAAAACCAACAACTTTTTCTGAATTAGTGCAAATTTCCGGTCTGTCACATGGAACAGATGTATGGCTGGGAAATGCACAAGAGTTAATTCATAACAACATCTGTAATCTGAGTGAAGTAATTGGCTGTCGTGATGATATCATGGTCTATCTTATTTATCAGGGACTAGAACCATCATTTGCTTTTAAAATTATGGAGTCGGTTCGTAAGGGGAAAGGCCTCACAGAAGAAATGGAAGCAGAAATGAGGAAGAATGAAGTTCCTGAATGGTATATCGATTCTTGTAAAAAGATTAAATATATGTTCCCGAAGGCCCATGCGGCTGCCTATGTATTGATGGCAGTTAGAATTGCCTACTTTAAGGTTCATCTTCCATTATTGTATTACGCTGCCTATTTTACAGTCCGCGCAGAGGACTTTGATATCGAAGCAATGTCAAGAGGTTCAGAATCTATTCGGGTCAAAATTGAAGAAATTAATGCTAAGGGTCTTGAGGCATCAAATAAGGAAAAAAACTTGCTAACTGTTCTTGAACTGGCTTTGGAAATGACTGAAAGAGGCTTCTCCTTCCAGAATTACGATTTATATAAATCGGATGCATCAGAATTTATTATTGAAGGGAATTCATTAATTCCTCCATTTAATTCGATTCCAGGACTTGGTACGAATGCAGCCTATAATATCGTTAAAGCAAGAAAAGATGGAGAGTTTTTATCTAAGGAAGACTTACAGCAACGTGGTAAAGTATCAAAAACTATTCTAGAATATTTAGATAAACAAGGTTGTCTAGGTTCCTTACCAGAACAAAACCAGTTATCCCTATTCTAAAGAGTAAAACCCTTGACTTTAGGCCTTTCAGTTTGCATATAAAATTTGGTTATGGTATAGTTTTATTGGAAATACTAAGAAATACTCTCGTGTTCAAGAGTGGGGAAACCCGCTCTTTCGTTTTTTTATTCAGAGTAATTAATAAAACTTTCCGTGAATTACCAATAATATGGGTGAGAATGTCGGTAAAGGAGGTTAAACATGAGCAAAGTAACGGAAGTAGTAGAAGAGCTAGCGCAGCCAATTATCCAAGAGCTTGAATTAGAATTGGTGGAAATCGAGTTTGTAAAAGAAGGGAAAAACTGGTTTCTGCGCGTATATATTGATAAAGAAAACGGTGTTGATATAGAGGACTGTGGCATTGTCAGTGAACGGCTTAGTGAAAAACTCGATGAGCTTGACCCGATAACCCAAAATTATTTTCTTGAGGTATCTTCTCCAGGTGCAGAACGACCGCTTAAAAAAGCAAAAGATTTTGAAAAGGCAATTGGTAAAAATGTGTTCATTAAAACCTACGAACCAATTGACGGCGAAAAAGGATTCGAAGGGAAATTGCTTGAGTATGACGGGAAGACCGTTAAGGTAGAGATGAAAATCAAAACCCGAAAAAAAGTGATCGAGATTCCTTTTGAAAAAGTGGCTAGTGCAAGACTGGCAGTTATTTTTTCATAATGAAAGATAAATATATGATGGATAGGGGGATATGATTCAATGAGCAGCGAATTATTAGATGCTCTTACGATACTAGAAAGAGAAAAGGGCATTTCTAGAGATGTTTTAATTGACGCGATTGAGGCTGCACTTGTATCGGCATATCGACGTAATTTCAACCAAGCCCAAAATGTTAGGATTGATTTGAATCTGCAATCTGGTTCAATGAGAGTATTTGCAAGGAAAGAAGTAGTGGATGAGGTTTTTGATCCACGTCTTGAAATATCTTTAGCGGATGCAAGAAACATCAACCCTAACTACGTTGTTGAAGATGTAGTTGAAATGGAAGTAACCCCTAAGGACTTTGGCAGAATTGCTGCTCAAACAGCGAAACAAGTTGTTACTCAAAGAGTTAGGGAAGCGGAAAGAGGAATCATTTATTCCGAGTTTATTGATCGTGAAGAAGATATCATGACAGGAATTGTTCAAAGACTAGACTCTAAATTTATTTATGTGAGCCTTGGAAAAATTGAAGCACTGCTACCTGTAAATGAACAAATGCCAAATGAGCGTTATAAGCCTCATGATCGGATTAAGGTGTTCATTACAAAAGTTGAAAAGACAACAAAGGGTCCTCAGATTTTCGTTTCACGTACACATCCTGGACTGCTTAAGCGACTTTTCGAAATTGAAGTCCCAGAAATATATGATGGCACAGTAGAAATTAAATCTGTAGCTCGTGAAGCGGGTGACCGTTCAAAAATTTCTGTTCATTCCGATAACAATGAAGTTGACCCAGTTGGATCTTGTGTAGGTCCAAAAGGTACTAGGGTTCAAGCTGTTGTGAACGAATTAAAAGGCGAAAAAATTGACATTGTTAAATGGTCTGATAATCCTGTCATCTTTGTTGCAAATTCTTTAAGCCCATCTAAAGTTTTAGATGTTATGGTGAATGAAGCTGAAAAAGCAACAACTGTCGTTGTTCCAGATTACCAGCTTTCACTAGCGATTGGGAAGCGCGGACAAAATGCTCGGCTTGCAGCAAAGTTAACAGGTTGGAAAATAGATATCAAATCTGAAACAGAAGCACGTGAACTAGGAATCTATCCACGTGAAGAAATGATTCGACTTTTTGATGATCAATTAGATGTCGATTTTAATGAAGAAGAAGAAAAGGAATAAAAATGAGGTGAATGGATTGTGAACAATCGTAAAAAAGTTCCTATGCGTAAGTGTGTCGCAACCGGTGAAATGAAGCCGAAAAAAGAACTCGTTCGCATCGTTCGCTCAAAAGAAGGGGAAGTTTCTATCGACTTAACTGGGAAAAAGTCTGGTAGAGGTGCATACCTTTCTAAGGACAAAGAAGCAGTCCTACTAGCCAAGAAGAAAAACACCTTATCTAATCATTTACAGGTTGCTATAGATGAATCATTATATGAAGAGCTATTGGAACTGATAGAAAAGGAAAACAGGCAGTCTATATGAATACAAATCAATGGATGTCGTTGCTTGGCTTAGCCAATCGAGCACGGAAAATCATTTCGGGTGAGGAGCTTTCCGTAAAGGAAATACGCAGCGGAAAAGCAAAGCTCATTTTATTATCGGCAGATGCATCTGCAAATACGACAAAAAAAATTACAGATAAATGTAAGTCATACGAAGTTCCCTATAAATTAGTGGAAGATCGCCACCTTCTGGGCCAAGCGATTGGCAAGGAAGCCCGCGTTGTTGTAGCTGTACTGGATGATGGATTTGCAAAAAAACTGATGACGTTGCTCGATTAATTCTAGCGGGGGTGAAAATATGAGTAAAATTCGTGTCTATGAGTATGCGAAGAAACACAATATTTCAAGTAAAGATGTAATCAATAAACTGAAAGAAATGAACATAGAAGTTTCAAATCATATGGCAACAATTGAGGATGCTGCAGTAGTAAAGCTAGACGCTGCCTATAACAAAAAACAAAGTAATCCACAACAAAAGCAAGCGAGACCGCAGCAACAAAATCGCCAGGATCAGAAACCACAGCAGGGAGTTAAACCACAAGTGCAGAGTAAAACAAGTCCAAAAGCTTTTGAGGATGATGACGCAAAATCCATTACACCTAGCAAGGTGAAAGTGGCTTCTCCGCCAAAAACAGCCGACACTAAAAAGCAAAACCAACAATTCCAATCTAAAGAAAATAAAGTTTTTAGCTCTGGAAAAGGGAATAAAAAACCTTTTAATAATAATAATCAAAATCGCAATAATAATAACAACCGGAAGAAGAATCATACACCTGTTCAGCAGGCACAGCAACAAGTAAGAAAAGTGAAAGAACTTCCGGCTAAAATTACTTTTAGTGAATCTTTAACTGTAGGTGAGCTTGCAAAGAAGATATACCGTGAGCCTTCAGAAATTATTAAGAAGCTGTTTTTACTCGGCGTAATGGCAACGATCAATCAGGTATTAGATAAGGATGCTATTGAATTGATTGCTAGTGAATATGGTGTTGAGGTTGAAGAGGAAATTAAAATAGATACTACAGATCTTGAGGTTTATTTCACAGAAGATGAATCGGAAGATCTTGTAGAAAGACCATCTGTGGTTACCATTATGGGTCACGTTGACCACGGGAAAACAACATTGCTTGACTCCATTCGTCACACAAAGGTAACCGAAGGGGAAGCGGGAGGAATCACTCAGCATATTGGTGCCTACCAAGTTGTGGAGAATGGTAAAAAGATAACATTCCTTGATACACCGGGACATGCTGCCTTTACTACTATGCGTGCTCGTGGTGCGAAAATTACGGATATCACAATCCTCGTAGTTGCAGCTGATGACGGTGTAATGCCACAAACGATTGAAGCTATTAACCATGCTAAGGCTGCAGAGGTTCCAATTATTGTTGCAGTTAATAAGATGGATAAGGAAGCAGCAAATCCTGATCGTGTGATGCAGGAACTTACCGAACATGGGTTAGTTTCCGAAGCATGGGGCGGAGATACGATTTTTGTTCCAATTTCTGCGAAAAATGGCGATGGTATAGATAGTTTGCTCGAAATGATTCTACTCGTTAGTGAAGTAGAAGAATATAAAGCAAATCCAAATCGCAAAGCAGTTGGTACGGTTATTGAAGCACAATTAGATAAAGGCCGTGGGTCGGTAGCTACATTGCTAGTTCAGAACGGTACACTCAAAATAGGTGATCCTATCGTTGTGGGTAACACGTTTGGTCGTGTTCGTGCAATGGTGAATGACATAGGACGCCGTGTAAAAGAAGCTGGACCATCTACACCTGTTGAAATAACAGGCCTAAGTGATGTTCCGCAGGCTGGTGACCGTTTTGTCGTATTTGATGATGAGAAAACGGCTCGTCAAGTTGGGGAAGCACGTGCGCAACAAGCACTGGCAGCGCAGCGTGGTGAAAAATCGATTGTCAGCCTAGATAATTTATTTGAACAGTTAAAGCAAGGCGAGATGAAGGATCTAAATATCATCCTTAAAGCGGATGTTCAAGGTTCAGCTGAAGCTGTAGCTGCATCCCTGCAAAAAATTGATGTTGAAGGTGTAAATATCAGAATCATTCATAGTGGCGCAGGTGCCATCAATGAATCGGATATTACACTTGCCTCTGCTTCTAATGCGATTGTAATTGGCTTTAACGTACGTCCTGATGTCAATGCGAAGCGTGCAGCAGAACAAGAAAAGGTTGATGTTCGTCTCCACAGCATTATCTATAAGGTAATCGAAGAAATCGAATCGGCTATGAAAGGTATGCTAGACCCTGAATTTAAAGAAAAAGTCATCGGTCAAGCAGAAATTCGCCAAACCTTTAAAGTATCTAAGGTTGGAACAATTGCTGGTTCTTACGTTACTGACGGTAAAATTACTCGTGACAGCGGAATTCGTCTAATTCGTAACGGTGTTGTCGTATTTGAAGGTCAAATCGATGCATTAAAACGTTTCAAAGACGATGCTAAAGAGGTTTCACAAGGGTATGAGTGTGGTATTACCATTAAAAACTTCAATGATGTTAAAGAAGGAGATATTATTGAAGCTTACGTAATGGAAGAAATTGAGCGTAAATGATTGTAGGTTTAGCACTTTGTGAATGCATCATCTATGATGCACATTCATTAAAAGATAAACGTGCTGTTTTGCAGCGTATTCTTACCAGGTTAAAACAAAAATTTAATGTATCAGTTTCTGAAGTTGATTATCAGGATGTGTGGCAAAGAACGAAAATAGCGATCGTTGCGGTAACATCCAAGCAAGTAATGACTGAAAGGGAACTGCAAAATGCACTTAAATTAATTGATTCTTTTCCTGAAATAGAAAGAACGATCACGCGTTTTGAATGGCTTTAAGTTAAGAGGTGAAATGATGAGCCACAGAGCAAATCGTGTTGGAGAACAAATGAAGAAAGAACTTAGTGACATCATCGGCCGGAAGATTAAGGATCCCCGGATCGGCTTTGTGACAGTTACAGATGTTCAAGTATCAGGAGATCTTCAGCAAGCAAAAGTATATATTTCTGTTTTGGGCGATGAAGAGCAAAAGGAAAACACGCTTAAAGGTCTTGCAAAGGCGAAAGGATTTATCCGAACTGAAATTGGACATCGAATTCGTTTACGTAAGACTCCTGAGATCCTTTTTGAATGGGATGAATCAATGGATTATGGAAATCGAATCAATTCTCTCATTCATCAATTGCACCATGAAGAAAGAAGTATGGAAAAAAATGAAGAAGAATAAATGGATAGACAATTGTCTATCCTTTTTTTTCGAGACAAATTTGAATTGGAGTGACCAAGGGTGGAAGGAATCATCCCTTTATTTAAACCGGCAGGACTAACGTCGCATGATTGTGTTTTTAGATTAAGAAAAATATTAAAAACAAAAAAAGTGGGACATACGGGTACACTTGACCCAGATGTGACCGGAGTTCTTCCTATTTGTATTGGTAAAGCAACAAAAGTAGCAGAATACATAACTGACGCTGGAAAGAGTTATGAAGGAGAAGTTACACTTGGGTACTCCACTACAACCGAGGATGCTTCCGGAGAAAAGGTGGAAGAGAAAAAGGTAGAGGGTGCAATCAGCAGGAAAGAAATACTTCAAGTTCTAGATTCGTTTACTGGTGAAATAGAACAAACACCACCAATGTATTCAGCCGTAAAAGTGAATGGGACACGTTTATACGAGTATGCCCGTAAAGGAATTGAAGTGGAGCGTCCTACGAGAAAGGTATCCATCTATTCAATAGAGCTGCTGGACGATAGAGATGTATTTTTAGGTGAAACAATATCTTTTCGATTTAGAGTGAGCTGCAGCAAAGGGACCTATATTAGGACACTAGCGGTAATGATTGGTGAGGAACTTGGCTATCCTGCGCATATGTCAAATTTAATTAGGACTCAATCATCTGCTTTTACACTTGATGACTGTTTGACTTTTGAACAGATTGAAAATTTAGTGGAAGCTGGTACGATTTCCTCCTATTTAAGACCATTAGAGATGGCGCTTTCTCATTTGCCGAAATACATAATAAATGATAAAGTAGCAGAGAAAGTGAAAAATGGCGCACTTTTACCAATACCAGATTATTTAATAAATAGTAACGGACCTATATGCGCGGAAAACGAAGAAGGAAAAGCTCTAGCGATTTATTCGGTTCATCCGAGTAAGCCTGGGCTGCTAAAACCGGTTAAAGTTTTGCGTAATGATCAAGGATAAAAAGGTTTCGGTCTAGAAAAGGTGAGTTTCATTGGAAGTTATAAAGTTGAATTTTCCATTAAATATAGATAAATCTACGTTACCACCCTTATCAATGGCACTCGGCTATTTTGACGGTGTGCATCTTGGGCATCAAAAGGTAATTCTAGAAGCAAAAAGACAAGCAGAAATAAAAGGACTCCATTCTGCTGTCATGACTTTTGATCCACATCCATCTGTTGTATTAGGAAAAACGCATAAGCATGTTCAATATATTACTCCTTTAACTGAGAAAATAAAACTTGTTGAGGAATTAGGTATCGATTATCTCTTCATTGTCCATTTTTCTCTGGAATTTGCTAATTTATTGCCACAAGAATTCATAGACCAGTATGTAATTGATCTCAACGTGAAACATGTTGTTGCAGGATTTGACTACTCATACGGACGTATGGGAAAGGGCACCATGGAGATTCTCCCTTTCCATTCAAGAGAAAAGTTTACATTCACCGTAGTTGAAAAGCTCACTTGTGGAAATGAAAAGGTAAGTTCGACTCGAATTCGTCAATATTTAAAAGAGGGAAGAACAGCAGAACTGCCAGAATTACTGGGAAGATTCTACCAAACTGCTGGCACAGTCGTCCACGGAGATAAAAGAGGCAGGACAATTGGCTTCCCAACTGCAAATGTCGAAACAAATGAAGAATATATCTTACCACCACTTGGTGTGTATGCAGTGAAAATTAAAATAAATGAGAACTGGTACCAAGGGGTTTGTAATGTAGGTTACAAACCAACCTTCAATAAAGAAGCTCTAAAAGTTTCAGTAGAAGTAAATGTGTTCAACTTTGAAAAAGATATATATGGTCAGCACGTAATAGTCGAGTGGCACAAATACCTGAGAAAAGAACAAAAATTCTCCGGAATAAACGAACTCGTAGCCCAAATAGAAAGAGATAAACAAAATGCAATTGAGTACTTTAATAATAACCTTAGTTAAAGTGCAGAGAATTGATTTTGGCACTCTGTTGATTGGAGCGTAAGGCACGAAGACTCCTCGAAAATGCTATCACATTTTCTTCGTGCGTGGGCGGATTCTAGGATGAAAATCAATGTCCTGCGGGAGGACGGGGCAGGGGAGACCCCGCAGGCGTATAAGCGCCGAGGAGGTTCCCCGAACCGCCCGCGGAAAGCGAAGTGCCTGAAGAGGAAATCAACAGACAAGTTTCAAAGCTGTTAATTAAATCGACAAACACTTACCAAATAATTGCGAAAAATAGGCTTTTTATCTGTTATAACTTGCTTTTTGACGTAAAAAGTTGTATTCTTATTAACGTATTAAAAATAACCTTTGCTTGGCAAGTCGAGTCACCGACGCTTGCTCAGTAACAGGGGATAGTAAATTTAGGAGGTGAATAGGATGGCAATCACACAAGAACGTAAAAACGAACTTATCGCTGAGTACAAAACTCATGATAACGACACTGGATCTGCAGAGGTTCAAATCGCTGTCCTTACTGAATCAATCAACAATTTGAATGAGCACTTACGTACTCATAAGAAGGACCACCACTCACGTCGCGGTCTGTTGAAAATGGTTGGTAAGCGTCGTAATCTTTTAACGTACCTACGTAACAAAGATGTTCAACGTTACCGTGTATTAATCAATAAGCTTGGACTTCGTCGATAATCAAAAGAAGCGGGATTTTTCCCGCTTTTTTGTTAGGTTAAAAAAAGATATCATAAGAGCAGCAGGAAAATCTTATATACATATTTTAAGTCGCGAAAATTTGTGCATACTATTAGTATATTTGTATTGATAACATAAGCGTTATACGCTTTTTTTATATTAGATGATTAGAGCGAAATGATTTCGCATTATCCTCTAAAGTGACCTGGATAGAGAGGGGTAAGAAAATGGAACAAACGAAACATGAGTATTCCATGGATTGGGCTGGACGTAAATTAACCGTTGAAATTGGACAACTAGCCAAACAAGCAAATGGAGCAGTAATGGTACGTTATGGAGATACAGCAGTATTAAGTACAGCTACAGCTTCAAAAGAACCAAAGAATTTAGACTTTTTTCCGTTAACATGTAACTATGAAGAGCGATTATACGCTGTGGGGAAAATACCTGGGGGTTTTATTAAACGTGAAGGCCGCCCGAGCGAAAAAGCAATTTTAGCTAGTCGATTAATTGACCGGCCAATTCGTCCACTTTTTGCAGATGGGTTCCGAAATGATGTTCAAGTCATTAGCATTGTCATGAGTGTGGATCAGGATTGTTCATCAGAAATGGCAGCAATGTTTGGATCATCTTTAGCGCTTTGTACATCTGACATTCCATTCGAGGGACCGATTGCTGGTGTTATCGTTGGAAGAGTCGATGGAGCATTCGTAATTAACCCAACAGTAGAACAAGCTGAAAAAAGTGATATCCATTTAACTGTTGCTGGTACAAAAGATGCGATAAACATGGTTGAAGCAGGTGCAAATGAAGTTTCTGAGGAAGTAATGCTTGAGGCTATTATGTATGGTCATGAAGAGATTAAACGCCTCATTGAATTCCAAGAAAAAATCATGGCTGAAGCTGGTAAGGAAAAAAGAGAAGTTACTCTTTATGAACTTGACAAAGACTTAGAAACCGAAGTTCGAGAAATGTGTGAAACTGATATGGTTACCGCAATTCAGGTGCAGGAAAAGCACGCACGTGAGGATGCCATTAAAGAAGTGAAAAATCGTGTAATTGCAAAGTTCGAGGAGAATGAAGCGACAGACGATGACTTAAAGCAAGTAAAACAAATTTTAGATAAAATTGTTAAAGGTGAAGTTCGCCGTCTAATAACTGTTGAAAAGGTTCGTCCTGATGGGCGGAAGATTGATGAAATACGTCCATTATCTTCACAAATTGGTATTCTGCCGCGTACCCATGGATCTGGTTTATTTACTCGTGGACAAACACAGGCACTAAGTATTTGTACGTTAGGAGCGATGGGCGATGTACAAATTTTAGATGGATTAGGAATTGAAGAAGAAAAACGCTTTATGCATCATTACAATTTCCCATTATTTAGTGTTGGTGAAACAGGTCCAATCCGAGGTCCAGGCCGACGTGAAATCGGTCATGGTGCTCTAGGTGAACGTGCATTAGAACCAATTATACCATCTGAAAAGGACTTCCCATATACGATTCGACTTGTATCAGAAGTATTAGAATCAAATGGTTCTACATCCCAAGCGAGTATCTGTGCAAGTACCCTTGCAATGATGGATGCTGGTGTTCCAATCAAAGCGCCAGTTGCGGGTATTGCAATGGGATTGGTGAAATCAGGTGAACATTACACCGTTTTATCAGATATTCAAGGGATGGAAGACCATCTAGGCGATATGGACTTCAAAGTTGCAGGTACGGCTAAAGGTGTAACTGCATTACAAATGGATATTAAGATAAAAGGTCTTTCACGTGAAATCCTAGAAGAAGCACTACAACAGGCTAAAAAGGGTAGAATGCATATTCTTGATTCTATGCTTGCAACCATTTCAGAGCCTAGAACTGAGCTTTCTAAATTTGCACCGAAAATCTTAACTATGACCATTAATCCAGATAAGATTCGTGATGTTATCGGGCCAAGTGGTAAACAAATCAATAAAATTATTGAAGAAACAGGCGTTAAGATTGATATTGAACAGGATGGAACAGTATTTATTGCCTCTACTGATCAAGCAATGAATCAGAAGGCAAAGAAAATTATTGAAGATATCGTTCGTGAGGTTGTAGTTGGCGAAATGTATCTTGGCAAAGTTAAACGTATTGAAAAATTTGGTGCGTTTGTAGAAATATTTGCCGGAAAAGATGGACTTGTCCATATCTCAGAATTAGCTGAAGAGCGAGTTGGAAAAGTCGAGGATGTCATTAAAATTGGTGACGAAATCTTAGTGAAAGTTACAGAAATTGATAAACAAGGTCGTGTGAACTTATCACGTAAGGCAATATTAAAGGAACAACGCGAAAAGGCTGAAGCAGAGAAGCAATAATAAGCAATACTCATTAAAAGTGAAATAGAGGTCAGGGGTAACCCTGACTTTTTCCTTGTTAATTCTATAAGTTCGGCATCTAGGGGCTCGGGTCATAAGCCCCTGAACAAATAGGAAAGCTCCTTTGTTCGCCAGGAACAAACTATGCTTGTTCCGAAGGCGCCTCCGCTTTTAGTTCTACCTTGTCCCTCTCATTCATATATTTTGTATGAAGGGGGAAGGTATATGAAGAAGCTAAAAATGGCTGCAATCCTAATTTTTGCTGCATGGTTTTCTGTTAATAATCCTTTTGTAGATACATATGTTGCTTCACTTACAGGCAGCGTGCTAACCGTTGGGAAGCAAGAAGATCCTCTCTATCAAAGTATCGTAAAAAATGCTTCTACATATGAAATACCGCCTTCCAATGCTAAAATTGATGAAGTGTGGAAAGCCATACCAGGCTATAATGGGTTATCGGTTGATATAGAGGCTTCATATAAGAATATGAAGAAAAGTGGCATCTTTGATGAAAAAAAATTAGTATTTAAACAAACCAAACCATCTGTGCATCTTAAGGATTTGTCAGCTTCTCCTATTTACCGTGGTAATCCTGATAAACCAATGGTCAGCTTCATTATTAATGTAGCCTGGGGGAATGAATATTTACCTGAAATGCTTGCGGCATTAAAAAAACATCAAGTAAAGGCAAGTTTTTTCCTTGAGGGAAGATGGGTAAAAAATAATCCTGACTTGGCAAAAATGATTGTGAGTTCAGGACATGAAGTTGGTAATCACTCTTATACACATCCTGATATGAAAAGAATTTCTTCGGCTCAGACAAGGGAGCAATTGCAAAAAACAAATGAAGTCATTGAAGCGGCAACTGGAAATAAAAGCATTTGGTTTGCCCCTCCAAGCGGCAGTTATCGGGACGAAACCGTACAAATAGCGGCTGAATTCAATATGAAGACAGTTATGTGGACGGTCGATACGATAGATTGGCAGAAGCCAACACCTGACCAATTAATCCATCGTGTAATCTCAAAAATAGATAATGGATACATGGTTCTTATGCATCCAACAGTGTCTACTGCAAAGTCATTAGATCGTTTGATTACACTCATTGAGGAAAAAGGATTAAAAATAGGTACGGTAAGCGATTTAATGAGCGAAGAAAGAATTATGAAATAAATTAATAAAGAATCCTAATAATAAAGAAATAGATAAGTTTTGCGCTTGTATATAGACAGGAGGATTTTAATGATAAACAGATATTCTTGCAAAAATGGAGTAAGAATTGTATTAGAAAATATTCCTACAGTAAGATCCGTGGCAATTGGAGTCTGGATTGGTACTGGTTCAAGAAATGAAAATCCCCAAACGAATGGTATTTCACACTTTTTAGAGCATATGTTTTTCAAAGGAACTAAAACACGATCAGCGAAAGAAATAGCTGAATCCTTTGATAGTATTGGAGGTCAGGTGAATGCTTTTACCTCTAAAGAATATACATGCTACTATGCTAAAGTATTGGATACGCATGCTCAATTTGCTTTAGATGTTTTAGCTGATATGTTCTTTAATTCAACCTTTGTTGAAGAAGAGTTAAATAAGGAAAGAAATGTAGTATTAGAAGAGATTAAAATGTATGATGATACTCCAGATGATATTGTCCATGACCTGCTAAGCAGAGCCATTTATGGTGATCACCCACTAGGATATCCGATATTAGGCACAGAAGAAACCTTAAACACTTTTACAGGATCAACACTTAATGAGTATATTCATAATCGGTATACACCAGAAAATGTTGTTATTTCAATAGCTGGGAATGTTTCAGATAAATTTATTCTTGAGGTTGAGAAGTACTTTGGCTCCTATGAGGGCGGGGATAGCTCAATCGTTGAAAATATTCCAGTCTTCCAATCCAATCATTTGTCACGAAAGAAAGAAACAGAACAAGCTCATCTTTGCATTGGCTTTGAAGGATTAAAGATTGGTCATGAAGACGTATACAGTTTAATCATATTAAATAATATTTTAGGCGGCAGCATGAGCAGCAGGTTGTTCCAAGAAGTTCGGGAACAGCGAGGCTTAGCCTATTCTGTCTTCTCTTATCATTCCGCTTATCAGGATAATGGAGTTGTGACCGTATACGGTGGTACAGGGGCAAAGCAGCTTGATGTATTATATGAAACAATCCAAGAAACACTTGAAAAATTAAAGCAAGATGGCATTACGGAAAAAGAATTAAATAATAGTAAAGAACAGTTAAAAGGAAGCTTGATGCTAGGCTTGGAAAGTACCAATAGCCGAATGAGCCGAAATGGTAAAAACGAACTTCTATTAAAGCGCCATCGTTCACTTGATGAAATTATTGAGCAAATTGACCAAGTTACGAAACAAAGTGTTGATGGAATGGCGACTTCTGTTTTTACTGACAAATACTCAGTTTCTTTAATTAGTCC
>Ga0182744_1002555_pt1 | contig 14880 bp, 12 predicted proteins | sample eDN3rd30CKraftMG_FD_128525 | JGI IMG/M metagenome (GOLD analysis project Ga0182744, IMG submission 128525) | Enriched Miracle-Growth compost microbial communities from Emeryville, California, USA - eDNA 3rd pass 30_C Kraft MG (version 2) (version 2) ...
AGTGAGATGAACGCCATCATCTGCGCCAGAAACGACATGATCGAAGTGCAGATGGAAAGCGTGAAAACGGGAATGCGCAAGAGGTCGAGCGGCAGCAGCGGATCGGCCATGCGCAGCGACCGCCGTGTGAGGAGAACAGCCGCGGTTACGCAGCCCACCGCCTGCAACAGCACGACGAAGGAACCGATTTCGTTGCCTGCACTGTCGATGGTCGTGATCAGAAGGCCAAAGGTAAGCGCCGACAGGATGGCACTGACCACATCGAATTTACGCGCAGAGCGGTCATTCTCGGGCAGGCTTTTGAGGCCCATCACGACGGCAGCGACGCCGAGTGGGATATTGATGACGAAGAGCCAGGGCCAGCTCAGGGACGACAGCATGACACCGGCAAGCGTCGGCCCGATGGTCGACGAAACGGCGACGAAGAGTGCATTGAGGCCGATGGCCGTGCCAAATTTCGCCTGCGGCACCGTATAGCGCAGAAGGGCAGTGTTGACGCTCATCAGGCCCGCCGCACCCAGCCCCTGTATGATGCGGGCGAAAGTGAGCGCTTCCAGTGAGCGCGAGAAAACGCAGGCGACGGAAGCGACGGTGAATAATGCCACCCCGCCGAGATAGACGCGCCGATAGCCATAGATTTCGCCAAGTGCTGCCAGCGGAAGCAGGGTGACCACAATTGCAAGCTGATAGCCGTTGACAATCCAGATCGAGGCTGCAGGACCAGCCGAAAAATCGGCGGCAATTGTCGGGAGGGCGACATTTGCGATGGTGCCGTCAATGACGGCAAGCGTCAGGCCGACCATCAGGGTTGCCCATGCCCAATAGATTCTCGGCTTGGGCAAACCGTCCGGAGCGACGGACGTGCCTTGTTGGATCGCGGTTTCGTGCTTCATATTATACCAGTATTCGGGTCAATATGGCTGGCGCTTCCATGTTCGCCGGAACCGCTTCAAATGCCACAAATAAAAACAGGTTTCCTATAACCTTAACCCTATTGGGAAGGTCAGCAAGCTATCTAGCCGAAAATTGCCTGCCGAAAACTGTTTTTGGGGCATAAACTGGCCGGGTAACGCTATTGTGTGCCACCTTCCGCCTGAACCGGCAGTTTCATGACATGCGCATATTTGTGCGGATTGAAGCTCAGATAGAGCGGGCAGATGCTTGCGACCAGAACAAGGTGCAAGATCCAGCCGGAAGCAAACGAACCGGTCAGGCCATGCAGGAAAGCGGTTGCGACGGGACCGAGAGCTGCGATCAGAAAGCCACCGCCCTGCATCATGGCAGCCAGTGCGCCTGCTTCTTCCGGTCTCGGCAGGTGATCGAGCGATGTAATCATGGCGAGCGCGAAGCTGCCGCCGAGACCTGCGCCGCAGATCGCGGACCACAAAAAGGGCGAGAGCTGCGGTGCGAAGGCAAGACCCGCGAAGCCTGTCGCCTGCATAGCCAATGTCAGTAGCAGCCACGGGCGGCGGTCGGTGCTGTGGCGGGCAACGAGCGGCAGTCCGAAGGCTGCAAGAGCTTGGGCAACGGCCATCGCTGCGACGAGATTGCCGGTGGTGGAGGCCGCCAGACCCAACGACTGGTAATAGGGAGCAAGCCAGGCGACCATAGACGAATAGCCCGCATTGACGAGACCGAAAGCAGCCATCAGCACCCAGGTGCGAGGGCGTCGCAGCAGGTGCCCGGTTATTCCGGATTTTTTGCCCGACGATGACGTCTCGCGGAGGATGGGTATAGCCGTCAGCAAGGCCAGGGCAGCGGGGATTGCAAGGACGGCAAGGGCGAAGTGCCAGTTATGCTGGCTGCCCGCAAGCCATGGCGTCAGCCGCGCGCCGAGAGCGCCGCCGCCCATGATCATGGCAGAATAGAGCCCGGTCACAGTGGCAATGCTTGCTGGGAAATTGGCCTTGATAAGGCCCGGCATCAAGGCCTGAATCATTGCAACACCTGCGCCGCACAGTACGGCGGTCAGAACCAGCGAAACGCCGTCCGGCACAAAGCCGCGCAGGAGGGAGCCTGCTGCAAGAATAGCAAGTGCCGCGAACATGCTGCGCCGGGTGCCGAACCGCGACTGGATGCGTGGAGCCGCGAAAGCGCCAAGCCCCATCAGCATCATTGGCAGGAAGGTGAGCAGGGAAAGCGCACCAAAGCCCATTCCGGTATCGGCTGCGATATTCGAAAGTACCGGCCCCGGCGCGGTCAGGAACGGACGCAGGTTGAGGCCGATCAGAACGACGAGCGCGATGAGGGCAACGTTTGCAGCTTGTTTGCTGCCGGTCGCCGGATGGGTGGTGGTCTGCATGTTTCAGGCGCCTGCCTTGTTCTTGATGCTCCAGACTTCGTAGAGTTCAGGATCTTTTTCCGGTGGGGAATGTTCGAAGCTGATGCCGGTCTGCGCGCTGAGCGGCTTGGCGAGTTCAGCAGCGATTTTCGCGCTTGAAAGGCCGAAGGGTTCGGCCTGCTCATTGGAATAGGCGAAGCGGATTTTTTCAACACCAGCCATGCGCATCGCGGCAAAGCACATGGGGCAGGGCTGGCCGCTGGCATAGACTTCGCAGCCATCGAGACGCGGCGATTGCAGCGTCTTGCCTGCTGCGCGCAGAGCCAGCAATTCGGCATGGGCGGTGGGATCGCAATCGGCCTGCATGCGATTGACGCCTGTGGCGATGACCTTGCCACCCCTGACGACCACGGCTCCGAACGGACGTCCGCCTTGTTCGACATTGTCGAAGGCGAGCTTTATGGCCTGGTCGAGATATGTGCTGTCGCTGCTCATTTCGCGCCAGCCTTCTCCAGCAGGGCTACCATCGGCGCATAGCCGCGGCTCCGGGCATGCTGAAGCGGCGTGACGCCGTCATTATCTGCCAGATTGACGTCGGCCCCGGCATCGATGAGGAGCTTCACAATGTCGATATGACGCTGGCCGCCGTCGCCGAGCATGATGGCTTCGAGGAGTGCCGTCCAGCCAAGATTGTTAACGTGATCGACCTTGACGCCAGCCTCGATCAGCGTGCGCACCGTTTCGACATGTCCGCGTTCGGAGGCGGGAATGAGTGCCGTTCCGCCATAGCGATTGGTGCTCTTCAGGTCAGCACCATGCGCAAGCGTCATCTTGAGAATTTCGAGGTGTCCGCGTGCGCCCGCATAAAGATAGGGGCTGTCCTTGATGGCATCCTTTGCATTGACGTCAGCGCCAGCATCAATGAGCGCACGGGCGACGTCGACGTGATTGGCATGGGTTGCCGCCAGAAGTGCCGTCTCGCCATTCTTGCCCCGCGCTTCGAGGTCTGTTCCTGCCTTGATGACTGCAGTGACCGCAGCCAGATCGCCAGCCGCTGCGGCCTGAAGAAGAGACGTTTCGGTCTGTGCATGGGCGGTGGCGTTGTGGCCCGGCAATGTCGGTTCGGTCATAACTATCGTTCCTGCAATCAATGCCAAGGCACTCAAGCTGAATATCGTTTGACGCATCGGCTGGTTCTCCTGCTTGTTGTGTTCATACAAGCAGGGTGGCATATTCGGAAATTAAATGTTGAACTGACATCCAGTGGATTTATGAATACTTCTTTCAATCTCGATCTTTTGCGGGCCTTCGTGGCTGTTGTCGACAGCCGTAGTTTTACGGCTGCGGCCTTGCAGTTGCACTCGACCCAATCGACCATAAGTCAGAAGATCATAAGGCTGGAGGAAACTGCCGGACAGGCGCTTCTGGAACGTGCCCGGCATGATGTGCGCCCGACGGATGCAGGCGAAAAGCTGCTGGGCTATGCGCGCCGTATCCTGCACCTGCATGACGAGGCCGCTGCCGCGATGACAGGGACGGCGCTTGCTGCCGTCTTTCGTCTCGGCCTGCCGGAAGATTTCGCCTCACGGCTGGTTACGCCTGCACTGGCGCGTTTCATGCGCACACATCCGAACACGAAACTCGAGGTGACGAGCGGCCTCAGCCGCGACCTGCAGAAAGGCTTCGAGACCGGTGAGTTCGACCTTGTCATGGTGAAACAGAAGCGCGGCGAAACGATGGGGACCATGCACTGGCCGGAACCGCTGTCCTGGCTCGATAGCGCCGATTTTCCTGTTTTCCATGTTGATCCGCTGCCGTTTGTCGTGTTCCCGCCGAACGGGCTCTATCGCAGCGACATGATGGAAGCTCTCGATCGTGTAGGCAGGCGCTGGCACGTGGTTTTCACCAGCTCCAGTCTGGCGAGTATTCAAAGTGCTGTCGCCGAGGGGCTGGGTGTCAGCCTGCTTCCGACGCGTGTAGCACTTCCCGGTCATCAGGTGGTGCCTGCCGCGGCGGGATTGCCGTCCGTTGAGCCGATGGAAATCGTCATCCGGCACATGGACAATGGCCCCGACCAGATCCGTCAGCTTGCCGAAATGCTGGCGGAAATTGTCGGAGACTAAGAAGGCTTCAGACAGGTCGCCGATCCACGCTTTCCCTGCATAATTGCTTGTTCTGATTGATCGTATCGTTTCGAGTGGTGTTCACGAAATTTCCGGTCTTTCATTCTCTGTTTAATTTCTGAAAAGCGCATCCGTTTTCAGATTGACTGATTTTGTATCCAGGATATTCTGTCCGGAAAAGTTGGGAGGCTTTTCTATTGGCAGCTTTTGAATGGCGCAGTCAGACCCGTTTGCTGGACGAAGTGGCAGAGGCACTTCGCGAGCGAATCTATGCTGGTGACTATGCGCCGGGTGCGATACTCAGGCAGGAACATATAGCAGCAGAATTCGGCATCAGCCGGACGCCCTTGCGTGAAGCCCTGCGCGTTCTGGAGCGGGATGGGCTGGTCATTCACCTGCCGGGCAGGGGGGTACGTGTTGCTTCCGCCGATCTCACCCGCCTGATCGATGCCTATGCAGTGCGCGAAGTGCTGGACGGTGTGGCAGCGCGTTTTGCCGCCGAGCGGGCGAGCGATGCGGATATTGCAAAATTGCGCGCCCATGTTGCGGGGCAGGGCACGGTCGTCGATCCGTGGGACCCGAAAGCCTATACCCAGTCCAATGTCGATTTCCACATGGCGGTGATGAATACGGCGGGAAACGCTTCGCTGATTGCCTTTGTGCCGCTTTTGCGCATGACGTCACAGGTTTTTGCGCCTTCGTTCTCGTTGTCCGTGGACAGGGCGCGTGATGCAATTGGTGAACATGCAGCCATTGTCGAAGCTATTGCTTCGCGCGATGGCGAAGAAGCCGAGCGGCTGGCGCGGGCGCATATCCGCGCCACAACCGCGAGACTGGAGGCGGAAATGCCTCTTCGGGAGAACGAGAATGAAGCATGAGAACCAGACGGGAGGAGCGGGCTTGCTCCGTTATAGCAATTTCATCGCAGGCGAATGGCAAGATGCCGTTGGCGGTGAGCATATCACGCTCCGAAATCCTTCCGATGGCAGCGATCTTGCGCTGATTGCGCGTGGCACCAAGGCTGATATCGATCTGGCAGTGGCTGCGGCTCGTAGCGCACTTTCCGGCGATTGGGGCAAGCTGACGGCGACCGAGCGCGGTCGCGTGCTGCACCGCATTTCGGAGGAGGTGTTGAAGAACATCGACCTTCTGACCGATCTGGAATCGAAAGATGTCGGCAAGCCGGTCACACAGGCGCGTGCCGATGTGGTAGCGCTGGCGCGTTATCTCGAGTTTTATGGCGCCTCTGCCGACAAAGTGCATGGCGACACGCTGCCTTATCAGAACGGTTTTACGGTTCTGTCGATCTATGAGCCGCACGGCGTTACGGGCCACATCATTCCGTGGAACTACCCGATGCAGATTCTGGGCCGCAGTCTTGGCGCAGCGCTTGCCATGGGCAATGCAGCCGTGGTCAAACCTGCTGAAGAAGCCTGCCTGACCATCTTGGAGTTTGCAAAAATTACCGAAAAGGCCGGTCTGCCGAAGGGCGCGCTCAATGTGGTGACTGGACTTGGTGCGGAAGCGGGTGCGGCGCTCTCCGAACATCCAGACGTCAATCACATCTCGTTCACGGGGTCGGTGCGCACGGGCGAGGCTGTGCAGGCTGCGGCTGCGAAGAACACCGTACCGGTGACGCTGGAACTCGGCGGAAAATCGCCGCAGATTGTTTTCGCTGATGCCGATCTCGACCGCGCTTTGCCGTTTCTGGTCAATGCGGGCATTCAGAATGCCGGTCAGACCTGCTCGGCGTCGTCCCGCATTCTGGTTGAGCGTAGCATTTATGAGGAAGTCGTCGCCCGCATGAGCGAGCGTTATCGCACATTGAAGGTTGGCCCGGCCAGTGCCGATCTGTCTGTTGGCCCAGTGGTGTCGCAGCGCCAGAAGGCGATTGTTGACGGCTATCTGGATATTGCGAAAGAGAGCGGTTTGGCGATTGCTGCGCGAGGCGTTTTGGCAGAAGACGCGCCGGAAGGCGGGGCCTATGTTCTGCCGACCTTGATCCGTGACGTGCCTGCCAATCATCGCTTGGCGCAGGAAGAAATCTTCGGCCCGGTACAGGTCATTCTGCCTTTCGATACCGAAGAAGAAGCCATCGCGATTGCCAATGGCACGTCCTATGGCCTCGTCTGCGGCATCTGGACCAATGATGGCGGTCGTCAGTTCCGTTTGGCCCGTGCTATCCATTCCGGTCAGGTCTTCATCAACAATTACGGTGCCGGTGGCGGTATCGAACTGCCGTTCGGCGGCGTGAAGAAATCCGGTCATGGCCGCGAAAAGGGTTTTGAGGCGCTTTATGGATTTGCCTCGCTGAAGACCATCTCGGTCTGGCACGGCTGAAATAGCATTTTCAGGGAAAGTGGGAACCGGTTTCCCGTCTGAAAATGCGATGAAAATAGCATTCGGGAGAAACATAGTGTCGCTTGAAGGTAAGGTCGCGCTCATCACGGGAGCAGGTTCGGGGTTTGGCGAAGGCATGGCAAAGCGCTTCGCTGATGGCGGCGCGAAGGTAGTCATCGTCGACCGCGACAAGGCAGGCGCTGAGCGCGTCGCAGGCGAAATCGGTGACGCGGCACTCGCCGTTGCTGCCGATATTTCCAGGGAAGCTGATGTCGATGCCGCAGTGGAAGCCGCTCTGTCGAAATTCGGCAAGGTCGATATTTTGATTAACAATGCCGGTATCGGCCATAAACCGCAAAATGCCGAACTGGTTGAGCCGGAAGAATTCGACCGCATTCTCGGCGTCAATGTGCGCGGTGTCTATCTGATGACGCGCAAGCTCATCCCGCATTTCAAGGGCAATGGAGAGGGCGTTATCTTGAACGTCGCTTCGACCGGTGCGGGACGTCCGCGTCCCAATCTCGCCTGGTACAATGCCACCAAGGGCTGGGTCGTTTCCGTGACGAAGGCGCTGGCTATCGAGCTTGCTCCAGCGAAGATTCGCGTGGTTGCACTGAACCCTGTTGCAGGTGAAACGCCGCTTCTCACCACATTCATGGGCGAGGACACCGAGGAAATCCGCAAGAAGTTCCGCGATTCCATCCCGATGGGCCGCCTGTTGAAACCCGACGATCTGGCTGAAGCAGCGGCTTTCCTTTGCTCGCCCGCTGCCTCTATGATTACCGGGGTTGCGCTCGACGTGGATGGCGGGCGTTCGATTTAAAAGTTGGAGGGATAGGGGAACCCATGGGTAATTTACTGAAAGCCGGTCTTATAACGGCTACAATGCTGGCATCGATCAACGGTGCCTTCGCGAAGGATACGCTGGTGGTCGGCGAAGTGCTGGAGCCGCCGGGTCTGGACCCGACCGCCAATGCCGCCGCTGGTATCCGGCAGGTTACCTATGCCAACCTCTATGAAGGTCTTGTGCGCATTGTCGAGGATGGCACGGTGAAGCCGCTTCTGGCTGAAAGCTGGACCGTCTCCGACGACAAGAAAACCTATACATTCAAGCTGCATCAGGGCGTGAAGTTTCATGACGGCACGCCGTTTGACTGCTCGGTGGTGAAGTTCTCCTATGAACGCGCAGTGGCTCCGGATTCCACCAATGCGCAAAAGGGATTGTTCGAGCCAATTGCGAGCACGGAATGTCCTGATCCCGCGACCGCCGTTGTGACGCTGAAGCGCCCGACCTCGAACTTCCTGTTCAATATGGGCTGGGGTGATGCGGTCATGGTCGCGCCGAATTCGGCTGGCGACAACAAGACCAAGCCTGTGGGCACGGGTCCGTTCAAGTTCAAGCGCTGGGTGCAGGGCGACCGGGTCGAGCTGGAGCGCAACCCGGATTATTGGGGTGAGCCTGCAAAGCTTTCCGCCGTCACGTTCCGCTTCGTCAGCGATCCGTCGGCTGCTGCTGCTGCTATCCTTGCCGGTGACATCGACGTGTTCCCGATGTTTCAGGCACCGGAGCTGATCAGTCGCTTCAAGAGCGACGACAAGCTGCAGGTCGAAGTGGGCGATACGGCAGGCAAGGTTCTGCTGTCGCTCAACAATGCCAAGGCGCCTTTCGATAATTTGAAGGTGCGTCAGGCACTGGCCCATGCCATCGATAGCAAGGCGCTGATCGAAGGTGTTTATTCGGGTTTCGGTACGCCCATCGGCTCGCATTATGCGCCGGTCGATCCGGGCTATATCGATCTGTCGGAAACCTATCCGTATGATCCGGCCAAGGCGAAGCAATTGCTGGAAGAAGCTGGCGTTCCGGCTGGCACCTCGATCACCATCACGCTTCCGCCTCCGGCCTATGCGCGCCGCGGCGGCGAGATCATTGCAGCGATGCTGGCGGAAGTCGGCATTCAGGCCAATCTCGTACCGATCGAGTTTGCCCAATGGCTGGATCAGGTGTTCAAGCGCTCGGATTTCGACGCGACGATCATCGCGCATACCGAAGCGCGTGATCTCGATATCTATGCCCGCGACAAATACTACTTCAACTATAACAACCCGGAATATAAGGCGCTCTACAAGGCCTATGCCGAGGCCGGAAGCGATGAAGAGCAGCTCGAACTCGTGAAAAAGCTGCAGGAAAAACTTGCTGCCGACGAGCCGAACATCTTCCTCTATGCGCTGCCGAAAATTGGTGTGTGGAACAAGAACGTCAAGGGTCTGTGGAAGAACATGCCAATCCCGGCTGACGACCTGACACAAGCCTATTGGGCTGAATAACTAGCTCGCCCCGTCGTATGTCCGGCGGGGCGGTTTACGCGTATTCCTGAAAAGTGTGAAGCGGTTTTCGGTAAGGATGCGCGTTGAATCAATTTGAATAGCCGCACACCCCATAAAGATAAGGGGAGGGCGTGCGGTGAGTTGGAATGTGGAAAGCGGATATCCGTCTTTTCAAGGAGGTCGCTTTGCTGGCTTACATATCCGGGCGATTGGTTTCGCTCCTGCTTACGACGCTTGCGGCTTCCGTCATCGTCTTTCTGCTGATGCAGGTGCTGCCGGGTGATCCGGCGGCGGTGATCCTCGGCATCAATGCGCAACCTGAAACGCTGGCAGCGCTTCACAAGCAGCTAGGCCTCGATCAGCCGCTCTGGTGGCGCTATCTTTCGTGGATTGGCGGCTTTCTGAAAGGTGATTTCGGCACGAGCTACACATACTCCGTGCCGATCAGCGAATTGCTCGGGCCGCGCATCATGGTCACGCTGCCACTGGCGCTTCTATCCATGTTGCTGTCCGTCGCGGTCGCCATTCCGGTTGGTGTCTACGCCGCTTCCAAGCGTGGCAAGACAGGTGATGTGCTTTCCATGGGGGTGGCGCAGGTTGGTGTCGCCATTCCGAATTTCTGGCTCGGCCTGCTTTTGATCCTGCTCTTTGCCTTGCAGCTCGGCTGGTTTCCAGCTTCGGGTTTTGCCGGATGGGAAAATGGTTTCTGGACAGGCATCCGTTCGCTGTTTCTGCCAGCATTGGCGCTTGCGCTGCCGCTTGCTGCCATTCTGGCCCGCGTAACCCGATCCGCCGTCATCGAAACTCTAGGTGAGGATTTTGTGCGCACCGCGCGCGCTAAAGGCCTGACACGCAAGGCCGCGCTCTGGCGTCATGCGGTGCCCAATGCACTGATCCCGGTTGTCACCATCATCGGCCTGCAATTCTCCTTTCTGCTGGCAGGAACCATCATCATCGAAAACGTCTTCAATCTGCCCGGCCTAGGAAGGCTGGTGTTTCAGGCCATCGCGCAGCGCGATCTTGTCACCGTGCAATCGCTGGTGACACTGCTTGCCGCTTCCGTGATCGCGGTCAATTTCATTGTCGATCTTGTCTATGGCTTCATCGACCCGCGCCTTTCAACGGGAGGCAGCCGATGAGTGAAACGCAAGCTCTCCCGAAACCGGGTGTGTTCAGAACGATGTTGAGCAGCCGCAGCCTGACGGTCGGCTCTCTCATCACGATCATTCTGGTTGCGATGGCTGTCATCTCCTATGTCTGGACGCCTTATTCGCCAACCGCCATGAACTTCCGTGACAAGTTGCAGGGGCCGAGTTTCAGTCATCTGTTCGGTACGGATAATTTCGGCCGCGACGTGTTTTCCATGATTATGGTCGGCGCGCGCAACTCCATCGCGGTGTCAATCATCGCCGTGCTGGTCGGTGCCGGTATCGGGATTCCGCTTGGCGCTTTCGCGGCTGCGCGCGGCGGCATGGTGGACGGTTTTGTCATGCGCATGACCGATCTGGCCTTTGCATTTCCGGCACTTCTTACTGCTGTCATCATTACCGCTATTTTCGGCCCCGGCGCTGTCAATGCGATGATCGCCATCGGTATCTTCAATATCCCGGTCTTTGCACGTGTCACGCGTGGCGCATCGCTGGGGCTTTGGAAGCGCGAATATGTGCAGGCGGCCCGTTGCGCTGGGCGTGGCGATGTGTCGATCACGCTTTTGCATGTACTGCCCAACATCAACCATGTGCTGATCGTGCAGGCGACGATCCAGTTCGCGCTCGCCATCGTTGCCGAAGCGGGCCTTTCCTATGTCGGGCTTGGCACCCAGCCGCCGATGCCGAGCTGGGGCAAGATGCTCAACGACGCACAGACCTTTATCTATGATGCGCCATGGCTCGCCATTTTCCCCGGCCTTGCCATTACGCTGGCCGTACTTGGCCTCAACATGCTGGGTGACGGATTGCGCGATGTGCTCGATCCGCGCGTCAGGAGGCAGAGATGACGACACCCCTGCTCGAAATGGACAATATGTCCGTTGAATTGCCTATCGGTCTCAAGGTTGCGGATATCGTGTCCGATATTACGCTGACGCTCAATCGCGGTGAACGCCTTGGCGTGGTGGGTGAATCCGGCAGCGGCAAGTCGATTACCGCCCTTGCCGCCATGGGGCTGCTGCCCGACCGGATGCGCGTGCGCGGTACGCTGCGTTTCGACGGTGAAGATCTGGCAAGCAAGCCGGAAGCCGAACTGTGCAGGATGCGCGGACGGCGCATGGCGATGATCTTTCAGGAACCGATGACGGCGCTCAATCCGGTGAAGACTATCGGTGCGCAGATTGCCGAAGGTCGTCGTCTGCATTTGGGCGAAAGCCGTGCCGATGCCGAACGCAAGGCGCGCGAATTGCTGGATCGCGTGGGACTGCCTGCGCCGCGCTTCAATCTCGATCTCTACCCGCACCAGCTCTCCGGTGGACAGCGCCAGCGCGTGATGATCGCCATGGCGATTGCCTGTGAGCCGGACCTGCTGATTGCTGATGAGCCGACAACCGCTCTCGATGTCACCGTTCAGGCGCAGATTCTCGATCTCATGGATGAGCTGATCGACGAAACCGGCACAGCTCTGATGCTCATCACCCATGACCTCGGCGTGGTGTCAGAAATGACCGATCGCATCGCGGTCATGTATGCAGGTCGCATCGTCGAGACCGGACGCACGGAAGCGGTGTTCAATCGTATGGCGCATCCTTATGCCCGCGGACTGTTCCAGGCTTCGCCGCACGGTGCAGCGCTGGTGCGCAGTCACGGCACGGGGCGCCAGCGCCTTGCTGCCATTCCCGGCGTTGTGCCGGACCCGCTGGCGCGTCCGCCTTATTGCACCTTTGCTGACCGCTGCGCCTTCGTGCAGGACGATTGCCGAAGGGCGATACCGGGGCTGGATTTCATCGCCGACAATGACGGCATCGCGCATCGCGCCGCCTGTATTCACCCGCGAGACGGCGAGGTGGTGTTATGAGCAAGATGATTTTACAGGTGCGCGATGTCGTGCGCGAATATCAGCTTCCACGTGCATCTTTTTTTTCCAAGCCGAGCGCTTTGCGCGTTCTGCATGGTGTGAATGTCGAGATTGAGGCAGGTCAAAGCCTTGGCATTGTCGGCGAAAGTGGTTCCGGCAAATCCACACTGGCGCGCGCTGTGATGGGGCTGGAACGTCCGCAATCGGGGCAGATTCTCATCAACGGACAGGATATCTATGCACTGGATCGCTCGGGTCTGCGCGAGGCACGCAAGGGTTTTCAGGCGATCTTTCAGGATCCTTACGGTTCGCTCGATCCGCGCCATACGGTCAAGCGCATCATTTCCGAGCCGATTGTGTCTCTGGAAAGTGGCACGAGTTCCAAAGACCGCGATGATCGCGTGGCGCAAGCGCTGGAAGCGGTTGGCTTGCCCAAAGCATCTGCGGAAAAATATCCGCATGAATTTTCCGGTGGTCAACGCCAGCGCATTGCTATTGCGCGCGCGCTAATCACCAAACCGGCGCTGATCGTCGCCGACGAGCCGGTCTCGGCGCTGGACGTTTCCATTCAGGCGCAGGTGTTGAATCTGATGATGGATTTGCAGGAGAAGTTCGGCCTTTCCTATCTCTTCATCAGTCACGACCTCGGTGTCGTACGCGCCATCACCGACCGCGTTGCGGTGATCTATCGCGGCAATATTGTCGAGCAGGGGCCGACGAATGAGGTCTTCGACAATCCACAGCATGAGTATACGCGGGCGCTGGTCGATGCCGTGCCAAAGCCATTTTCGGGTCGCCGCAAGCGCGTGCGACGTCCAAGCTCCACACTGAAATTGCCTGAGTGATTTGAGGAAATATCCAATGTCGAATCTAGCCGATTTGTCAGCCGTCGAACTCGTGGTCGCCTATAAGGCGAAGTCGCTTTCGCCGGTCGAGGTCACGGAAGCTGTCATCACCCGCATCGACGCCTATGAGCCGAAGCTCAATGCGCTTTGGGCTTACGATCCGGATGCGGCACGGGCGGCGGCCAAGGCTTCGGAAGCACGCTGGGCGAAGGGTGAGCCCGCCGGGCCTATTGATGGTGTGCCACTGACGATCAAGGAGAATATCGCGACCGAAGGGACAGCCGTTCCGCTTGGTTGCGCGGCGCTGCCGCTGAAGCCTGCTAGCGCCGACGCACCGCCTGCGGCGCGTACCCGCGAGGCTGGCGGCGTGCTGCTCGCCAAGACGACCATGCCTGATCTCGGCATGTTGTCGTCGGGCCTGTCGAGCTTTCATAAGCTTGCGCGCAACCCGTGGGACCTCAACACCAATCCGGGCGGTTCGAGTGCCGGTGCGGGCAGCGCCGGTGCAGCCGGTTACGGCCCGTTGCACATTGGCACCGACATTGGCGGCTCCATCCGCCTGCCTGCCGGCTGGTGCGGTCTTGTCGGTCTGAAGCCGTCCTTCGGACGTATTCCGATCGATCCGCCATTCCTTGGTCGCGTTGCCGGGCCGATGACCCGCACGGTAGCCGATAGCGCGCTTTATATGTCGGTTCTGTCGAGACCGGATCGCCGCGACGGCATGAGCCTGCCCCCGCAGGATATCGACTGGATGAACCTCAACATCGACGTCAAGGGCCTGAAGATCGGTCTGTGGCTCGATGCCGGTTTCGGCGAGCCGACGGGAGATGAAACCCGTGCCGCCGTGGAAGCAGCTGCAAAGCTTTTTGCGGATGCCGGTGCAATCATCGAGCCGGTGGGGCCGTTCGTGAACCGCACCATGATCGACGGTCTGGATCGCTTCTGGCGTGCGCGTTCATGGTCGGACATCAAGAAGATGACGCCGGAAAACCGTGCGAAGATCCTGCCTTATATCTATCAATGGACCGAGACGGCGGAAGGGCTTTCCGGCGAGGAAGTCTATCTCGGCTTTGCCCAGATGGACGCCATGCGCAACGCCGCGCTTGCAGCTTCCAGGGGCTTCGATTTCATCATTTCGCCGACGTCACCCATGCCGACCTATCCGGCGGAATGGGCATCACCGGTCAACGATCCGCAGCGTCCGTTCGAACATATCGCCTTTACCGTGGCGATGAACATGTCGGAACAGCCAGCAATTTCGATCAATTGCGGTTATACGGCAAAGGGCTTGCCCATCGGCTTGCAGATTTTCGGTCAGCGTTTCGATGATCTTGGCGTGTTGCAGTTGGCACGGGCCTATGAAGAGATGCGGCCTGTGCAACGTCCCTGGCCAGTCCTCTAGATTCCGCCTCTGGCTGCCTGCAAATGGCAGCGCTCTGCGCTTCCGGTGCTCATGTACCCTAAAGTACACTCCGCTCCGGTTCTCGAACGCCACCATTTTCGGCTACCCATTGACGGAATCACACGCGCTGCAAAAAGAAAGGCTGCAGATGCGGCCTTTTTATTTCTTCGGGCGAAGCGGCGCACGTTCCTTGTAACGGTCCATGGCGGTGAGCTTCTGGATCAGCGGATCGGCATCGCGCCATCCATAAATCTCGGTGCGTAGATATTCGAGTTCGGTTTCGAGATCCTCTTCGCCGATTTCCGTCCACCATGATTTCGGGCGTCCATCGGTGCCATCCGACCAGCGATAGCCGCGTGCCTTCAGGTGGTCCTTCATTTCGAAGGGGCTGTTTTCAGCATAGATGCGCATCCGCGCGCGCTGGCTTGCCTTCAGCAATTCGGCAAAGGGCGTGGTTTCGCCCGACTGCTCCTTCAGCACCGCGAGCAGGGCCTGACAGTCATCTTCGGCCCGATGTCCGTTGTGGAAATAGCCGCTCTGGCCGATCAGGTAGCCAAG
>Ga0182744_1002557_pt1 | contig 14877 bp, 10 predicted proteins | sample eDN3rd30CKraftMG_FD_128525 | JGI IMG/M metagenome (GOLD analysis project Ga0182744, IMG submission 128525) | Enriched Miracle-Growth compost microbial communities from Emeryville, California, USA - eDNA 3rd pass 30_C Kraft MG (version 2) (version 2) ...
CCACCCGGCCGCCGACTAACCGGCCACACCCCAAAGGGCCGGGGTCCGGTGGGCCATCCGGACCCCGATCCAGCAATTGCGCGGCCGGATGGGCCACACAACCGCCAGAGCACCACTCCCCTCGTGTCAAGGGGAGGGAAACCTACACATTTACGCGCACTTACGCAGTCAGCCAGTCGAGCGTCACGAGCCCCACGCCGAGCACTCCGGCTCGTTGGCCAAGCTGTGCCAGCACGATCTCGGGCGGCTCTATAACCGTGGCGAGTTCCTTCATTCGAGCCACCACAGGATCGAGCAGCACTGCGCCCGCCGCCGCGAGCCCGCCGCCCAGGATGATCCGGGTTGGTCCGCTCACCATGGATGCGGTGAACAGCCCAAACGCAAGATTCCGCACGGCGTCGTCCCACACGGTGCGCGCCACGGGGTCCGTGTCCAAGCAGTCCACCACATCGCGCGACGTCCGCGCGCTGGGCCCACTAGGATCAATTCCCAGCGCTTCGCTGTAGAGCCGGCCCACAGACCGCGCCGAGCAATACAATTCCAAGCATCCACGCTGGCCACAGGCGCACAGCGGCCCATCTTGGGCGATCGGCATATGCCCAATCTCGCCTGCCGGCTGCCGGTTCCCTGACGGCATCTGCCCGCCGCGCACGATCCGTCCACCGCTAACCAGGGTGGCCGCAATACCGGTTCCGAGGAACACGGCGAGCACGTCATACACGCCGCGGCCCGCGCCCAAGCGCATCTCGGCGGTGCCGGCTGCGGTGACGTCGTGCGTCAGGTACACCGGAATGCCGAGCGCGGCCTCAAGTTCACCGGCCACATGCCGGTTAGTCCAGCCAAGGTTGGCGGCAAGTTTGACCACACCGGCGTCCGAATCGAGCACGCCCGGCACACCCAAACCCACTGCACGCACATGCCCGCGCACGTCCTCATCCACGGCGTCCAGCAGGGCGCGGCTGAGTTGGATGATGGTGGCGATGGCGGCGTCCCCATTGCCCGAGGGGGTGGGCAGGGTGTGGGAGGCGAGCGGTTCGCTGAAGGTGGCGGCGCCACCGTCCCAGCGCACGAGTTCGCCGCGGCTGTTGGTGCCGCCGATGTCGAGTGCGAGAAGCAGAGTCTCGCTTACAGCTTTTGCCATGCTGGCTTCCTATCAAAAGACAGGCGATAGTAGTCGCTGTGCGTCAAACCTGAGGCGGCGGCCTCGTCTACCAGCACGATTGCGTGGTTGTGTAGTTGGAGCACCGAGCCCGGGCAGAATGCGGCAAGCGGCCCTTCCACCATGTTGGCTACTGCCTGCGCTTTGCCGGCGCCCGTGGCGATCAGCACGAGTCGGCGTGCTTCAAGGATGGTGCCTAGTCCCTGGGTGAGCGCATGGATGGGCACTTGGTCGAGTGAGTCAAAGAACCGCGCGTTGTCCTCGCGGGTTTGTGCGGTGAGCGTTTTGAGTCGGGTCCGCGAGCTTAGCGACGACCCTGGCTCGTTAAATGCGATATGTCCATCTGAGCCGATGCCCAGGATCTGCACGTCAACCCCGCCGGCGGCTTTGATGGCGGCGTCGTATCGTTCGCCGGCACTTTCCAGCCCGTCTGCTGAGCCGTCGGGGCTAAAAACTCGGGCGTCATCGATGTCCACATGCCGCGTGAACTCGTTGCGGATGACCTCGTGGTAGGACTCGGGGTGACCTGCGGGCAGGCCCACATATTCGTCGAGAGTAAATGCCGTGCAGTGGGCAAAGGACAGGCCCTCTTCCCGGTGGCGGCGGATCAGCTCCGTGTAGATGGGCAGTGGGGATGACCCCGTGGCGAGCCCGAGGACCGGGTTGGGGTTGGTCCTCACCACATCCTCGATGACATCGGCTGCCATGCGAGCCAACTGCTCGGCCGATTCTTGGATGACGATCTCCACTGCATTTCCTTTCATTTGGTCGCCGGCCCTTGTGGGGCCGGCGCCGCACAGCACAACATTCACAGCACAACGCTTGTGGGCCTAAGCCCACCGGTCGGGTTTTGCCGGGTAGTTCCCGGCAATCGGGTTTCAGCGGGTGGTGGCCCGCTGAAGCCCACTGCGGCAGGATCGTCGGAAATGATTTTCGACGACCCCTGCCAGTAACTGCAGCTGGTGGCGGCCAGCCGCAGCACGGGTTGGGCGGCCCTGCGTGGGCGCAGGTTAGCCCTTGACCGCACCAGAGACGAGACCCTGGGTCATGCGGCCCTGAACAAACATGAAGAAGATGACCACAGGCAGTGCCACGAGCACAGCACCGGCCATAACTGCTGGCCAGTCCGTTGCCTGGTTGGTTTGGACGGCCAAACCGCGCAGCCACAATGGCAGGGTTTTGTTGGACGGGCTCATCACCACGGTGGCGAGCGTGAACTCGTTCCAAGCCTGCAGGAACGCGTACACACCAGAGGCTACGAGGCCCGGCGCAAGCAGCGGGAACGTGACCCGGAAGAACGCTCCAATGCGCGAGCAGCCATCAATCTGCGCGGCCTGTTCCAACTCGGCTGGCACACCGTCCACAAACCCGCGCAACATCCACACGGTGAACGGCAGCACGGCGGCCACATACACCAGGGACAGACCGGCAATGGAGTTCAGTAGGCTCCAGCCCTGCAGCATCTTGTACTGGGAGATAAACAGCGCCTCAGCTGGAATCATCTGCACAATCAAAATGACCAGCACAAACGTTTTGCGTCCACCAAACCGGAAGCGAGAAACAGCCAGCGCCGAGAGGAACGCAAACACGAGGGCCACAACCACCACGAGCAATGTCACCGAGAGGCTGAGCTGCATGGAGTTCCAGAAACTCGGGGTCAGCACCCGCCTAAAGGCGGAGAGATCGCCACCAAACGGTACAAACGTGGGGTTGGAGGTGCGCGATTTGCTCTGTGGCAAGAACGCGGTGTTCACCATCCAGTAGACGGGGAAGATCCACACAACCGCGAGGATGACGCCCAGTGTGTTAAATACGGACCGGCGGATCATTCTGCCTCCTTAAACAGCGTGCGGACGTAACCCGAGGTGATAACCAGGGTCAAAATCAGCACAAAGATTGCCACTGCTGAGGCCACACCGTAGTTGGACTGGGAAATACCCATCCGGTAGATGAACGTACCCAAAAGGTCGGTTTTGGAGGCGAGGCCACCAGCGCCCTGCAGGTAGTAGATCTGCGTAAATACGCGCAGATCCCAAATGACTTGGAGGACCGTGACCACCGCGATCACTGGGGCGATGGTGGGCATGATGATGTTGACGAACCGCTGCCAGCCACCTGCGCCATCGAGTTCTGCGGCTTCAAGAACTTCCTCGCTGACCTGGGTCAGTGCGGAGTACACCGAGAACACTACGAACGGCACGGACATCCAGACGATAATCACGGTTGCCACAAAGAAGAACGAGAGGGGTTCAATCAGCCAGGAGTGGCCGATGAAGTCAAACCCGAGCTTGGAAAGGCCCCAGTTGACGATGCCGTATTCGGTGTCAAAAAGCCATTCCCACACGGTCATTGCCGCGATAACGGGCATTGCCCAAGCGAACAGGAGGGCGGTGGTCAGCGTGAACCGCACTGCCTTGTGGACCTTGGTCAACAGCACTGCGATGGCGATTCCGATGACCATGGTGGAGGCCGCGTTGACAAAGCAGAAGAGCAGTGAGCGGCCGATGATCGTCCAGATGGCGGGGTCTGTGACGAGGGTTTTGTAGTTGTCGAGGCCAACCCATGCGGGCGGCTCAGTGCCAAGTTGTTGGCCTAGACCAAACTCTTGGAACGACATGATGAACTGGCGTACTAGCGGGTAACCGAGTGCCAGGAGGAGTACGACTACGACCGGCGCGAGCAGGATGTAGGGAGCTAGTGACTTACGTGGCTGACGCAGGGGGAGGTCAAGGTGATCGTCAGGAGCCACCTGGAATGCGCCTTCGGATACTGCCTGGGGTGCGATGGGCTCGCTAACCACGGTAGGCGTCCTTCCTAGGATGTGAACCGCAGTGCCGGGCTGGGGGTTGAAAGGGAGGTCTTCTCCCAGCCCGGCACGTTGGTAGTTGGTGTTAGTTCAGGGCCTTGTTCAGGATTTCGTCGTACTTCTTAGCGATTTCCTTAACGTCGCCACCCTTTGCTACCTCGAAGAAGAGCTCTTCCATCTGCTTGGTTTCTTCGAATGCTGCCCAGTTAGCCGAGGCTGGGGTGATCACACCGTTTGCTGCGGATGCAACCGAAGCTTCCTTAACTGGGTCACCCTCAGCAAGTGCTGCGTGCTCTGGGTAGATGGTTCCCAGGCCAGCCTGTGCAAGGATCTTCTGGTAAGGCTCGGAGAGCATGATCTTGAGCACGCCCTCAGCTGCTTCTGGGTGCTGGGACTTAGCCGAGATACCGATGTTGGAGCCACCGAGGAACACTGGTGCGGCGCCACCTTCAGCGCCAGGCAGTGCGAATGCGGACCACTGGATGTTCTTGTCGGTTCCAGCGATTGAGCCTGCGGCCCATCCTGGAGCGATGAACATTGCAGCCTTGCCCTCGTTGAATGGCACCCAGGTGTCAGCGTCGTTTGCGTCCTTAGGAGCGTTGGTTCCATTCAGGTAGAGGTCCTGAACAGCCTGCAGACCCTTGATGGATGCGTCAGACTCAAGCTGGCCAACCCACTTGCCATCTTGGAAGGTAGCAATCTGGCCGCCGTTTGCAAACAGCCACGAGATACCATTACGCCAGTCCTGACCGCCCAGGTAGAACCCGGAGACGTCCTTGGTGTTGAGCTCGGCAGCGAGCTTGTTCAGGTCACCGAGGGTCTTTGGAACGTCCTTGACCATGTCCTTGTTGTAGAACACCACGCGGGAACCCGAGTAGTACGGCGCAGCAAAGAGCTTGCCTTCTACGCTTCCACCCTCAACGAATCCTTGGAGGGAGAGGTCCTTGCCGCCGATGGAGTCCCACAGGCCGGTGATGTCACGGAAACCACCCTTGGTGGTGAACGCCTGAACCTGGGTGTTACCGAGCTCCACGATGTCTGGCGTTTGTGCCGGGTCACCAAGCGAGGTGGTAACGCGTGGGATGAGGTCGCCCCAGCCGATGCGCTCAACGTTAACGGTCACGTTGAGTTCCTTGTCTGCGGTTTCGCGCAGGTAGGTTACGGCGTCTTCTGGGGTGTCTGCCTCACCAGCGAGCCAGACGGTGATGTCGGTGTGCTCTGCAGGTGCGTCAGCGGTCTTGTCAGAGTCCGATGACGACGATGGAGCATCCTTGGTTGGCTCCGTTGAGCCTGAGTTTGAGCATCCGGAGAGCGCAAGAGCTGCGGCAGCTCCAATTGCTGCAAAACGAGCGAGCTTCATGGTTTTCCTTTCGTTTTAACTGTCCAGCGAGGGGAGCTAGGACAGTCCAAGTTCTCCCCCGAGGACGTGAGCGGCGGCTCCAATGAGTACGCCGTCACGGTCCAGGGCGGCCATTCGCAGGACGACTGGCCGATCGGAGAAGTGTGTGGTGGTGGCATTGACGGTTTCTTCTGTGGCGGCAAGGAGGGGTCCGTCGAGGAGTTCCTTGGGGCCGAATAGGACAACATCAAAGAGTCCGAGTGCTTGGACGATCGGGGCGAGCACCGTCCCTAGTAGTTGTCCCGCGGCGGCGAGTTCCTGTGCGGCATGGGCTGTGTCTTTCCCGTCGATCCGGGTGCGCAAACGAGGTGCTGCAACCAGCGCCTCCAAGCATCCGATTCGGCCACATGGGCAGGGCACGTTGTCGTCAGTGACTTTGACGTGTCCGATTTCGCCTGCGGTGCCTTCGGCTCCTCGGAGCAGGATCCCATCACTGAGGATTCCTGCACCAACACCGTGACTGATCTGCACCAACATCAGTCCAGCACCGTCACCCTCACCAAATGTGTTTTCGGCGAGGACAGCTGTGTCTGCGTCGTTTGCTACGTACGCAGGCAATTCAAGGGCTGCCGAGACGGCAGCGGTGAGGTCGAAGTCTTTCCAGCCGAGGTTTGGCGCGTTGCGCACAATGCCCTCGCGGTTGACTACACCTGGGGTTCCGATCCCAATTCCGAGGACGGGAGCGGTTGCTTTTTCTACGAGTTGACGAGCAAGTGCAATAACGCGCTCCGTGGCTGCGTCTCCGCGCTCTTTGTTCAGCCGGATCGAATCGTATTCCACGATCTCGCCGCCGAGGTTGATGAGCGCTCCGCGGAATTCCGTTTCATCCGAGAGGTCCAGGCACACGATGGTGCGGGAGTCGTATTTAACGGTGACGAGTACGGCGGGCTTACCCACACGTGCTCCGGGCCGGGTGCCCAGTTCGGAGACGAGGTCCAGCTCGATAAGATCCCCAACCACCTCGGAGATGGATACGCGGGTCAATCCGGTGGCACGCGCGAGGTCCGCGCGGCTCATGGGCTCGCTCTTGTACAGCTCTTGCAGTACGAGTGAGCGGTGCATTTGGCGTACGTCAGCGGGGAGCACCTTGGCGCTCTCCCCTGCTCCGCGAGCGCCGTGCGCTCGGTGGCCTGTACTCCGTGTGGTTGATGGCATAAAGTAAGTACACCTTACTTACTAACCGCCGTCAAGCCCGGATTCAGAAAATTTGGTTAAGTTCTTATAACGGCTCGATGGCGGCTCGTCTGCTGCTCATTCACTGTCAGCCCACTGCCAGTTCACCGCTAGCCCACTGTCAGATCCCGGGAGATCACATGCCAGTTCACATAGTCCCCGCCCCACAAACGCTCACCCTAGGCGGCCCCCTCAGCGTGGGCGTCGCCGCCACACAGGTGCGCACGCTCGCCGCGCAGCTTGCGCCGTGGGCGCCAGGCGCCGCTGCACGGCTCACGGATTTTCTTGCGGACACCGCGGCCTTCGAGTCCCCCTCTACCCTCATCCCGGCTCTGATTTTCGACGATCCTGCCGCTTCCCAGCCCGAATCTGCAGTCCCAGCACATGCGGCCCCAGCACATGCGGCACATGCAGTGCGAACTGTTAACGCAGTGCGAGACGGTGACCTCTCCCCCGAGGCCTACACGCTTGCACTAACCAACACCGAGCTAACACTGCGCGCAGCAGATCCCGCCGGCGCCCTCTACGGCGTTAATGCACTGACGCAAGCACTTGCCACCGCAGATCTAACCGAGTTTCATGCCGAGAGCGCACCGCGCTATCGGGTACGCGGATTCATGCTGGACGTGGCTCGGCACTTTTTTGGTGTGGCCGAGATCAAGCGCGTCATTGACATCGCCTCCTCGGTCAACCTGAACCGCCTACACCTGCATCTTTCTGACGATCAAGGCTGGCGCATCGAGATTGACGGTCGCCCGGAACTGACCAAACTCGCTTCCGCCAACGACGTTGACGGCGGCGCTGGCGGCTATCTGAACTTTGACGACTACGAGGAGATCCAGGACTACGCCGAGCTCTATGGCATGACCGTGGTCCCCGAGATCGACCTGCCCGGCCACACCAACGCTCTACTCGTCGCGTTCCCGGAAGCCGCACCAGACGGCAAGCCCCGCGAACCCTACGCAGGGATCGACGTTGGCTTCTCCTGGGTGCACCTGACAGCGGATGCCACCTGGCAAATTCTCGACGACGTGATGGGTTCCCTCGCTCGCCGCACCCACGGCGACTACCTGCACATAGGCGGGGACGAGGTACTCAAAGTTGACCGCGCAGAATACGAAACGTTTATGACGCGGCTTGCGGGAATCGTCGAAAAGCATGGCAAAAAGCTGGCAGGCTGGCATGAGGTGGCCGGCGCCGACCTGCCCGCAGGATCTCAGGTGCAATTCTGGACGCAACAGTACAACACGGACCGGCTGGCCGCTCTTGTGGATGTGCCGGGAATCGAGGTGATTGCCTCGCCTGCGCCGCACACGTATTTGGATCTCAAGCCTGTGGAGGACTTCCCGCTGGGGCTCGTGTGGGCGGGGCTCGTGCCGCTGCGCGCCACGTTTGATTGGGAGCCGAGCGAGGCGGTGCCCGTGGACGGCGCGCTGATCACCGGGGTTGAGGCGTGCCTGTGGACAGAGACAATCCGCTCTATTGATGACATAACCACCATGATGCTGCCGCGCATTGCAGGTGTGGCATCCGTTGCTTGGGGTGCACCACGCGATTATGCGAGTTTCACCGAGGCGCTGCGCACGCTCGGACGCGGATGGGCGGCACGCGGAGTGGCGTTTTACCGCGACCCAGACGTGAACTGGGACTAGTCTGCTGGTACTGGACTTGCGGGCTTTGAACCTTCAGGTAGAGCCGCAAAGCCCAGACGCGTGACTTCAGTGAACCGGGGACTCCAAACGATCCGATCACGGCGAGACCACGCATAAGGCCGTGGCATGGTGCGGGGGCACCGTGCCACGGCCCTACTTTTCCTACTTTTCCTACTTTTCGACGACCACCTCGCCACCGCGCACAACTCGCCTCACGTTGTACTCGGGGTCGAGGAACAGCAGGTCGGCTCGTGCTCCCGGCTCAAGGTGGCCGATGTCGGTGCGGCCCAAGGCCGCGGCGGGCGTGGTGGTGGCTGCTGCGAGCGCGTCCTCAAAGTCGAGGCCCGCCACCGTCACCGCGTACTGCACGGCTCGTTCCATGGTGAGCGTGGAGCCGGCAATCGCGCCGTTGGAACGCAGCCGCGCCACGCCATCAGTCACCTGCACTTCGAGTGAGCCGAGTAGGTAATCACCGTCGGCCATGTCGGTGGCATCCATGGAGTCGGTGACAAAAATGACCCGGCCCCGCCCGGCCACTGTGGCCGCGTGACGTAGAACGGCGGGATGCAGGTGGACGCCATCGGAGATGAGCTCCACGGTGATCCGCGGGTCTTCAAGGAACTTCACAATGGGCCCCGGAACCCGGTGATGGATCGGATTCATGGCGTTGAACAGGTGCGTTACATTGCTTGCCCCGGCGTTGATCGCGTCGAGTGCGCTGTCAAAGTCAACGTCCGTATGCCCCACCGCGGCAATCGCGCCGCGAGACACAAAGTCCCGAACCGCGTCGAGCCCACCCTCCAGTTCCGGCGCAATGGTGACCATGCGGACAGAACCTGGGGATTCGTCGAAAATCTGGGCAATATCAGCGGGCGTAGGCGCGCGCAACAGTTCGGGCGCGTGCGCGCCCTTGTGCGCAAGCGAGAGCCACGGGCCCTCCAGGTGGATGCCCGCGAGCTCGCCCGCGGCCACAAGCGGGCCGAGGGTCTTGACGGACGCCGCCATGTCCGCGATTGTGCCCGTGACCAGCGACGCGACCATCGTTGTGGTGCCGTGATTCAGGTGCGTGCGCAAGGCCGTGCGGGCCGCCGCAACGGCCTGCGGGCCGGTGCCGCCGAAGCCCGCACCACCGCCGCCGTGGCAGTGAATGTCCACATAACCGGGGACGATCGTGGTTGGGGCTGGCGCTGTTGTTGGGGCTGGCGCTGTTGTTGGGGCTGGCTGGGTGGGCGGGTTGAGGCTGGGGGCGTCTGCGTATTCGGGCGGGAGTTCGCCCGAGCCAACCGCCACCACTAGGCCGTTGTTGATTGCCACCCAAGCGTCGGTGAGGATTCGCGAGCCGGTGTAGAGAGTGTCGGCTCGAAGCACGTGAGTCATGGCGGGTCCTTCTTGAGTATGAACGTGTGCACCTGGTGTGCAGCGGTTCTAGCGATGATGCTGTGTCGCAGTTCTAGCTGTAACGCAGCGTCGCGGTAGTTCTAGCGGTAATGCAACGCCGCAGCAGCTCTAGCAGTAATGCAACGCCGCAGTAGTTCTAGTTGTAACTCAGCTCCGCAGCAGCTCTAGCGGTAATGCAACGCCGCCGCGCAATCACAGCAGCGATTGTGTGGACCTCCCCAGGTCCTTCCAGCCTACCGGACCCATCACCTGAACCCGCCCACATCCTGAGATCTATCATTTTTGCTGCACATACATCTTTTTTGTTGCACCCACATCATTAATGCGATTCTCGACGAGTGGGCTGGGACCCAGCCCCGTGCCACCTCCTTCCGCCGAGATCGTACCTGCGGGGGTGAGATCGTAGCTGCCAGTTACGAGATCGCCCCCCAGATACGATCTCGCGCTCCATGTCGCAGCACGCTTCGCGGCTGGTGAGGTGCTACTTTTGCTCTGAAGCGGGATCTCACCTACTCACTCCAGATCTGAACCGATCGGCGAATGCAATGACCAGGCATTTCCACACTGCACGAACCTGCCTCGCCGCGGCGGGTACCGCGGGCATTACTGGCGTTGCAGGCATCGTTGCCCCAGCCGCGTTCCTGCTGCCGCTAATGCTCTTACTACTGCTCCTGACGGGGTGCGGTTCGAAGCACGCAGACGACTCGAACCCGCCCGCCGCCGACCCCGGTTCGAGCCAAAGCCAAGTTCAGGCCCCAGACCCCGACACAATCACACCGGGCACCAGCGCGCCAGACGGCACACTCCCAGCCGACCCCACCGCCACCGGAAACGGGCTGAAAACCAACGAGGGCGTCACCATCTTTGGCGCTCCGGCGTCTTCCTTTCCCAAGGTTGAACATCCCACGTTCACCGAGACCGCCAACATGATGCAGCCCGTGGCCACGCTGCAAAAGATGAGCCCCGATGGGGAGTTTGAAAAGGGCTTGTTCCTCTACGGCAGGGTCTCCGCCACCAAGCAGTTGGCGGTGCAAACGCCGGCTCCCTCAGAGTTGCTGGAGTCAATAGGGGAAGATTACGCCGTGTCCGTGCCCGATCGCCCAGGTGTCATAACCGGTAACCCCCTAAAGAGCGGAAAGTTCACGCCGTTCGGTTCGACCGCTCGCCTAGTCCCAGGCGAGGGCCCGCGAGACACATCCGGCCTGGTCACCGACGGCACCAACGCCTACTGGCTGGAATCTCATGCCTCCTCGTGGTACTTCGACGATTGGCGACTCTTCTCCGCAAACCTCACCACGGGCACGCCGCGCCTTTTGTTGACCGCACAATCAGCTTTAGGAATTGATTCCCACATTCTTGAGCCCAACATAACTAATCTGCAGATCCAAGACGGGGTGCTTTACTTTATTTCTTCCGTACCAACTCATGAGTATCGTGCTCAAGTAGCATCCGGAAAGATTGACCCGGATGACCCTGATGAATCAGGATTTCGTCCCGCACTTGTCTCCGTAAATACCAAGGGAAAGGAATTTACTGTTATTGCGGAAAATGTACGAGACTTTGCTCTCACCCCCTCCGGGCCGGTCTACTTCAGCAGTGCCACGGTCCAAGCCACATCCCTTTCCGAGGACGGCTCACTCACCTCATCCCCAAGCAATCTCGCCACCTCGCTCTCCGCAACTTTCTCCGCACACGCAACCATCATCGCAACAGATGCGGGCAGGACCGACGGAACATACTCGTCGGAAAGCGCACTGTCCAACCTGTCAGCGCACGGCAACACCGTGGTTTACACCCGCGGCGCGACCCTCTACATCCTGGACATGGCACAAAAAAGCGTGCAGCAGGTGGACCTGTTGACGCTCCTACCGCAGCTCGCTTCCAGCGCATCACCGCAGGTGGTGCCGCTGCGGGTGAACGAAACGGCGGTGACGGACGGGGTCGTAGCGTTGCTGTTGAGCACCGAACCGGCCTCTGTGGGCAGGGCTGACTCGATCGTCGTTTATCAGATTGCGAGCGCGACCGGCACGTTCCTGCAGCAGCTTGATGGGCCGTTCAACCTGCAGGTGGACGGCAGCACGTTCACGTTCACGATGACCGGCGAGAGCGGGCTGACACGCTACTCGGTGCCCGCCACCCGCTGACTGACCCCAGCGCCGCTCACCCCACCACACCCCAGCAGGTGGCGTAGCGTTAAAGCATGAGTAATTCGGTTATTGCTATCACCGGCGGGCGCGTGGTGCCCGTCACCGCTAACGAGATCGAGGATGGCGTTGTCCTCGTCACCGACGGCAAAATCACGGCCGTGGGATCAGCTGCGGACGTTGTTATCCCTGATGGCGCGCAGATTGTGGATGCCACCGGCAAGTGGGTCACGCCGGGAATCATCGAGGCGCACGGCCACATCGGCATCGACGAGGAGGCCAACGGCCCCGCCGGCAACGACACCAACGAGATGACCCAGCCCACCACGCCCGGCGTGCGGGCCGTGGACGCCGTGAACATCGAGGACGAGGGCTTCCGCGACGCCCTGATCGGTGGCGTAACCGCCGCCGTGATCAAGCCCGGTTCGGGCAACGTGATTGGCGGTCTGACCTGCGCACTTAAAACGTGGGGCGGACGGATTATCGACGAGCAGGTAATTAAGCCCTTCGTGTCCGTGAAGGCGGCCCTCGGCGAAAACCCGAAGCGCGTGTATGGCGGCAAGGACAAGATGCCGTCGACTCGCCTCGGCGTGGCGTACGTGATGCGCAACGCGTTTGTGAAGGCACAGAACTATCGCGCTAAGCGCGATGCGGCGGCGGCAAAGGGCGAGCCTTTTGACCGCGATCTGGAGCTGGAAACGCTGGTCCAGGTGTTGGATGGCGAGCTTGTGTGGGATCAGCACACGCACCGCCACGATGACATCGCCACCGCGATCCGCCTGTCCGAGGAGTTTGGTTACAAGCTCGTGGTCAACCATGGCACCGAGGGCGGCAAGCTGCGTGATGTGCTCGTGGAGAAGAACATCCCCGTCATCTTTGGTCCAATGATCACCTCGCGTTCCAAGGTGGAGTTGCGGGACCGTTCGATCCGCCAGTTTGTGGACATGGCTGAGGCCGGCGTGCAGTTGGCGATCACCACCGATCACCCTGTGGTGCCTATTGATCGGCTGGTTCTGCAGGGTTCGCTCGCCGTGCGCGAGGGTGCCTCGCACCAGACTGTGATGGAGGCGTTGACCATTAATCCGGCGCGTTTCCTTGGTCTTGATGAGCGCATCGGTTCGCTTGAGGTTGGTAAGGATGCGGACGTGGTGGTGTGGTCTGGTGATCCGCTGGTGGCGCAGGAACGCGCTGAGACCGTGATCATTGACGGCAAGATCGTGCTCGAGTGGGATTACGACTCGCATTCGGCTCGGATTGTGGAGCGCTCGGCGCGTTTCTAGCGCGACCCCGCCGCGCCGCTACCCCTAAAACGGTTCGCTTACCCTCTCTTTTGTGGGGTAAGCGAACCGTTTTGGGGGTGGGCGTGGACCCACATGATTTTCGACGACCCTGCCGCTTCCCAGCCAAAACTCCCCCTACCAGCGGCCGCAAGCAAGTAGGCTGTGGTTGAGTACCCACTGACAAAGGAGTCATGTTGACTACGCAGCCCGCCTCCCCCGAAACTCCGCGCTCTTCCGCGACCCCCACCCCAAACCGCGAAACCCCTACACCCCTCACCGCCGACGCGATCATCATCGGTGCGGGCTTGGCCGGCTTGGTTGCGGCCTGCGAGCTGATCGACGCAGGCAAGCGCGTCATCATCGTGGATCAGGAGAATGAGCACAATATTGGCGGTCAGGCGTGGTGGTCGTTTGGCGGTATTTTCTTGGTGGATTCGCCGGAGCAGCGCCGTTTGGGTATCAAGGATTCGGTGGATCTTGCGCTGCAGGACTGGTTTGGTTCTGCGGGTTTTGACCGCCCCGAGGATGAGTGGCCGCGCAAGTGGGCGCGCGCCTATGTGCAGTGGGCGGCAACGGAAAAGCGTGATTGGCTGGCTACGCGTGGCGTGAAGTTCTTCCCTGTGGTGGGGTGGGCGGAGCGTGGCGATGGCACCGCGTCCGGTCACGGCAACTCGGTCCCTCGTTTTCACATCACGTGGGGCACTGGGCCGGGGGTCGTGGAGCCGTTTGCGCGGCGCGTCGCCGCAGCCCAGGCCCAGGGTGGGGTGCAGATACTGCACCGGCATCGGGTAGATGAGCTGGTCGTCGAAAATGGGGTGGTTGTGGGCGCCAAAGGCGCCGTGCTGATTCCCGACGATTCCCCACGTGGCGTTGCCAGCTCACGTGAGGTGGTGGGCGAGTTTGAGGTGCGTGGCGCGGCCGTAATCGTGGCGTCTGGGGGTATTGGCGGGAACCACGATTTGGTGCGTAAGTACTGGCCAAAGCGCATGGGCACGCCGCCGCAGCGGATGTTGACGGGCGTGCCTGCGCACGTGGATGGCCGGATGCTGGAGATTACGGAGCGGGCGGGCGGCGCGCTAATTAATCAGGATCGAATGTGGCATTACACAGAGGGCATAGAGAATTTTGCGCCGATCTGGGATAAGCATGCGATTCGCATTCTTCCTGGGCCGAGTTCGCTGTGGTTTGATGCGACGGGTAAGCGTTTGCCGATGCCGCTGTGGCCGGGTTTTGACACGCTGGGCACGCTGGAACACATTATGTCTACGGGGTATGACTACTCGTGGTTTGTGTTGACGCAAAAGATCATTGAAAAGGAATTTGCGCTCTCAGGTTCGGAGCAGAATCCGGATTTAACGGGCAAGGATTTGCGGTTACTCGCACAGCGTTTAGGTAAGGGCGCGCCGGGGCCGGTGGAGGCTTTTAAGCGCGAGGGCGTGGACTTTATTGTTCGCGACACGTTGGATGAGCTGCTGAGTGAGATGGCGGCGCGTTCTGGTGATGTGCCGTTTGATAAGGAGGCCGTGCGGGCTGAGGTGCGCGCGCATGATCGTGCGATCACAAACGATTTTGGCAAGGATGCGCAACTCAATATGGTTCGCCAGGCGAGGCATTACAAGGGTGACAAGATCATCAGGGTGGCAAGTCCCCACCAGTTCCAGGATCCGGCTGCGGGACCGCTCATTGCTGTGCGGTTGAACATTTTGACGCGAAAGTCCTTGGGTGGGATTCACACGGACTTGGATGCGCGCGTGTTGGACGGGTCGGGTGTGCCGATTCCGGGTTTGTTTGCGGCGGGCGAGGCTACGGGCTTTGGCGGCGGTGGCGTGCACGGGTATCGGGCACTCGAGGGGACGTTCTTGGGCG
>Ga0182744_1002558_pt1 | contig 14875 bp, 7 predicted proteins | sample eDN3rd30CKraftMG_FD_128525 | JGI IMG/M metagenome (GOLD analysis project Ga0182744, IMG submission 128525) | Enriched Miracle-Growth compost microbial communities from Emeryville, California, USA - eDNA 3rd pass 30_C Kraft MG (version 2) (version 2) ...
CATCGCGCGCGGTGACCTCTCGAAAAAAATCACCGTCAACGTCTCCGGTGAGATTTTGCAGCTCAAGGAAACCATCAACACGATGGTCGATCAGCTCAACGCCTTTGTGTCCGAGGTGACGCGCGTCGCCCGCGAAGTCGGCACCGAGGGTCGCCTCGGCGGTCAGGCCGACGTGCGCGGCGTCGCTGGAACGTGGAAGGATCTCACAGAGAGCGTCAATTCGATGGCCTCGAACCTGACGACCCAGGTTCGCAATATCGCCGAGGTTTCAACGGCCATCGCATCCGGTGACCTGTCGAAAAAAATCGACGTCGATGTGCGCGGCGAAGTTCTCGAGCTGAAAGAAACGATCAACACGATGGTCGATCAGCTCAATGCCTTTGCATCCGAGGTGACGCGCGTCGCCCGCGAAGTCGGCACCGACGGCAAACTTGGCGGACAGGCGACCGTCCCGGGTGTCGCCGGAACGTGGAAGGATTTGACCGACAACGTCAACTCGATGGCGTCGAACCTTACCGGTCAGGTGCGCAACATCGCCGAAGTGACGACCGCCGTCGCCCGCGGTGACCTCTCGCGCAAAATCACCGTCGACGTCAAAGGCGAAATCCTTGAGTTGAAAAACACCATCAACACGATGGTCGATCAGTTGAATGCCTTTGCGTCGGAGGTGACGCGCGTTGCCCGCGAAGTCGGCACCGAAGGCAAGCTCGGCGGACAGGCGCAAGTCTCCGGCGTTGCCGGCACGTGGAAAGATCTGACCGACAACGTCAACTTCATGGCCGGCAACCTGACGGCGCAAGTTCGCAACATCGCTGAGGTCGCAACGGCCATTGCATCGGGCGACCTGTCGAAGAAGATCACGGTCGACGTGCGCGGCGAAATCCTACTGCTCAAGGAAACCCTGAACACGATGGTCGAGCAGCTGCGCTCGTTCGCCGCCGAGGTGACGCGCGTCGCCCGCGAGGTCGGCACCGAGGGCCGTCTCGGCGGTCAGGCGGTGGTGCCCGGCGTCGGCGGCACATGGAAGGACCTGACAGACAACGTCAACCTGCTCGCCGCCAATCTGACGACGCAAGTCCGCAATATCGCCGAAGTGACGACCGCCGTCGCCCGCGGCGACCTTTCGCGCAAGATCACCGTCGACGTCAAAGGCGAAATCCTCGAACTCAAAAACACCATCAACACGATGGTCGATCAGTTGAACGGTTTCGCCTCGGAAGTGACCCGCGTCGCCCGCGAAGTCGGCACCGAGGGCCGCCTCGGCGGGCAGGCGACCGTTCCCGGCGCGGGCGGCACTTGGAAGGATTTGACCGATACGGTCAACGTCATGGCGGCAAACTTGACCGAACAGGTGCGTGGCATCGTCAAGGTCGTGACCGCCGTCGCCGAGGGCGATCTGAAGCCGAAGCTGACGGTCAAATCGAAGGGCGAGGTCGCCGCACTCGCCGAAACGATCAACGCCATGACGGATACCCTCGCGATTTTCGCCGATCAGGTGACGACGGTGGCCCGCGAAGTCGGCGTCGAAGGCCGCCTCGGCGGTCAAGCCAACGTGCCGGGCGCTTCCGGTACCTGGAAACATCTGACCGGCAACGTCAACCTGCTCGCTGAAAACCTCACGAACCAGGTTCGCGCCATCGCCGAAGTCGCAACGGCCGTGACCAAAGGCGACTTGACGCGATCCATTCAGGTCGAGGCGCGCGGCGAGGTTGCCGAACTTAAAGACTACATCAACACGATGATCGATAACCTCCGCCTGACGACGGAGCGCAACACCGAGCAGGATTGGCTGAAGACCAACCTCGCCCGCTTCACCAATATGCTGCAGGGGCAGCGCGATCTATCGACCGTCGGCAAGACGCTGCTGACGGAGCTGGTGCCCCTCGTCAACGCGCATCAGGGCGTTATCTATCAGTTCGATGCAAGCTCCGAAAATCAGCTGAAACTGCTGGCTCGATATGCCGACGACACCGCCGCGCGCTCGCCCGACCGGATCGAGTTTGGAGCAGGCTTGATCGGCCAGTGCGCCGTCGACAAACAGCGCCGCCTTCTCAAGGACATCCCGCAGTCATCCGCGCCGATCGATGCTGTCGTCTTCAAGGCGGTTCCGCGTAGCGTCATCGTGCTGCCGATCACCTTCGAAGATCAGATCAAGGCGGTCATCTCGCTCAGCTCGCTGCATGACTTCGAACCGGCTCATCTGACGTTTCTGGAGCAGTTGACCGTCAGTATCGGCATCGTTCTGAACAGCATCGAAGCCACGATGCAGACCGAAGAGCTTCTGACGCAATCGCAGGAACTGGCGGCCGAGCTTCAGGATCAGCAGAAGGCGCTTCAGAAAACCAACGAGGAGATGGCGCAGAAAGCCCAGCAGCTGGCCGAGCGCAACGTCGAGGTCGAACGAAAGAATGAAGAGATCGACCAGGCCCGCCGCGCCGTCGAGGAAAAAGCGGCCGAACTCGCCCTCACCTCGCGCTACAAATCCGAATTTCTCGCAAACATGTCTCACGAGCTGAGGACGCCGCTGAACAGCATCCTCATTCTCGGACAGCAGCTGACCGACAACCCCGACGGCAACCTGACCGACAGGCAGGTCGAATTCGCGCGCACGATTCACGGCGCTGGCACGGACCTGCTGACATTGATCAGCGACATCCTCGATCTGTCCAAGATCGAATCCGGAACGGTTTCGGTCGAAGCCGAGGAAATTTCCTTCAACGGCCTGCTCGAAACGGTCGCTCGTCCCTTCCGTCACGAAGCCGAGCGCCGCGGCCTCGACTTCGAAATGTCGTTCGATGCCGATCTTGGCCGGACGCTCCACACCGATTCAAAACGTCTTCAGCAAGTGCTGAAAAATCTGCTTTCGAACGCGTTCAAGTTCACGCGGCAAGGCCATGTCCGATTTGCCGTTAAGCCCGCCGAGACTAGATGGAGCCCAGACCACCCCGCCCTCGCCACAGCTTCGACCGTTGTCGCGTTCGAAGTCGAGGACTCGGGCATCGGCATTCCTTTGGACAAGCAAAAGCTCATCTTTGAAGCCTTCCAGCAGGCCGACGCCAGCACGAGCCGCAAGTTCGGGGGAACGGGTCTTGGGCTGGCGATCAGCCGTGAGCTGGCGCACCTGCTTGGCGGTGAGATTCAGTTGCGTAGCGAGCCGGGAAAAGGCAGCACGTTCACGCTCTACATCCCGATACGGTATGCGATGCCCGCCGATACCAGGCAGCGAAATGAAACCGCGACAATCGATGCAGCAGCTCATCCCCTTGCCATCTCCGCTCCGCCCACGCCTCCACCGATCGAAGATGACCGCGACGACATCGTCGCCGGCGACGACGTGCTTCTCGTCGTCGAAGGCGAATCCGGCGAGGCCGGGTTCGTGCGTGATGCGGCGCGTGAGGCGGGCTTCAAGGCCATCGTTTCCCAGCGCGGGGCCGAGGCCCTCGCCCTTGCGACGGAATACAATCCGACCGCCATATCCCTCGACATCAATTTGCCGGACATCCTCGGCTGGTCGGTCCTCAGTCAGCTGAAGCACAATCCGTTGACGCGACACATTCCGGTGCAGATCGTGGCGCCCGCTGGAGATGGGCACTACGGACTTGCTCGCGGCGCCTACGCCTACCTCACAAAACCGCTGCAGGCGGACACTGTCAAAGCCGCATTGCGCCGTATTTCGGAGTTCTCGAAATCCTCGTGCAAGCGCCTTCTGATCGTCGAGGACGATGCCGCGGAGCGCATGAGCGTCGCCGAGCTTCTGAAATGCGACGATATCGAAATCCTCACCGCCAACGACGGCGCTGGCGCCATGACCATATTGCAGACTTTGCCCGTTGATTGCGTCGTTCTCGACCTCAAGCTGCCGGACATGTCCGGCTTCGAAATTCTCGAACGGATGTGCGCCGTGCCCTCGATGCGCGACATCCCCGTCGTGGTCTTCACCGGCCGCGAGCTGTCGCACGATGAAGATTTGAAAATCCGCAAGCTGGCGCGCACCGTCATCGTCAAGGGCGTCGAGTCCCCTGAAAGGCTGCTCGATGAAACCGCGCTGTTCCTGCATCGTGTTATTTCCGACCTGCCGGTGGAGAAGCAGGCGCTTCTGTCGCGACTGCATGGCACGGACGATTATCTAATTGGACGCAAGGTTCTCCTCGTCGATGATGACACGCGTAACATTTTTGCCTTGAGCAGCTTGCTCGAACGCAGAGGCATGGAGGTTCTGACAGCAACGACCGGCCTCGAAGCCATTGAAATCCTGGACACGACGGCCGACGTTTCGATCGTTTTGATGGATATCATGCTGCCTGAAATGGATGGTTATCAAACGCTGCAGCGCATCCGCGGCAGCGGCAAGCACTTGCGGCTTCCGATTATCGCGCTGACCGCAAAGGCGATGAAAGGCGATCGCGAGAAATGCTTGGAAGCCGGCGCGTCCGACTATCTGGCAAAGCCGGTCGACACCGAGCAGCTGCTGTCGGCGCTGCGCATGTGGCTGCATCGGTAACGGGGGAAAACGATGTCAGACGATACAGTCAATATCTTGCTCGTTGACGATCAGGCCGGCAAGCTCCTCGCCTACGAAGCGATCCTCGAAGGTCTGGATGCGAACCTGATTAAGGCGACGACCGCCGAGGAAGCGCTGGCGGCGCTTTTGAAAACCGATATTGCCGTCATCCTCATGGACGTCTGCATGCCGGATCTCGACGGCTTCGAACTCGCCACGATGATTAGGGATCATCCGCGACATGAAAAGACGGCCGTCATTTTCATCTCGGCCGTGCGCCTCGATACCGATGATCTTCTGAAAGGCTACCGCACCGGCGCCGTCGATTACGTGCCCGTTCCCGTCGTTCCCGAAATTCTCAAGGCAAAGGTGCAGATCTTCCTCGAGTTGTACCGAAAAAGCCGCCAGCTCGATGCTCTGAACGCAGAGTTGGAGGATCGCGTTCGTCAACGCACCGAAGAGCTTCAGGAATCACACGCCCTGTTGCAGCAAAGCGAAGAACGCTTGCGTCTCGCAAGTGAGGCGGCGCGCCTGGCGACATTCGAATACGACCAGCCGGAGCAAAGTTTGCAGTGGTCTTCGAACATTGCCGACGTTCTGCACGTCAGCGTGCCCGAGCGCCAGGATTTCTCAAACTTCATCGGCCTCGTCCACGCTGACGATCGAGAAGCCGCACGCAGCTATTTCAAGGCCGCAAACTTCGCGGACACGACCGCCGAACTCGAATTCCGCATCAACACCATGCGCGGCGTCGCGTGCGTTCTGGCCCGCGCCCGCGCATTCAAGATCGGCGAAGGCGGAGCGGTGCGTATCATTGGAACGCTGCTCGACGTGACCGAACGCCGGGCCGCCGATAGCCACCAGCAGCTTCTGATGGCTGAACTCGATCATCGCGTGAAGAACATTCTCGCCAACGTCGCCGCCATCGCGCGCCTTTCGAGTTCCAATGCGACATCGCTCGGCTCATTTGCTGCGGCTCTGGACGGACGCATTCACGCCATGTCGGCGGCTCACGATCTGTTGCGCCAGAGCAGTTGGACCGGCGTCGATCTTCATGAACTGGTCGCCGGCGCGCTCGAACCATTCCGTTCGCGCACCGACAACGACATCGTGATCGAGGGCGATAAGATCCGCCTCACGTCAAAGTTCGCTCAATCAATGGCGCTCGTTCTCCACGAACTGGCCACCAACGCCGTCAAGCATGGAGCATTGTCCGCACGTGGTGGCACCGTCCGGGTCGGCTGGGAACGCATCCCAGCTCCAGGCGGAGACAAACTCAACTTTGTCTGGAAAGAGAGCGGCGGCCCTCCGTGCCCGACGCCGATCCGCAATGGCTTTGGACTGACGGTCATCCGCAGCGCCGCCTCCGAATGCGGCGGCAAGGCCGATATGAGTTTGGCCGAGAACGGCCTCGAATTCAGCTTCCAGGGAGATCTGTCGACACGCGCGCAACTGGTTGGCGCCCGCCACATCGCAATCGTGCCCAAATCGCGCGCTCTCCCGCAATGCGCGACAGAGGCTGCACCGAGCGGCTGTAAAATTCTTCTGATTGAGGATGAGGGCCTTGTCGCGCTTCAACTCAAATCGGATCTTGAGGCCGAAGGACATACCATCGTTGGACCCATCGCCCAATTTTCCGAAGCCCTCCGCGCCGCCACCGAGAGCGAATTCGACATCGCTTTGATCGATATCAACCTCGGCGCCGACAACAGCGCTCCGATCGCCGAAATCCTTGATCGTCGCAAAGTACCGTTCGCATTCACGACCGGATACAATGACTTGATCTTCCTTCCGCCGCTGCTGCGCGAATATCCGCACCTGACGAAACCGTACAATCCCACGGATGTGAAGGAGCTTGTGTCGCGACTACAGCATCAAGCAATCGAAAACCCTGCGCTGCCACGCGATGAATCGAACCAGGTTGCTTGATACGCGTCCACATTTCATGGATCGACGCCGCTCAGGAAGCCGTCTCGCGAACTGCGTAGAATGGCGCGCCCGGCATGAGACGGATTTCCATCCTTCCGCCGCATTTGCGCATAACCACGGCACTCTCGTTCTCGCGGAATGACAACATGAAACCGAAGGCTTGAATCGGGCGTTATTCCCTATTCCAAACCGCGCCTTCCGTCGGGGGTTTTAATGTACGACACGACCTATCGCTCATCGCTCGACGTCGCCGCCATCGGCAATGGTCGCGTTGCGGCGTTGATTGATCCGGGCGGGCGGATCGTCTGGTGGTGCACGCCAAGGCTCGATGGCGATCCTGTCTTCTGCCGCCTGCTATCGGGGCCTGAAGACAAGGGCTTCTGCGATGTCGTGCTCGAAGGACAGGTATCCGCGACGTCCAGCTACGTGCGCAATACCGGCATTCTTGAAACCACCCTGGTCGCGAACAACGGCGCCAGTGTAAAGATAACCGACTTTGCGCCGCGTTTTTTGAAGTTCGGACGCTCGTTTCATCCCACGCAGCTTATTCGCCGTATCGAACCGCTGAGCGGCTTGCCGCGTATCGTTTGCCGTGTCCGGCCGACATTCGACTATGGTCAAACAACGACCGTTCCTTCCCAGGGGTCAAACCACATTCGCTATGCGGGAGGCGGAACGCCAATCCGCGTGACGACCGATCTCGCCGTCTCCTACATCGTTCACGAAACGCCATTTGCGTTGACAAACCCGGTAACGCTGGTGCTTGGCGGCGACGAACCCATCGAGAGCGCGATCGACCCGATGTCACGGGAATTTCTCGAGCAGACCCGGGACTATTGGGTATCGTGGGTGCGCGGTCTCGCTATCGGTTACGAGTGGCAGCCGGAGGTCATCCGCGCCGCAATTTCTCTCAAGCTCTGCACGTTCGAGGAAACCGGCGCCATCACCGCGGCGCTCACGACGTCCATACCCGAAGCACCGAATACGCCGCGCACGTGGGACTATCGTTTTTGCTGGCTGCGCGATGCCTACTTCGTCATTCAGGCGCTCAATCGCCTCGGCGCCACGCAATCGATGGAGCACTACCTCAATTACATCACGACGATCATCGCCGATGCCGATGGCCCGCTGAGACCGGTCTACGGCATCGTGCACAACGATACGACCGAGGAACGCATCGCGCCCGAACTCAAGGGCTTCCTCGGCATGGGCCCGGTACGCGTCGGCAATCTCGCATCGAAACAACTCCAGCACGATGCCTATGGCAGCGTCATTCTCGGCGCGTCGCATATGTTCATCGACCAGCGGCTGCCCCGTATGGGCGACGTCAGCCTCTTTCGCGAACTGGAACACCTCGGACATCAAGCACGCCGCCTCTATCTCGAACCGGACGCCGGCATCTGGGAATATCGGGGACGCGAGCGCGTTCATACACATTCCGCCACGATGTGCTGGGTAGCCTGCGATCGCTTGGCACGCATTGCAAAACTTCTCGGTATTTCCGACCGAGCCGATTTCTGGCGGCAATCGGCTGACCGTATCCGCTCGGAAATCCTCACGCGCGCCTGGAGCGAAAAGCGCGGCGCATTCACTGGAGCTTTTGATCACACGGAACTGGACGCCAGCGTTCTCTTGCTCGCCGAACTCGGGCTCGTTGCCCCCGAGGACCCGCGCTTCATCAAAACCTGCGATACCATCGGCCAGGAGCTGATGCGCAACGGCTTGATGTTGCGCTATGCGGCGGAGGACGATTTCGGCCTGCCGGAGTCGGCGTTTCTTGCGTGCCAGTTCTGGTACATCGACGCCCTTGCATCCATTGGACGGACGGATCAGGCGCGCGAGCTGTTCACCGACGTACTCGGCCACCGCAACGCCTTCGGGATGCTGAGCGAGGATCTGCATTCCGCGACCGGACAGCTTTGGGGCAACATTCCGCAAACGTATTCGATGGCCGGACTGATCAACTCCGCCATGCGGCTGTCGCGCCGCTGGGATGACGCCTGGGCGCCGCTGCCTCATGCCGATCCTCAGGCAGCCGTTTCATCCGGGAATTCCGGCTTCAGCGAACAACAGATCAAGGAAGCGCTTCAGCGCCGGGCGTGAGAATCAGCTTGACCGAACGGCCCGGCGGCCGCGCGTTCGCAGCGTCGTGGTCTGCTTGATGACGGCCGAGATCCGGCAGTGTACGCCGCCGCTCGCAAAGGTGCGCTCGACCCGCGCACTCGGAAATCCGCTTTCGATCAGCATCGACCCAAGTCCGCGCCGCTCCGGCTCGCCGACTGGTGGCCCGCCGACTTCATCCCACGTCAGTTCGAAGCTCGCATCCTCGTCATTGATTTGGCTGAACGTCCACGAGACATGCACGGAGCCCACCATGTTCGACCAGGCGCCATACTTGATGGCATTGGTGCCGAGTTCATGCAGAGTCAGCGCTAGAGCGTTCGCGACATCTCCCGGCACGATACCGTCCGGTCCGCGCATCACGATGCGGGATTGCCCCGGTGGCGCCAAGGGCATCAACGTGCTGGCGACCAATTCGCTCAAAGATGCGCCGAGAAAGCTCCGCGTCGCCACAAGATCCATTGCCGTTCCCATCGCGGACAACCGGCCGGAAAGCGCCTTGGCGAAACTTTGAACATCCGAGCTATAGCGCGCCGATTGACTGATCAATCCCGACACGACCGCGAACGTATTCTTGAGCCGATGCCGCAACTCGACATTGAGCTGTTCGAGTTGCAGCTCACCCAATGCACTGTCCTGCAACAGGCCTTCGTTGCGATCTCGTTCGTAGAGCAGCGTTTCGACCTTGCGATTGAGAAGATGCACGATTGCGACGATCAAAAGGGCCAGGAATGCGAACGCCGCCAAGGCAACGATTGAATCGAACTCGCCGAATTGGTGGATCTCCGAAAGATAAAGGCTCCAAGCGAAAACAACCGACATCGCCACGACAAGCAGGCCGGGCCCCGTCCCCGCAACAAGCGCCGAAAGCAGAACGGCGATAAAAAACGTGAGGAAGGGCATGGTCGCCGGCAGCCACGTCGCCAGCAGAATACGCATGCCCGTCGCTACAAGAAAAATAAGCACCGCCAGCGGATAAGCCACGAACGGCTTCCGTCGAATCCGCGGCAACACGCGTTCGACCAGATTGTCGACGTGCTGAACCATCCGCCTCACGAACGGCTCTCCAATTTAGGTTCTAAGATTTTTTCTGGCCTTCGCCACATCGTCCGTGACGCCCCGCAGCCAACTTTCCTGCCGCTTACGCTAACATGAAGGCCGGCCGATTGCGAGCCTCAACGAGGAGAGGTTAACCACTGGTATTGCTCGCAAAGTCGTCCAAGAAAAGGAACTTGACGGCCATCTGAAGCGATGACGTCAAGAAGGTAAATCCGTCCCTGCTCGCAGCGCACAATAAAAGGGGAACTCCCCGTAAATTCTGGCGTTTATGTGATGTACAGATTGCGCGGCGAAGCGGCCGTTTACAATGACGATCTGACGTTCCCAGAGAGACGAAAGGATACGCGTTGACCAGGCTTGTGATGGTTTCCAATCGCGTCATCGACTTCAACGCTGCGTCGCAAGCCGGCGGCGTCAGCGTCGCCATCTACGATGCGCTGGCGCGCCAAAACGGTTTCTGGTTCGGATGGAATGGCCAAATCGAAGAAACGGATGACGTGCAGCTCGCGACGGCGACCGGCGGCGGCTACACCACTGTGACCATGCCGTTAAACGCCGACGACTATAACGATTACTATCTCGGCTATTCCAACTCCGTTCTATGGCCCGTCTTTCACAATCGCCTCGACCTCGCTCAGTTTGAGGCGGGATACTATTCGCGCTATGTCGCGGTGAACGAAAAATTCGCCGCCCATCTCGCCCCGTTGATCGAGCCCGACGATGTTCTCTGGATTCACGACTACCATCTCTTTCCTCTTGCGCTGGAGTTGCGCAAACGCGGCGTAGAGAATCCCATCGGATTTTTTCTGCACATTCCTGTCGGGCCCGCCCAATCCCTGATTGCGATCCCGGAGCATCGTGAACTCGCCCGCGCACTCAGCGCCTACGATCTGATCGGCCTTCAGACGCACGCCGACGTTCGCAACCTGATCGACTTCTTCCAGCAGAGCGTCCACGGGCGGTTACTCCCCTCAGGCCGCATCCGCGCGTTTGGCGCCGAGCTGGACATCGGATGCTTCCCGGTCGGCATTAGCTCGGGCGATTTTTCCGGGTCGCCGATCGTACGCGACGTGGAGAGCCCCGATTTGAATCGCATCATCGGTATCGACCGCCTCGACTATACGAAGGGCTTGCCTCAGAAATTCCGCGCCTACGGAAAATTCCTCGAAGATTTCCCCGAGCACCGCCGTCGCATCGTCCTATCGCAATTCGCCCCTCCCACGCGCGAAAGCGTCGAAGCCTATGCCGATATTCGTGCCGAGCTTGAATCGCTGGCGGGCGCCATCAATGGCCGATACGGCGAACTCGACTGGGTGCCGATCAATTATATCCACCGTCCGATGCCGCGCCACGAATTGCGCGACGTCTACCGGTCCTCGCGCATCGGCTGGGTGACGCCGTTGATGGACGGCATGAACCTTGTCTCGAAGGAATATATCGCCTCGCAGGACCCTGCCGATCCCGGCGTACTCGTCCTGTCCAAATTTGCCGGCTCCGCCGAACAACTGAAAGACGCCGTGCTCGTCAACCCCTACGATCCCGACGACATGGTCCAGGCATTGCGAAGCGCGCTCGAAATGCCTCTCGACGAAAGGGTCGCGCGGCATGAAAAACTGCATCGCGTCGTTCGCCTGCACGACTCGGTGGCCTGGGGAAAGAGCTACTTCTCGGCGTTGAAGAAAGCCGGAAAGCGCCGGTCCGGCCGTATGCCGCCATCCGCGCGCGTAACGGAGGCCATGAAGCGTCTCGGCGCCGCCGCCAAAAAAAAGTCCGGCATTAAACCGGCAGTAGCGCATGTGGGGGGATGATGCCTGCGAGTGTCGACAGAAATCGCTTTCTGCATCAGCAGCGTCGGGGCGGCAACCCGAACGTTCTATCGATCGATATTGGCGGCACATTGATCAAGACGGCGGTGGTTGACGACGCCGGTGCCTTGATTTCCGAATTCGTGACGACGCCGACGCCGAATCCCGCAACGCCCGAAACCATCATAGCCCTCATAGCCCGTGTGGTCGAACCGCTGCCGGAGTTCGGATGCATCGCTGTCGGATTTCCCGGCGTCGTCCGTCAAGACTGCATCGTGACGGCCCCAAATCTCGGCACTCAGCATTGGAAAAATTTCGATCTCGAAACCGCCCTGCACGACACGTTCGGCGCCCCGGTTCGCATCCTGAATGACGCAATCGTTTACGGCTTGGGCGTGGCCAAAGGGCCGGGGCGCGAGTGCGTCATCACCTTCGGGACCGGAATGGGATGCGCTCTCTTTATCGACGGCTCCGCGTTCTTCGGTCTCGAACTCGGTCAGCACTACGCTTGCGACGATTGCAGCTACGACCAATACATCGGCCACGCCGCGTATCTTGAAATCGGGCTCGACGCCTGGAATGAGCGCGCCCAACGCGTCATCAACGCCGTCCACGCGCTGACAAATAGCGACAGGCTCTATCTCGGCGGCGGCAACTCGCGCCGCCTCACCTTTGCTCTGCCGTCATGGGCAACCGTCGTTGCACCTTCCTCCGGAGTCGCCGGCGGCGCCCGGCTTTGGCATGTGGAACTCGATCGCTGGTTCTCGGCGCGACAGCGCCCCTTCGAAATACAGGTCCGTCGATGAATGTTCTCACCATCGGCGGAGCAATGGTGGACACCATCATCACCATTGCCAGCGACAGAATTGAGCAGATGAAAATGCTCAATGCCGACAGCTCGTATCTGTTGCTTGAGGAGGGCCTCAAAACCGAAGCCGACCAGATTTCGACGAGCACCGGCGGCGGCGCAATAAACTCTGCGGTCGCGGCGGCGCGCCTCGGACATGCCACCTCGACGATCGTCAAGCTCGGCAAAGATGCCAAGGCGCGAACAATCCTCGATCGGCTGACGGAAGAAGGCGTCGATCTGCATTGGATCGCAATAGACGATGAAGCTCCGACCGGCGCTTCCGTCATCGTATCATCACACGACCGCAATGCCGCGGTGTTCACTTACCGCGGCGCCAACACGCGGCTCGCAGCCGCCGATATTCCGGCAAACGCGTTCGACGGCAAAAACCTCGTCTACGTCGCCAACCTCAGCAACGAGTCCGCCGATTGCTATCCGTTGATCGTCAAACGCGCGAAAACAGCCGGGGCCGAGCTCGCCGTCAATCCCGGCGTCCGGCAGCTCACCGCGCGCTACGACGACTTCTGGGAAAGTCTCGAACACATCGATACGCTCTGCGTCAATCGCTCGGAAGCGCAGGCATTGATGCCCCGGCTGCTGCAATCGTTCGGTGATGGCGGAGCGGCACTCTCCGTCAGGAGCGGCGACCCGATCCCTCTTCTGGCGAAGCGCGGATTGCGAAACGGCGGATATGAAATGTCCCTCGTGAAGTTTCTTGGCGCGCTGATCGAGGTCGGCGTCGGCACGGTCGTTCTGACCGACGGCGCCAATGGCGCATTCATCGCCAAAGGCCATGATCTCCACTTTCGCGAAGCACCCCATGTCGTCGCGGCGGCGACCACGGGAGCGGGAGACGCATTTTCCGCGACCTTCGCATGCTATCTGTCACAAACAAGGGACGTTGCACGTGCGCTGAGTGCGGCCGTCCTCAACGCGGCCAGCGTTGTCAAATACGTCGACACCCAAACAGGCCTGCTCATGTCCTCTCAACTTGAGGAGGAATTGGAAAGTGCAGGCAATACGGAAGTCGCTCTCTATAGCTGGTCGATCTAGGAGCAATCACATCTGATGCAGCAATTGAAGGACAATGACACTTTGCGTACCCTCGACCGGTCGCAGCGCAGCCAAGCCCAATCGGCGCGCGCCGCCGTTGAGAAACTCTTCGCTGAACGCTCACCCGTTGCCTTGTATCTCGATATCGACGGCACGCTTCTCGACATGGCTCTGACGCCGTCGATGGTCCATGTTCCACCCGATCTTGCCGACGTGCTGGCGCAGACCAGCGCGCGCCTGTCCGGCGCGCTGGCGATCGTAACCGGACGCCCGATCGCCGAAGCCGACAGCTTGCTCAAGCCGCTCAGGTTCACCGCCGCCGGCGTTCATGGCGCCGAGATGCGAACCACGGCCACGGGGAAGATCACGTCCGTGGCTCCTGCTCTCGATCCGGCGTTGCTGAATGACCTGCGCGCCATTGGCGAAGCCATGCCCGGCATCGTCACCGAGAACAAAGGCACCGGTATTGCCATGCATTACCGGCTGGTGCCCAATTTGCGCGAGCCGCTGTTGGCGACGATCGAAGCCCTCATTCCGAAATATCCCGGACAGTTCACGCTCTGCGGCGGCCGCAAGATCATCGAAATTCTTCCCGTTGGAATGTCGAAAGGCGTTGCTCTGCGCAAGCTGGCCGAGCTTTCTCAGTTTGCGAACCGCATACCCATCATGATTGGCGACGACCTTGCCGACATAGAGGCTTTCCGCGCCGCCGAAGCCTTGGGTGGTATCGGCCTGAAGGTCGCCGGGGAGAACTTCACGAGGGCCGAGTCCTCCTTCAGCGGCCCTACCGATGTCCGCGGCTGGCTCAAAAAATTGAACGGCGATCCGTAAAGCCCGGAGCGCGGATCCGATCTTTTCATCCGAACCGCAATCGCGCGCCGCTCATTCTCCACCGAAGGGTCACTGAACGCCCGCGCCCGCTACCCCTATTGGAGACGTTCCACCGGCACGAACCAGCCTCTAGCCTTCCGGGAAATGCTTCCGGCGGAATGGAGCGCCTTGGATGTTTGCAGGCGTCGCAAGCGTCGTTACCCACGCGCTGAACGTCAAACGCCGAACCGATGGCGCAACTCAGCCGCCGTGGGGCGACGGGTTTATCGAGTATCCACTCGCCACGTTGTGGCATCCGCGAAGTTGGTCCGATGTCAGCGACGACGAACTGGTTTTGTATCTTCCGCAGCTGACTGACTGCGATGATCCACAATTCGGAATTGCCGCTCGTTTGCGCGAAAGACTGATCCATCGAACGCGCATTTCCGAAGCGCTCTCGGTCTTGTCCGGCGACGTCTCGGCGGTTCGCGCAAAACCTTTGATGCCCGAGGAGCGGGCCACTGTCGGACACCTTCCGCTTGATCGTGATCGTCCGTCGTGGATGCAAGAAGCCGCGATTCTTGCAGCCATACGGCATATGCTCCGTCGTGCGTGCTCTGAGGGCACGGACACGCTTTCGCTGGAAACCGCCCTGCTTGCATCCATGCATACCGGAATAAACGCAGCCTATGTCTATCCTGAGCACGCGTATGCCCATGAGCTTCTCACCGCGGGAGCATGGCTTGG
>Ga0182744_1002559_pt1 | contig 14875 bp, 14 predicted proteins | sample eDN3rd30CKraftMG_FD_128525 | JGI IMG/M metagenome (GOLD analysis project Ga0182744, IMG submission 128525) | Enriched Miracle-Growth compost microbial communities from Emeryville, California, USA - eDNA 3rd pass 30_C Kraft MG (version 2) (version 2) ...
ATTGCCGACGTGTCGCCGCTCCAGCAAAACCGCTAGGATCCGGTTCAACGTCGTTGAATCAGACCCGTCGCTCATCTTTTTGTTTGAGCATGATCTTTTCCGAAAACCGGTGCCCACTTTTCGGGATCATGCTCTAGGATGACATGGGCAGCACGACCCGATTGCCCGCTCGCCACGCCGCCCCCGAACACGCCGCCCTTAAACCCGTCCCACCCTGCCCGCGCATGACCGCCGCACCGCCATCCGGCCCGCCGCCTGAACCGCCGCCTGAGCCACTGACCCGCGCCGTCGCCACCGTCGGCGTGGCGACGCTGGTCTCGCGGCTCCTCGGCTTCCTGCGCGACGTCGGCATCGCCGCGACGCTGGGCACCGGCGTGTTCGCCGATGCCTTCTTCGTCGTGTTGCAGGTGGTCAACGTCTTCCGCCGCCTGCTGGCGGAAGGCGCGCTCAACGCCGCCTTCGTGCCGATGTGGCTGCGCATCCGCGCCACCGAAGGCGAGGCTCGCGCCGGTCGCTTCTTCCGCGGCGTATTCGAGGCGATGGCGCTGATCGCCGCCGCCGTGTCGCTGTTCTGCGTCGTCTTCGCATCGGCGATCGTGGCGCTGGTGGCGCCCGGCTTCGATGCGCCACGCGCCACCGTCGCCGCCGACTATCTGTCCTTCGCCGCGCCCTATATCGCGCTTGCCGCGGTGATCGCGGTGTTCGCCGCGCTGCTCAACGCCGAGCACCGGGTGCGCGCGGTGGCGCTCGGCATCGTCGTCTTCAACCTCGTCGTGCTCGCGGCGCTCGGCTTTATCCTGATGAGCGGCGCGCCGGTGACGCAGGGCGCCGGCGCCGTGCTGGCGCAGGCGATCGTTGCCGGGGGCCTCGCGCAATTCGCGGTGATCTTCGCCGGCTTCCTGCGGCTGCGCCCGCCGATCCTCGGCGGCGGCATCGCCATCTCGGTGGAGACCGGCCACTTCCTGCTGCTCGCCTTCCCCGGTTTGGTGGCGGCCGGCGTCCCGCAGCTCAAGCTGATCGCCGGCGCGATGATCGCCTCGAACGCGCAGGCCGGCGTGTCGTGGCTTTATTATGCCAACCGCCTCTACGAACTGCCGCTCGGCGTCGCCTCGATCGTCATCGCCAGCGTCATCGCGCCGCGCATCGCCGCCAGCATCCTCGCCAGCGATATCGCGGCGATGCGGCAGGCGCAGTCGCGCGCTTTCGAGATCGCGCTCGGCGTCACCCTGCCGGCGGCGGCGGGATTTGCCGCACTCGCCGGGCCGATCGCCGCCGGTCTGTTCGAGCGCGGCGCCTTTAGCGCCGGCGACAGCGCCGCCGTCGCCGCGGCGCTGACCGCGATCTGCGCCGGCCTGCCCGGCCACGTCATCGAGAAGATCGGCGGCGCCATCTTCTTCGCCCACGAGGACACCCGCACGCCGATGCTGGCGGCGCTGTGCGGGCTCGCCGTCGCCATCGTCGGCGGCGTCATCATGTTCCCGCTTGCCGGCGTCACCGGCGTCGCCGCGGCGATCGCCGTCTCCGGTTGGGTCGGCGCCGGCGGCCTGATCGTCGTCCTTCTCCGGCGCGGCTGGCTTTATCTCGACGCGGCGCTGGCGCGCCGGCTGGCGCTGATCGCGCTGGCGACGGCGGTGATGGCGGCGGGCGTGATCGCCGGGCGCGCCGCCCTGGCGCAGATACCGGCCGTGCCGCCGCTCGCCGTCGCCGTCCTGTTGTCCGGCCTCGGCATCGCCATCTATGCCGGCCTGTTGCAGGGCCTGCGGGTGTTTCGGCTCGCCGATCTGTGGGCGGCGCTGCGCGGCAAAGCCTGACCGCCCCCGCCGCGCACATCGGAAGGCTTATCGGGAGGCTTGCATCCGGCGGCGCGGCCATGGCAAGCACCACGCCTGCGGGCCGGCAGGCCCCCTCAAGCCTCAACAGCGAAAGCGCGCGACGTGACTCAATCGGCGTTCAAACCTCTGGTCTTCTCCGGCGTGCAGCCGACGGGAAACCTGCATCTCGGCAATTATCTCGGCGCGATCACAAGGTTCGTGGCGCTGCAGGACCACTACGACTGCATCTATTGCGTCGTCGACCTGCACGCGATCACCGTCTGGCAGGACCCGGCGGAACTGAAGAAGGCAACGCGCGAGGTCACCGCCGCCTTCCTCGCCTGCGGCATCGATCCGAAGCAGCACATCGTGTTCAACCAGAGCCAGGTGTCCGGCCACGCCGAACTCGCCTGGGTGGTCAACTGCGTGGCGCGCATGGGCTGGCTCAATCGCATGACCCAGTTCAAGGAGAAGGCCGGCAAGGACCGCGAGAACGCCTCGGTCGGGCTGTTCACCTATCCCGACCTGATGGCCGCCGACATTCTCGTCTATCGCGCCACCCATGTGCCGGTCGGCGAGGACCAGAAACAGCATCTCGAACTTACCCGCGACGTGGCGCAGAAATTCAACAACGACTTCGCCGCCTCGATCCGCGACACCGGTCACGGCGATGCCTTCTTCCCGCTGCCGGAACCGCTGATCCAGGGGCCGGCGACGCGGGTGATGTCGCTGCGCGACGGCGCCAAGAAGATGTCGAAGTCCGACCCGAGCGATTATTCGCGCATCAATCTCAGCGACGACGCCGACGCCATCGCGCAGAAGGTACGCAAGGCCAAGACCGATCCCGAACCGCTGCCGAGCGAGGAAGCGGGGCTCGCCAAGCGCCCGGAGGCCGACAATCTCGTCGGCATCTTCGCCGCGCTCCGCGACGTCAAGAAGGCCGACGTGCTGCGCGAGTTCTCGGGCGCGCAGTTCTCGACCTTCAAGACGGCGCTCGTCGATCTCGCCGTCGCCCGGCTCGGGCCGATCGGCGCCGAGATGAAGCGATTGACGCAGGACCCGGCCTATATCGATTCGGTGCTGATCGAGGGCGCCGCGCGCGCGCGTGTGCGTGCTGAGGAAACGATGCGCGCGGTGCGCGATATCGTCGGCTTCGTGCAGAAGACGTAATCGGCGCGGCGGCACTCGCGCGGCACGCTACCGCCCACGCCACCGCCACGTCACCACCGATGCGTCTTGTCGTCGCCGGGGCGGCCGTGCCACCATTGCCGGGCTCAACCCCCGGCATCACGCCAGTGCTCGTCCATCCCAGGGAGCGACCATGAGCAATAAGCGCCGCAGTTTTGAAAGCGGGCATCAGCGCAAATATCTGATCGTCGTCGACGATACGGAAGAATGCGACCGCGCCGTCTACTGGGCAGCCCGGCGCGCCGCGCGGACCAAGTCCGGCGTCGTGATGCTGCGCGTCATCGAGACCGAGGGCCGCAACCAGCAATGGCTCGGCGTCGCCGACATCATGCGGCAAGAAGCGGCCGACGCCGCCAATATCGCGCTCGATAAATATTCCGGCCGCGCCAACGGCATCGCCGGCATCACGCCGGAGCGCGCCATCCGCGAGGGCATCGTCACCGAGGAAATCCTCAAACTGATCGACGAGGATGCCGATATCGGCATCCTCGTGCTCGCGGCCGGGACCGGCAAGGACGGTCCGGGACCGCTGGTGTCGAATATCGGCAAGATGGCCGGGTCCTTCCCGATTCCGGTGGCGATCGTCCCCGGCCACCTCTCCGACGACGAACTCGACGCCATGTCATAGGTTCCGCAGCCGCATCGCCCTTCGAGCGGAATGGGCGCGCCCTTCCGGAATCGGGCGGCAAGCAACCATGGTTGCGTCCATGGTTGCGGCGGCGCGACAAGCCGCCATATCTGGTGTAAACTTGCAAAATGCCCCGCGGGCCTTGAACCCGCGTTCGTATCGACCGGGCAAGGAGCCACAGACCCATGTTCATCCAGACCGAAGCGACCCCGAACCCCGCCACTTTGAAGTTCCTGCCCGGCCGCGACGTGCTGGCCGACGGCGCGCTCGACATGCCGAGCCGCGAGGCCGCCGCGCAGTCGCCGCTCGCCGCCAAGCTGTTCGACATCCCGAATGTCGGCGGCGTGTTCTACGGCAGCGACTTCATCACCGTCACCAAGACCGCCGGCGAGTGGCAGGAGATCAAGCCGGCGGTGCTCGGCGCGATCATGGAGCATTTCATTTCCGGCGAGCCGCTGCTCAGCGACGGCAGCGCCGAGGCCGCCGGCGCCGCCGAGGAGTTCTTCGACGACAAGGACGCCGAGACGGTTGCCACCATCAAGGAGCTGATCGAGACGCGCGTGCGCCCGGCGGTCGCCAATGACGGCGGCGACATCACCTTCAAGGGCTTCAAGGACGGCGTCGTCTTCCTGACGATGAAGGGCTCCTGCTCCGGCTGCCCGTCCTCGACCGCAACGCTCAAGCACGGCATCCAGAATCTGCTCCGGCACTTCGTGCCCGACGTCGTCGACGTGCAATCGGTGTGACGGCCCCGGCGGGCGCGGGCGGATCGGTCGTCTTGTTGCTATAGTCCCGAATCATGCGCGTCCTCGCCATCGACACCGCACTGGAATGCTGCTCGGCCGCGGTGCTCGACACCGCGCGGGCCGAAATGCTCGCCAGCGAACAGAAACCGATGGTCCGCGGTCACGCGGAAGCGCTGATGCCGCTGATCGCGCAGGTGATGGACCGCGCGCAGATCGACTTCGCCGATCTCGACCGCATCGCCGTCACCGTCGGGCCGGGCAGTTTCACCGGCCTGCGCGTCGGCATCGCCGCGGCGCGCGGCATCGCGCTCGCCTCCGGCAAGCCCGCCATCGGCCTGTCGACGCTGGCCGCCTATGCCGCGCCCTACATCGCCGCCGACAAGACGCAGCCGGTGGTCGCCGCCATCGATGCGCGGCACGATCATCTCTATCTACAGGTGTTCGGCAGCGGCGGCCGCACGCTGGTGACGCCGCGCATCAGTCCGTTGCGCGAGGCGCTGCGGGTTGCCGCCGGCGGCGCGCCGCGGCTCGTCGGCACCGGCGCGCCGATGCTGGCGGCGAACTGGTTCGGCGGCGAGAAACCGCCGTCGGTCGTCGACGACCGGCGGGCGCCCGACATCGACTGGGTGGCGCGGCTCGGCGCCGCCGCGACCGACACCTCGACCTCGCCGAAGCCGCTCTATCTGCGCGCCCCCGACGCGCAGCCGCAGAACGCCGCGCAACTGGCGCGCCGATGACCGCATAAAGATGATCGCAGATCGATGACCGCCCGGATGATCGGCTGTCTCGCGCGTCTCCTGCCCCGCCGCAAGCCGGCGCTCGTAGAAGCGAGCCTCGCCGATGCCGCCGCCATCGCGGCGCTGCACGGCGCGTCGTTCCGGCGCGGCTGGAGCGAACAGGAGATCGAATCGCTGCTCCTCGACCGCGCGGTAATCGCCGATCGCGCGACAAGCGGGCGGCGGCTCGCCGGCTTCATCCTGTCGCGGCGCGCCGGCGACGAGGCGGAGATTCTCTCCGTCGCGGTGGCGAAATCGCATCGCGGGCGCGGCCTCGGGCGCGACCTGCTGACGCGCCATCTGCGCCGCCTCGCCGGGGCCGGCGTGCGCACCGTGTTTCTGGAGGTCGACGAAACCAACACGCCCGCCACTTGCCTCTATCGCCGTGCCGGGTTTAACGAGGTCGGGCGACGCCCCAACTATTATCCGCAACCGGGCGGGAGCAGCGTGGCGGCGCTCGTGCTGCGTCGCGACCTCGCCTGAGCGCGGCCGCGATCGCGGTAGCCACGTCGTTCGGAAACGCGATATGATGCCCGTCCATGGAGAGGCGCGATGAGCGCACCGCCGACAACCACGTCAGACTTATCGAATCCGGTGTCCGAGAAGCAGAATATCGAGGCGTTGTGCGCCGCCAAGGGAATGCGCATGACCGAGCAGCGCCGCGTCATCGCGCGCGTGCTGGCCGCCGCCGACGACCATCCCGACGTCGAGGAGCTTTACCGACGCTGCATCGCGGTCGACGATCGCATCTCGATCTCCACCGTCTACCGGACGGTCAAGCTGTTCGAGGATTCCGGCATCATCGAGCGCCACGATTTCCGCGACGGGCGCGCGCGCTACGAGCAGAGCCCGGAATCGCATCACGACCATCTCATCAACCTGCGCAGCGGCGAGGTCGTCGAGTTTCAGTCCGAGGAGATTGAGGTCCTGCAACGCGAGATCGCCCGCAAGCTCGGCTATCGGCTGGTCGATCACCGGCTCGAACTCTACGCCGTACCACTCGACGACAAAAAAACCAGTTAGGGTGCCATCACTCCGATGTTGCGCGGTCTGATCATCGCGGCAGTGTTCTTCACCACGGTGGCGGTGCTCGCCACCGTGCAGTGGCTGCTGAAAGTCTGCAAACTGCCGGGACGCGGACGCATCGCGGTCGGCTATTACGGCTTCCTGTGCCGGCTGCTCGGCATCCGCGTGCAGGTCGTCGGCACGCCGGTGCTCGACCGCCCGGTGCTGATGATCAGCAATCACACCTCGTGGGCCGATATCCTCGCCATCGGCTCCGCCGCGCCGGTCGCCTTCGTCGCCAAGAGCGAGGTCCGCAAATGGCCCGTCGTCGGCATCGTCGCGCATCTGCAACGCACGGTGTTCGTCGACCGGCAGCGCCGCCAGCAGACCGGCGACGCCATCGGCGACATGGTGCAGCGGCTGAGCGAGAACGTGCCGGTGGTGCTGTTCGCGGAAGGCACGTCGAGCGACGGCAACCACGTTTTACCGTTCCGCTCGGCGCTGATTGGCGCGGTACGCGACGCCGGCGCGCATGCCAGCCTGAGAGACCGCATCGTCATCCAGCCGATGTCGATCTGCTACACCGGCGTGCAGGGCCTGCCGCTCGGCCGCCAGCACCGCCCCCTCACCGCCTGGTGCGGCGATCTCGATCTGATGCCGCATCTGTCGGCGCTGGTCCGCCGCGGCGGCATCGATGCGGTCGTCACCTTCGGCGAGCCGCTCGCCGCGCAAGCGGACAGCGACCGCAAGCACCTGACGAGGCATCTGGAGGAAACCGTGCGGCGGATCACCGCCTATACGCTGCGCGGCCGGCCGCAACCGGGCGTCTCGCCGGACCTGCTGCCGGACGCCCTGCCCGCCTCGGGGGCCGAGCGGGCGGCCTGAGCGCCGCGCGCCGGCTCCCCGCTCGCGCGCCCCGCCGACCGGCAGGCGGCATTCCTTTTTGCCGCAAAAGCCGGTAAGACGGGCGGCAGGCGCCGCCCGGCGTGCGCCAGTCGATTGATTTATAAGGTAAATCAACGGGTTAAAGAATACCCGCCGCGAGCATGACCGAACCCCGCAAGCTCTACGTCAAGTCGTTCGGCTGCCAGATGAACGTCTACGATTCGCATCGTATGGCCGATACGCTGGCGCCCGAGGGCTATGCCGAGACGGAGCGGCCGGAGGACGCCGACCTCGTCATCCTCAACACCTGCCACATCCGCGAAAAGGCCGGCGACAAGGTCTATTCCGAGATCGGCCGGCTGCGCGCCTTCAAGGACGCCGCCGCCGATCAGGGCCGCGACATGACCATCGCCGTCGCCGGCTGCATGGCGCAGGCGGAAGGCCGCGAGATCGTCCGGCGGGCCGAGGCGGTCTGCCTCGTCGTCGGCTCGCAGAATTACCACCGGCTGCCGGAACTGGTCGCCCGCGCCCGCGCCGGCGAGCAGGTGGTCGACACCGAGTTCCCGGTCGAGGACAAGTTCGACGCGCTGGCGCCGCCGTCGCGCCGCGCCATCCGCGCCCGCGGCGTCTCTGCCTTCGTCACCGTGCAGGAAGGCTGCGACAAGTTCTGCGCCTTCTGCGTCGTGCCCTATACGCGCGGCAGCGAAGTGTCGCGGCCGGTGAGCAAAATCGTCGCCGAGGTCGAGCGGCTCGCCGAGGCCGGCGTGCGCGCCGTGACGCTGATCGGCCAGAACGTCAACGCCTATCACGGCGAGGCGGAAAACGGCGGCAGCGCCAATCTGGCGCAACTCCTCTACCGTCTGGCGCGCGTGCCCGGCATCGCACAGCTTCGCTACACGACGAGCCATCCCAACGACGTCGACGACGCATTGATCGCCGCGCACCGTGATCTGCCGCAGCTGATGCCGCAACTGCATCTGCCGGTGCAGTCGGGCTCCGACCGCATCCTGGCGGCGATGAACCGCAAGCATAGCCGCGCGCATTATCTCGACGTCATCGCGCGGTTGCGCGCGGCGCAGCCGCGGCTCGCCTTCACCTCGGATTTCATCGTCGGCTTTCCCGGCGAGAGCGACGAGGATTTCGCCGACACGCTGTCGCTCGTCGATGCGGTCGGCTACAGCACCTCTTATTCCTTCGCCTATTCGGAGCGTCCGGGAACGCCGGCGGCGGAGCGCCCCGACCAGGTCCCGGCGGCGGTGAAGGCCGAGCGCCTGCACGCGCTCCAGGCCAGGATCCGCGAGCGGGAATCAGCCTTCAACTCAAGCTGCGTCGGCCAGGTCTTCGACGTGCTCATCGAAAAGCCGGGCAAGAAACCTGGCCAGTTGGTCGGCCGCTCCCCATATTTGCAGCCGGTGCATGTCATGGCGGATACGTCGCGGATCGGCGATATTGTCCGGGTGCGCACCACCGGGCTGATCGTCAACAGCCTGTTCGGCGATATCATGAGGGACGACACCGCCGCGCCACGGGAACTGGCGCCAGCAGGAGATTGAACGTTTGCCGCCCACGGGCCCCGCAATCCCGCCAGCCGTCGCCTCGGACGACACCGCGACGGCCAGCACCGTGCTCAGCTTCGACGACAACCGGCTCGCCTCGGCTCTGTTCGGGCAATACGGGCAGAACCTCGCGCTGATCGAGCGGCGGCTCGGCGTCGTCGCCGAGCAGCGCGGCAATCAGGTGACCATCGAGGGCTCGCGCAACGCCTGCGAACAGGCGCGGCGCATCCTCGCCGGCCTCTATGCCCGCCTGCAACGCGGACAGGACATCCTCTCCGGCGACGTCGAAGGCGCCATCCGCCAGGCGATCGCGCAGGGCTCGCTGTTCGACTACGAACCCGGCACGCCGCGCGCGACCTTCGAGGAGATCAATCTGCGCAAGCGCCCGGTGCGCGCCCGCACCGCCGCGCAGGACAACTATATCCGCACCCTCAAGCGTCACCAGCTCACCTTCGGCACCGGCCCCGCCGGCACCGGCAAGACCTGGCTCGCCGTCGCCTATGCGATCCAGCTTTACGAGCGCAAGGAAGTCGACCGCATCATCTTCTCGCGGCCGGCGGTGGAAGCCGGCGAACGTCTCGGCTTCCTGCCCGGCGATCTGCGCGAGAAGGTCGATCCCTATCTGCGGCCGATCTTCGACGCGCTGTCGGACCTGATGGACGCGCGCGTCGCCACCCGCGCGCTGGAAGAAGGCGATATCGAGATCGCGCCGCTCGCCTTCATGCGCGGCCGCACGCTGTCGAATGCCGCGATCATCCTCGACGAGGCGCAGAATGCCACCTCGATGCAGATGAAGATGTTCCTGACGCGGCTCGGCGAGAACTCGCGGATGATCGTCACCGGCGATCCGTCGCAGATCGACCTGCCGCCCGGACAGATTTCCGGCCTGTCGGAGGCGCTGCGGCTGCTCAAGGACGTCGAAGGCATCGGCCACGTCGCCTTCACCGCCGACGACGTGATCCGCCACGAACTCGTCTCGCGCATCGTCGCCGCCTACGACCGCGCACAAGAACAAGGACAAGAGCATCGTCAAGAACGTAGTCAAGAACGTGGTCAAGCGCGGGCCAGCGAGCGCAGCAAGCCGCCGCGGTCGGCGGAATGACGTGCGTGATATGATATGCACGATATGAATCGCGCAATCGACATCACGGTGGCCTCGACGCGCTGGCGGGCACAGCCGCGCGCCAAGTCGACGGTGGTCAAGGCGGTGACCGCCGCCGCCGACGCGCTCAAGTGCAAAGAGTTCGAGCTGTCGGTGGTCCTCACCGGCGACCGCGCGATCCGCGTGCTCAACCGCGACTGGCGCGGCTTCGACAAGCCGACCAACGTGCTGTCGTTCCCGGCGCTGCCGCAGCCCGCTCCTCCGTCACGGCGACGCGCACCGGCACCGCGCCCGCTCGGCGACATCGTCATCGCCTACGAGACGGTGGCGCGCGAGGCGAAAAGCGAGCGCAAGCCGTTCCTGCACCACCTCTCGCATCTCACGGTGCATGGATTCCTGCATCTTCTCGGCTACGATCACCAACAGGAAGATGCGGCCGAGGCGATGGAGCGGATGGAGCGGCGCATCCTGGCGCGCCTGACGATCCCCGATCCCTATGCCGATATGGCGGCATCGTAAGCGGCCGCCGATCACACCATGCCTGAGACATCCACCAGCGACACGTCCGGCCCCGCCTACGAACCGCGCAACCTGCCGGTAATCGTCGAAACCGGCGCGCCGCGGCAGCCGGGCCTCCTGCGGCGCATTATCCGGACACTGTTCGGCCGGCGGCCGGAATCGCTGCGCTCCGGCCTACAAGATGTGCTGGAGGAAGACGGCGCCGGCGGCTTCTCGCCGCTCGAGCGCACCATGCTCACCAACATCCTGGCGCTGCGCGAACGCCGCATCAGCGACGTGCGCGTGCCGCGCGCCGACATCGTCGCCGTGCAGCAGGACATTTCCCTGGGCGAACTCATCCGGGTGTTCGAGAAAGCCGAGCATTCGCGGCTCGTCGTCTACAACGACACGCTCGACGATCCGGTCGGCATGGTCCACATCCGCGACCTGATCGCTTTTATCACCGCGCGCGCCGCGGCGCCGCCGCCGGCCAAGATCGCCAAGGTTGCAAAGTCCGCAAAAGCGGCGAAAGCCGCCAGCGATCCGGTCAAGATTGCCAAAGAAGCGGCCAAGGATGCGGCCAGGAAGGCCGCCGGGGAAGCCGCCCGCGAAGTCGCCAAGCCGCGGCGCCGCAAAATGCCGCTGGTCGCCGGTCTCGATCTCAAGGCCGTCGACTTGTCGACGCCGTTGTCATCGACGCAGATCACGCGCGAGATGCTGTTCACGCCGCCGTCGATGCGCTGCATCGACCTTCTGGCGCGCATGCAGGCAACCCGCATCCATCTCGCGCTGGTCGTCGACGAATACGGCGGTACCGAAGGGCTGATCTCGATCGAGGATATCGTCGAGGAGATTGTCGGCGACATCGCCGACGAGCATGACGACGACGAGACCCCGCAAGTGATCCGGCAGAACGACGGCTCGTTCATCGCCGACGCCCGCGCTCATCTCGACGACGTGACCCGCATCGTCGGCGCCGATTTCGATCCCGGCGAGACCGGCGAGGACGTCGACACGCTCGGCGGCTATCTGACCGCCCGCGTCGGGCGCGTGCCGGTGCGCGGCGAGATCGTCCCCGGCCCCGGCCAGTTCGAGATCGAGGTGCTCGACGCCGATCCGCGCCGGGTCAAGCGCGCGCAGATCTTCCGGCTGCGCGACCGGCAGGTGCGCCGGCGCACCGGCGAGCGGCCGGCAACGGATGCCGCTCCGCCAGCCGGGCTCTCTGGCGGCCTCTCCGGCGACGACGCGGCCACCGAGATCGGACCGCCACCCCCACCAGCCACGCCGGGAACCGGATCATCGTGACGCTCACCCGCCTGTCTCACTCCATCGTGCTGGCCTGGGGCTGGCGGCGCGCCGCGATCGCGCTTGTCGCCGGCGCCGCATCGGCCCTGGCGATGGCGCCGTTTTTTGCCTGGCCGGTCCTGCTGGTGACGTTTCCGGTGCTGGTCTGGCAGATCGACGGCGCGGCATCCGGCCGTCGCAGCGCCGTCCTCATCGCGGCGCTGACCGGCTGGTGCTTCGGCTTCGGCTATTTCGTCGCCGGCCTCTACTGGATCGGCTATGCCTTCCTGGTCGATGCCAAGACTTTCGGCTGGCTCCTGCCGGTCGCGGTCTGCGGTCTGCCGGCCTATCTGGCGCTGTTCACCGCGGCGGGAGCGGCTGCGGCCAGGCTGTTATGGGTGCGCGGGCCGCTGCGCATCCTGGTGCTGGCGCTGACGCTGACCGCCGGCGAGTGGCTGCGCGGCCATCTGCTCACCGGCTTTCCTTGGAACCTGTTCGGCTATGCGCTGACGCAGCCACTGGCGCTGGCGCAGAGCGCGGCGCTGATCGGCGTCTGGGGGCTGACCTTCGTCGCCGTCGCCGTCTTCGCCAGCCCGGCGGTACTGACCGACGAGCGCAACGACATGCCGCATCCGTGGCGCACGCCGGCGCTGGCCGCCATCCTCGTGCTGATCATGGCCGGCTACGGCAGTCTGTCGCTGGTGGCGCATCCGACGCAGTTCGTCGACAAGGTGAAGCTGCGGATCATGCAGCCGAACCTGCCGCAGGACGACAAGTTCAACTATGCCGCCAAGCAACAGGTGCTGGACCGTTATATCCGCCTGTCGGACCGTGCCACCGGCCCGCAATCGGTCGGCGTCGGCGACGCCACCCATCTGATCTGGCCGGAATCGGCGTTTCCGTTTTTCCTGACGCGCGAGCCAGATGCGCTGGCGCGCATCGCCGATATGCTGCCGAAGGGTACGGTGCTGCTCACCGGCTCGGTGCGGGCGCCGGAAACCGCTGCGCCGAACGCGCGCATCACCCGCGCCTACAATTCGATCTACGCCATCGACCATGACGGCTCGGTGCTGGCGGTCTACGACAAGGTCCACCTTGTTCCCTTTGGCGAATATCTGCCGTTCCAGTCGCTGCTCGAAAAGCTCGGCCTGATGCAGCTCACCAAGGTGGCCGGCGGCTTCATCGAGGGCGACCGCCGCCGCGTCATGACCGTCCCCGGCGCGCCGCCGCTGTTGCCGCTGATCTGCTACGAGATCGTGTTCCCCGGTGTGCTGCCGGCAAACGAGCCGCGACCCGGCTTCATGCTCAATCTCACCAACGACGCCTGGTTCGGCATCAGCACCGGGCCGTATCAGCACTTCCACCAGGCGCGCATCCGCGCCATCGAGGAAGGGCTGCCGCTGGTGCGCGCCGCCAATAACGGCATTTCCGCCGTCGTCGATCCCTCCGGGCGCATCGTCGGCGCGCTGCCGCTCGGCACCGACGGCGTGCTCGACGCGCGGCTGCCGCAGGCGCTGCCGCCAACCGTCTATGCCCGCTTCGGCGACGGGCCGCTGGCGCTGGTGATGCTCGTCACGCTGCTGCTGATCGGCCGGCGGCTGACCCGTCGCGCCTGAACCGGACCCCCCGCCGGGCCGGCGGCGCCTGCGTGCAGAGCGCCGGCGTCGGAAAAAGAACGCTACGTACCGCCGTGAGAGGTCTTTCGCCTCCCTTTAGCCGCGGTATGGTAGAAAAGTTGATCGCGGCCTATGAACCGGCGCTGACCAGTGGGCTAGGTGTAAGCTATTAAACGGCAAGGGGATTTTTACGCCTTATTTATTTGCCGCTTCTGTTGAGTCATTGGAGAAATAAATCATCGATTGCGTTTGTTACGTAATGTGAGTATTTCCGTGCCCGTAAAAACGTCGCTCGGGGCCGTTGGGGAAAGGAACTCGATGACAAAAAAGGCGCCCAATCCGATCGACAAGCACGTCGGCAGCCGCGTGCGCATGCGGCGCATGATGCTCGGGATGAGCCAGGAAAAGCTCGGCGACGCGCTACAGCTCACCTTCCAGCAGGTACAAAAATACGAGAAGGGCGCCAACCGGATCGGCGCCAGCCGATTGCAGCAGATCGCGCAGATCCTGCAAGTCCCGGTGTCCTTCTTCTTCGAGGGCGCGCCGGTTTCCGGCGACGTGGTGGACGGGCTCGCAGAGGCGCCCTCGCCGACCTACATCTCGGATTTTCTGGCGACCTCGGACGGGCTCGCGCTGACGCGGGCATTCATGAACATCAAGGACAGCAAGCTGCGCCGCCGCATCGTCGATCTCGTCGAGCAGATGGCCGCCGAAAATAAAGACTGACGGGTGTCAACGCGGGAACGCCCGCGCGCCGACCGCCCATCGTCCGGGTCGCATCGCCCACACACGGATCGATCGCATCGTATCGTTTGCACCCACGCCATGGGCCGCAAACATGCGCCACGAACGTGGCTGCCGCCCACTGTTGCCCGCATCTTGACCTCGCGCGGGTCCGCTGCAAAAACCACACAGCTTTTGTTCGGCGCGACAATGCCGCGCCCTGTCTCGATAAAGGGGGAATGACGACCGTGGCGCACAAGAATTTCCTGTTCACGAGCGAGTCCGTGTCGGAGGGCCATCCCGACAAGGTGAGCGACCAGATCTCCGACGCGATCCTCGATGCGTTTCTCGAGCGCGACGTCAAGCTCGGCATCGCCGACGACAGTCTCGTCAACACCCGCCTCGGCTGCGAGACGCTGTGCACGACGAACAAGATCGTCATCGCCGGAGAAGGCCGCGGCCAGTTGTTCCGCAAGATCGGCAACAGCGCCGTCGTCGACCGCGAACTGATCAGCGAGATCGCCCGCGGCGTCGTCAAGGACATCGGCTACGACCAGGACGGATTCTCCTATCACGGCGCCGATATCGAGGTGCTGCTGCACGGCCAGTCGCCCGACATCGCCATGGGCGTCGATGCGAAGAAGAAAAAGACCGGCGAGGAAGAAGGCGCCGGCGACCAGGGCATGATGTTCGGCTTCGCCTGCACCGAGAGCGAGGTCTACGAAAAGAACTCGTTCATGCCGGCGCCGATCTATTTCGCGCACAAAATCCTCAAGGTGCTCTCCGACAAGCGCCGCTCGAAATCGCTCGCCGACCTGCAACCGGACGCCAAGAGCCAGGTGACGGTGCGCTATGTCGACGGCAAGCCGGTCGGCTGCACCAAGGTCGTTGTCTCGACCCAGCACAACGAAAAGAGCCGCAACGGCAAGAAATACACCCCCGGCCTGATCCGCGACATGATCGGCAGCGCGGTCGAATCGGCGCTGCCGAAGGGCTGGATGCCGGAGCGCCCGTCCGACTTCCTGGTCAACCCGACCGGCAACTTCGTCGTCGGCGG
>Ga0182744_1002562_pt1 | contig 14865 bp, 14 predicted proteins | sample eDN3rd30CKraftMG_FD_128525 | JGI IMG/M metagenome (GOLD analysis project Ga0182744, IMG submission 128525) | Enriched Miracle-Growth compost microbial communities from Emeryville, California, USA - eDNA 3rd pass 30_C Kraft MG (version 2) (version 2) ...
AAAGGCAGGCTACGCCATCGGCTCGGAAAAGCTCCAAGCCAAAGGTTTGGCCCAAGCCGTCAAGGGCAAGGTGGAAACCGGCATCGGTAAAGCCAAGTCCGGTCTGAAAAAGGGTATCGATCGAATTTAATCTGCAATTTTGAAAAACCATCCTAGGCCATCGCATATGCGATGCGGGCCTCGATGATGACAGGAGACGGTCATGGCTGCAGCGAAAGCGCTTACGTCGGTTGGCATCCTGGAGCAGGAAGGGGAACTCCGGGGCGCATCGGAGCCCAAGGGTTATGTCCCCAACCGGGCTGATTTCGATGAGCACATCGAGACCTATCGTTCCGTCAAGAAAATCATCCAGACCGTGATTTGCCTCATGGCCCTGCTTCTCGCAGGGATGGCGATTTTCCTGCTCTGACAGACACGCACTAAAAGCGCGATGTGAGTTCGACGCCGCAGTGCGCCCAGCGGCGTCCGCCGCTATATTGCGCGCGAATTCTGTTGGATGCGGTGTGTGCGTAACGGGAGAAAATGGCGCCGCGCGGTCGGTCCGCCGACGAGAAGCGCGGTGTTAACAGATCTTACGAAAGCGTATGCTCGCTTACGAAAACGTATGCTCCGCAGACTGAAAATATTCATCTGCGCGACAGATTCCGGCCCGTAGAGAAATACTTCGACGTCCGCGGGACGTTTGAAGATCTATGGAGCCAAACCCATGAAGACCTCTATGACCATCGCATTGGCGGCTGCTGCAATGATGCTCGGCGCCGGCGCAGGCGTCGCAAGCGCCGCCGACAGCTATGCCAAGCCCGCCCAGACCACGGCGCACGCCACGAAGCATGCCACCAAGCACAAGCATGCGTCCTCGAAGACCACCAAGAAGCACGTCGCGTCCAAGAAGTCCCACAAGCACGCTTCTTCGAAGAAAGCCGCCAAGAAAACCGGCTGATGTCAAAAGAGATGCGAGGTCATTCGCGCCTCGCATCTCTTTGCCTCGCAGGCGGCTGCCAGGAGCACGGCGGGGCAAGCACGATCAATCTTATGGATATGTATTTGCGTCCTCGCCCGAACCGCCTTGTTCGCGACGGCCGCCCGCTGGCGGCTCATCGCCGATTTGGGCTGAAGGGCGGTCCTGTGCCGGGGACGGGGCGACAGTAATTTCGGCAACGGCGATCTCGCCGTCCGTGACGTAATGGTTGACCCTCCCGATGCGGTCTCCCGGCTGGAATAACGTCGCGTGCCGGATCACGCCGCAGCGCGTCAGCTCGTCGATGATGAAATCGCGCTCGGCGTTCGTGTCCGCATCCGTGGCGTGCGTGAGCTGGAAGGTGAGCCACGTCAGCGAGAACCCGGTGTCGCGCGTTCCGGCGCCCACCCATAGCGCAAGCTCGGTGTCGCCGGGGCGGTGCTCGTTCAACCAAAAATCAGGACTGTTGGCATTGGCGCGCGCGGTGGACGCGTCTTGCGCCCAGAAGCGAACGTGATGGCGTTTGCGCGGACTATCGCCGATCGCCTTCTGAAAGCCGATGTCCTGACCGCGTCCGAACAGGTAGAGCGTGCTGAATGGCGCGGTAGGGTAAGGCTTGTTCAGCACAAAGGCCCGCGCCATGCGCCACGAACTGGCGATGTCCAGGCGGTCGGCCTGAACCCATCCGGCGGTGGTGAACGCGTCCCGCAGATGCTCGAACGTGCCGACAAGCGCCATGTTGACGGGATCGCCGGGAAGCCCGTCGCCGGTGACGGTGAAGCGCGGCACGTGGTTGCGCCGAAGGATCTTATTCCCGAGGCGGACCGCACGCGGAAGGATGAGATAGGCGGCGATGGCATACGTCAGGCTGAGCGCCAGGATGGTCGGCGCGCGATGGTCGACGAATTTGAAGACATCCACGATCAGCCAGATGCTGACGACGCCGAGCGCCAGGATCGCCAGGCGCTGTAAAAGGCGAATGATTGTCCTCACGGATGCCTCGCGCGGCCGTTGGAACCGGGCCCGATTCAGGGAAAGCCGGTGCGGATGTTAGCACGCGGCCATAGGCCAACAACGGGCGAACCGGATTTGACGGAGGCAAATGGGACCCAAGCAGAGGGGGCACGCACGCGCTCCCGCCGGATTTTCAGCGGCTGAAAGCAGTGCAAAAACGGCCGTCCGGAATGCGGGAATGAATATCTTTCAACAATCGCCGACGCCGTTTTTCGGAATATTGGAAACGCATAAAATTTGTAGATATTTAATAATTAAAAGAAATTGCTTATAAATATCGGCTTTTAATCACTGGCTTACATATTTCGCCTTATTTGTTCCCGTTCAACTTTAGTCTAACGGGGCATGGAATGTCTGAGGTCGCTACAAAAAAAAATAATCAACGAGCGACGCGCGCGCGCGCGAAGAAAACAGCTGATCGTGGGCTTCAAAAGGAGCAGTCCAGATCGGCGCGTGCACGCATATCGGCCGCGTCTACGCCCTTTCACGCCGGGCATCCTGACGACGGCGACCGGATGACCCAGCTTTATAAATGCCTGGAACTCGCGCTCAATAATATGGCGCGTGGGCTTTCCATGTTCGACGCCAATCAGCGTCTCATCGTTTGCAATAAAACTTACCAGGAACTTTACGAACTCCCCGAGCGTCTGACGAAACCCGGAACGTCGCTGGCCAATCTGGTGCGCAACCACGTTAAGCGCGAAACGGGTCTCGACAATCCGAAGGAATGGAAAAAGCAGAAAGAGTGGATCGATCAGCACGTCGCTGCAATGCAGCGTGGCGAAACGTTCACCCATACCCAGTACCTGAAAAGCGGCCGCATCGTTCTGGTCACCAACAAGCCGCTCGAGGACGGCGGATGGGTCGATATCCAGGAAGACATCACCGAGCGCCGCCGAGCCGAGCAGAAAATTCATTGGCTGGCGCGTCACGATCCGCTGACCGAAATCGCCAATCGCTTGCAGTTCCATGAAGCGCTGAACGATGCGCTGGCAAATCTCCAGCCCGGCAACGATCTCGTGCTTCACTGGATCGATCTCGACGGCTTCAAAACCGTCAACGATACGCTCGGGCATCCGGTCGGTGACGCACTTCTGAGAAGCGTCGCGCGGAAGCTGCGGCGCGCCGTCCGCAAAACCGATATCGTCGCCCGTCTCGGCGGCGACGAATTTGCGGTTCTGCAGGTGCCGGCAAAAGGCGCGAAAAAAGTCGATGCCGTTCGCATGGCGCAGCGTCTCTTGAAGGCGATCGCCGGGCCGCACATCGTCGGCGGGCAGCAAGTGACCTCCGCCGCCAGCATCGGCATCGCGTTTGCTCCGCTGCAAGGGAGCACGGCGGAAGAGCTTCTCAAGGCCGCCGATCTCGCGCTTTACTCCGCCAAAGCCAACGGCAAGGGCAATGCCACCGTCTACGAGCCGTCCTTCGCGGAGGGCGCCAACTCCCGCTATGAATTGCAGGCGGATTTGCGCGGCGCGGTGGATCAAAACCAGCTCGATCTGCACTATCAGCCGCTCGTTGACATGACGGGCAGGGAAGTCATCGCTTTCGAAGCTCTGTTGCGATGGCATCATCCCGTGCGCGGACTTATCCCGCCGACGGACTTCATTCCGATCGCCGAGGAAACCGGGCTGATCATTGAGATCGGCGAGTGGGCGTTGCAACGCGCCTGCATCGAGGCGACCCGTTGGCCCGAAACGATCAGAGTATCGGTCAATTTATCGCCGATCCAGTTCGAACGCGGAAACCTCTACCAGACCGTCGCCAACGCGCTCGCACGCTCGGGGTTGGCGCCGCAACGTCTTGAATTGGAAATCACCGAAGGCGTGCTGCTCCGGGATGAAGTCAATACGCGGGCGGTTCTGCACAATCTTCGCTCCCTCGGCGTGCGCATCTCGCTCGACGATTTCGGCACCGCCTACGCGTCGCTGAGCTATTTGCGCAGTTTCCCCTTCGACAAGATCAAGATCGACCGCAGCTTCGTGCGCGATCTCGAGATGGGACAGCGCAAGGATTGCGCGGCGATCATTCAGGCGGTCGCGGGGCTTGGGCGGCAAATGCAGATCAGCACGGTCGCCGAGGGGATCGAAACGCTCGATCAGGCGCAGACCGTCGTGGCGGCCGGATGTAGCGAGCTGCAAGGCTTCTACTTCAGCAAGCCTGTTCCGGCTGCCGAGGTGAGCGGTGTCCTTGCCGATTGCGCGGTGAAACTCAAGCGCGCCAATTAACGCCGCCTTTTTCGATTTCAGTAGCGCGTCTGCCGGCGGATGATCACCTCGTCCGCCGGTCTTTTTTGCTTACCGGCCGCCCTCGCGTTGCGGCGTATAGGGTGGAGGCGGATCATTGGGGCCGGAGTCGAATGTCCCGCGCTCTCCCGTGCTCGCTCCGTTCGAACCGCGGTACCTCCTGTCTGGAGCGGGCGCATAATAGCGGTCACGTGCGCTCCCCGGATCGGTCCGTGTCGGATCGATGCTGTCGAACGTGCTGCTTCCATCCTGATAGTGGCGGCTCTGGTCCGCCAAGGCTGGTGTGGCAATGGCGAACGCCAAGGCGGCCGATCCGGCGAGGACAAACTTGCTCATGGTCGCGTCCTTCGTGTTTTGCACTTTGATACAAGCACCCCGCAAGTGCACAACGCCGCTATGCTGGCGAATGTTGCAAACGCCGAACCTTAACATCGCCGACACCGATTTGCTGAACGTCTTTCGGCATATGTCCCTACCATTTGCGGTCGCCGTGCCGGCACTCCGCTACAGCGCCCTTGTCACCGTACACGGATCAACGGGGAACATTCGCGCCTGCATGGTTGTTGGAAAACCGTAACCGGATTTAAGAGACACCTCATGCTTTCAGAAAACGTCATCTGGGTGGACTTCCGTGCGAAACGGTACGATCGCCGTGAGAAGCTCCTCACCTGGAGGGATCTGGTAGAGCGGCGTGCTCGCGCTTTCACCGAGAACGACGAGCAGGACCATCAGGTCGTCACGCCTTGGCGGACATCGCCCTTCGGCATCAAGGAACGCTAGCGAGCGCGAGATAAGGGCCAGAAATCGGTCGGGGCCAACAAAGAGTCTTACCGCACGTGGATCGCAGTCAACGCGGCGCGAGCTGGCCGATCAGCTCATTGACGAAGGCGGGCATGGAGGTGCCCGCCGCGAAGTCGAATTTGTTGATCGACATAAAAACACCGACGCCGCGCGCCGGGGAGAATGCGATATAGGACAAGGTGCCTTGTCGGCCGCCAGCTTTCTGCAGGATGAGCGGGCGCGACCCTTCGGGGTTCATCACGATCCAGCCGAGACCCATCGCGTCCATGTGGCCGGATTCATCGAGACCGGAAACCGGATCGAGGCCGTCGCGCACGACGTAGGCGGCATGGTCGAGGGTCCGCACTTCGGCGCCGTCGCGTCCGAAACGGTCTAGATGCCATTTCAGCCAGCGCACCATGTCGTTCGCCGTTGAGAAGACGCCGCTCGCGGCCGCCTGCATGTCGCTGACATCGCTCAGCGGATAGGCTTCGCCATCCGGTCCATGCCCCTGGAACAGACGTGCCTTCTGTTCATCGCTCAACCGCACGACGGTATCCTTCAGCCCGGCCGGAGCGAAGGCCCGCTCCTGCAACAGCTGCGCATAAGATTTGCCGGAGGAATTGGCGAGCGCCTCGCCGAGCAGATCGAACCCATAGTTGGAATAGTGAAGGCCTGTGCCCGGCGCGAAGAGAAGCTGCTGATCCTTGAGCGCGGTCTTGTACATCTCGCGCGAAACACGTTCCGGGTAAGCCGGATCGCGCGCGATCGTAACCTCGCGGGGCAGGCCGGCGCCGTGGGTTGCGAGGTCGAGCAGCGTGATTTCGCGGCCGTCCTTTGTCGGCACTGTGGCGCCCGGCCAGCCGAGCCGGTCCTGCAGGCGGTCGCTCAGCTTGACCGTGCCGTCGGCCACGAGGCTTGCCAGAACCTGGCCCGCAAACACCTTCGAGATGGAGCCGACGCGGATCATCGTGTCGCCGTCCGGTTCGCCGGCATGGTCGGCGCGTTCGCCGTAGCCGACGACGATGCTCTCGCCGTTGCGCACGACGCCGAGCACCATTCCGGGAACGCGCATTTGCAGGAACGCGATCTGACCCTGGAGGGTGACCATGTCCTTGAGGAAGGCATCGTCCGCGGACGCCGTTGCAGCCGCAGGCAGACAGAGCGCCAACGAGATTGCTGCTGATCGGAATGCCTGACCCGTTTTATTCATGGCCCAACCTCAACCAAATGCCGCGCGACGATCGCTGGCAATTGTTCAAGTCATAGCATCTGTCGGCGAAGGCGCTCGCCAACCGCAAAATCCGGTTAAAGCTCCGTTGTTGCGGAGCTGGGGGCGGAAGCACCGGCGCGCTAGCGCATTGAGGCAGAGGCGCAATTCCGCTGGCCCTAGGACCGCGTATCGCCCCTCAGACTCCGCGTCTGAAATCGGCAAGCGCGTGATCCAACGGCTCAGTGTCCACGTGGACGGGACCGGTGAAGGGGTGATCGACCGATATGATGACGAGCAGTCCCATCAGCACCATGACAGAAAGAATTCCTGTCATCAGGACTTGCGCGGAAAGGCTTTCGGTGCCGAAGAAAAACGTGAACCCAATTGTCAGCATGGCGCCGGTAAACAGCACCACCCATAAGATGTCGGGGACCATGCCGTCGGCGAGATGCAAGCGAGAACGTCGGGCTTGCGTTATGGAATCGAGCTGATCGAAGATTTCTTCCGTGATGGCCGTAGAGAGCAGACCCTTCTTGCTGACGCGTGTGGCCGCCGCATAAAGCGTATTCAACGCGGCATTTGCCTCCTCGCTCTCCTGGCCGGTCTCCATTTGTCGCCAATCTTTGTCGATCGCGAGTTGCAAGTATCGATCGAGGGCTTCGCGGGTCGCGGCAACGTTTGGCTCCGGTCCAGCCGCCAACCGATAGATCTTCACAGCCGCTCCCGCTTCCTGGAGAACAGCTACCTCGGCGTCGTTGAAGCGCTGCCAGACGACGATGATCGCAAACGCGACCAGCACGGCGTAGATCACCCCGACGGTTGCAAACTTAAATCCCGCGATCTCGTTATTGGAGGTCAGCCGCCTCAAACCGAACTTGCGCCGAACGACGACAGGGCCCGCCATCGCCACCAGCGTCGGCAGCACGATGACCAGTAACGTCGATAGCCAGAGCGGCAAACTCGAAAGAAACAGCGACATCGTTGAGCACCCGTAGCGGGTCCGCCCGACCCTTGCGCCCGACGCGAGATCGGTCACGAGAGATTGCGGATCTGGAGGTCTCGGGTTCGACCTCTCCCATTACCAAGGAAGCGCTCTAGTCTTCCAGAAAAAAGGGACTGAGCGCGATCGTCAGCATGGAAATTTTCGGCGGCTGCCAGCCTTCACCGCACCGGCGGCGTCTAATCCGCCATTCCGTGATCCGAACGCTTGGTCGGGCGACCGTGTGCAAACGTAAAATGGCGGGCCTGGAGGGAAATTCGAACTTCAACCCAAAGGGCTCGGGAGCAAGGCGACCCGGCGCGAGCGACGCCCCTGCGGAGCGCCTATGGGCGCGTGAGTTAAAATTGGCGGAAGGGGTGTCCGTCGAATTGCTCCAATAAGTTCTTGATTTCGAAACGTCGTTGGTACCCTGAGCCCCCTCCAACCCACGGTTTATCCCACATAGCGACGGCGGTCTGATCCGGATTGAAGGGGTCGGTGACGATGCCTGTTCTTGATATTCTCCGCGAACGAGTCGGTGGCCACGGAAAGCAGGTTGTAATGCCCGGCAGTGAATTGACCCTGTTGATAGTCGGCAGGTTGAACAGCGCCGCCGTCGGGCGGATTGCGGACAGATTTCAAGCAGAAGCTTCATCCTGTCGGCCAACCAGAGTCAAAATCGATCTCAGTTGTCTGAACTTTGTTGAGCCTGCCGGCGTGACTTTTCTCAGCAACTTTGTTCGTTGGCTAAACAAAAGAGAGATAGCTGTGGTCCTTGCGGGCTGCGACACCGGTCGAGCCGCGATCGGCTATTTGGATGACTCGGGGTTCTTCTTGCAGCATTCGGGGGCACGCTTGCGAAGTGGCTCCAGATGCCGTTCGACGATTATGCCGCTCTGTGGCATCGAATCTGAGCAATCTCACCATTGGATCCGGACGCAGATGATCCCTTGGATGATGGAGACTCTCCAACGATCGCAGTCATCGCTACTGCCTCTTCAAACCTCTATGTCGGAAATCTTCAACAACATTAAGGATCATTCGACGGAGCGTATCGGCAGCGTATACGGGCAGCACTTTCCCAATAAACACGAACTGTGTGTTTGTATTTTGATGGCGTCCAGACGGCCACGTCCTCGTTTGTGAATGCGTGCTTCATCCCTTTACTTCATGATCTTGGACTTCAATCGTTCAAAGACCGCGTCCAGGTGGTGAAGTCAAATTATCAAATTAACGGGATGATCCGGCGCCGCGTAAATCGGGAAACCGAAGGGCATTACGCAGCGGCTTGACTTACGCAGGACAATTTGGGCGCTACCGCTCCCAACGCGGACAACTTCCTCCCTTCGCCGTTGAATAGACGTGCCGCCTACAACATATTGTGGGCAGATCTTGTTCGTGCGTACCCAATAACCCCAAGCGCACGCACCTACTGGAAGGGCCATCTGCACCTTTCGCTCGTTTCGATCCCGATCGAAATCTATCACGCTGTTGAAGCCAAGTCGGAGACCCGTTGCGCCAGATTCACAAGCCGTCTTGCCGGAGCTGGGTCGGACTCCACTCGGCGAAGTTCCAGCGCAACCTTGCGCGAAGTCAGGCGCGGCGGTCGTCGGTTCACCCGGCGCAGAAATGAGGCGCATCGTGGCAATGTCCTCTCCGGGCTTCGCGCGAGTGTGAAGCAGCAGCTGCTGTTTCACTTAGTCTCTGGCACGCGATTCGCGAGATCCTGTGAACATTCTCGTGGACGGAGCTCCTACGATCACCGATCGATCGAGGAACGACTAGAGGCACTACTTTAGTCCGAGCACGGCGGAATTTAATGAAGCGTTAACCAAGCAGGCAGATCGTCTAAGTGGATAGTGTGTTGCAGTCAAACGTAAGCGTCATTCGAATTTTTAGAGGTGAATCCAACTAAGGCGCGGGGCCATGATCATTGCTGGAAGACTTTTTCTCGCGGCTATCCTTTGCACCACACTTGTGGCTGGCGCGCATGCGCAGGCGGCGCAACAAGAAATCCAAATTTCCGCGACTGTTACGAGCTCATGCACCATCAACGGTGCCTCGACTGGCGTGGTGGATACGGCGACGATTGGCATCGATGCTGCGGGTAACGTGATCGTCTCGCCGATCACCCCTACCAACGCACCCTACGTCAACGTCGTCTGCAACGCGCCTTCGACCATTCAGTTGAAATCAACCCAGGGAGCGGTCAAGAACGCCGCGACGGGAAGTGGTTTCACCAACATCATCAACTATCAGGCATCCGCCAACTGGAACGGTCAAACCGCAACGATCGATACGGCGACGATTGCCGCGGCGACAGGACAGGAAGCCGGGACTGCCGAACCCGTATCGGCTGGCTCCGGCGATCTTGACGTTACGATTACCCCCGAAGCGAATTCTCAACCGCTCATCGGCGGCAACTACTCGGATTCGCTTTTTGTCCTTCTTACTCCCCAGTAGAAGCCGCGTTTAGCGCGTCACGTCTTCAAAAAACCAAAACTCAAATCTGTGAGGCACGCCATGTCGCTTCCTCGCCTAACTCTCTTTGCGCTTTTTTTCTGTCAGCTTGCGCTGGTGCCTACGGCGGTCGCCATGACGGTGACGCCAACGCAAATCGAGATGAGATCGATTGGTCGTAGCAGTCGCAGTGCGATCACCGTCGTCAACAATGGAAAGAATGCATTGGCCGTCGAGCCTGTCGTCAAGACAGCCACACTGGACGAGGCAGGTGTTCCGAAAACCAATCCCGCAGGCGAAGAATTCTTGATCATGCCACCGCAGGCGCTGATCGCTCCCGGGGCGACCCAGAATTTCCGCATCCAATGGCTCGGAGAACCTCTGCTTGCCAAAAGCAAGACGTTTTTGATCTACGTCAATCAGATTCCGGTCAAATTGCCGAAGCGTGCGCGGGGTGTGCAAGTGGTGTTCGGCATGGGCGTTATGGTCAACGTCGCGCCGCCACGAGGGGAACCGGCTCTCGAGGTTGTGGGGAGCGGCATCGTGACGGATGCGCGCGGGCGGCGGCATCCAACGCTCACCGTTTTGAACCCGACCAATGTGCACGCGCTCTTCCCGCAATCAACCGTAAGAATCTCGGGTGGCGATTGGACGGAGACTCTCACAAGCGGCGAACTTGCGCAGACCATCGGCATCGGACTGGTGCAGCCTGGGCAACGGCGTCGCTTCATATTGCCAGTCACGTTGCCATCGGATGTGAGGTCGGTGCAATCGAGTCTCGAGTTCAGGCCTAAGCCCTAGGCGACGTGCTTTGCTCATGAGGGCACAGCACCAAGGGAAGCTCGAAGGCCGCGAATCCAGCGTCGTTGGCTTGCTTTTATTAGACAAGCCGATGTTCTCGAGACCCTGTGCGCAAATCGTGTGCCTGACGATCGTTGCGATGGGGATTTGGTTGTTGAGCTTCTCAGCGTCTCTCGCAGGTGTGGAGTACGCGACGCCGATTTCGAACCGTTTGAATACCACCGGCAGGCCGATCGATATGGATGTGCCCATGAAGGATGGCGGGCGAGAACTCGGCGACATTCCGATCCGGATTAATCCGGACGATTCGATACTGATCAACCGTGGTGCGCTCACTCGGATGCTTGCGACGAGCCTGGATCCTTCGGCTCGCGAACGACTGGCGGCGATAGGAGGCAAGACGTCTTTCGTCCCGCTCAAGGATTTTGGGACAGCCGGGTTCTACATCCGATTTGATCGCGCGCTGCAAGAGCTCACGTTCAATGTGGCAGCCGATCAACGTAAATCGTCTGATCTTTCACTGTCCGGCAATCGGAGGTCTCCTGTCAGCTCCGTATTATCGCCTCCCGCCAAATTGTCCGGTTACGTCAATCTCTTTGCCAATATCGATCACGAATGGGGAATGCACACCGGGGAAGAGAATTTCGACTCGGCAACCAGCGGCAGGCTTGAATTCGATTCCGCCATCCGGGCAGGCGACTTCGTGTTTGAAAACACCGGCGTTCTGGCGGGAAATGTCGACGTCAACGTTTGTCCGACGGTCGCAGTCTGCTCCTATACACATTCACCAGGGTTCAAACGGCAAACCTCGCGGCTCATCTACGATATGCCGCCTTCGCGCGTGCGCATGGAGGTGGGCGACGTGGAACCCTTGGGAACAAGCTTTCAGAGCACGCCCGATTTGCTCGGCGTCTCCATCGAGAAGTCGGCCCGCAAGTTGAGTCCCGGCGATACGTTCGCGCCAACGGGCGGTGGATCGTTTGTGATTAACCGACCTTCCAGCGTCGAAATCCGCATCAACGGTATTGTGCAGCGACGACTCGAGCTTCGACCCGGCACCTATAACATCCGCGACCTGCCTTTGGTGACGGGCGCTAATGACGTCGACATCGTAATCATCGACGACACAGGCAAACAGCAGCACGTCTCCTTTACGTCCTTCTTCGATACGAGTCTCCTCGCAGAGGGAAAAAGCGAGTGGGGCTTGACGGCTGGGATGCCTTCATATTTGCGAGACGAGGCGCGCGACTACGTTTCAGACCTCTATATGGCTAGCGCATTCTATCGTTACGGTTTGCGGGACACCCTTTTGGGTGAGGTCGATCTTCAGGCCGATAATCGCGTCGCTATGGCAGGCGCGGGGATCACAACGGATTCTGGCTGGGGTCTGGTCGGATTACGAGGAGCGATATCCGTGGGAGCAGCTGGCGCTGGAATGGCCGCGGGCGTCGACTGGACCACCGTAAATTTTCAGGGCCTCACACAGTCAGGTGGGGAAAGTTTCCGCTTTGCCGCGGAGTACCGAAGCCCGAATTTTCACACCGCTGGAGAGATCGACACGGTCGCGACAGGCATCATTTTTCCGCAGTGGAACTATTGGCTAAATCTCAACGCGACCTACTCCGCTCCCATCGGGTACGACACGACAGCATCGCTGTCCGGCCGCTACGAGTTCGTCAACGATGAGGAATTCGGGAACACTTTCTTTGCCTCGGGCAATCGGTATGGCGTTGACATTACACTTTCGCGACCGTTGACGGCGGCGTTGTCGGGCAGCTTAACGCTGGGCGTTTCCAACGAATCTTATCTTTCGGCGCTCGACCCGCGCGAGCCGTCTGGTTCGGAGTTTCGCATCGGGGTGCGTTTGTTCGGACGCCCGGATGAGCACACCAATATCAGTGCCGGATTCGATACGCTCAACGAGCAGTCGGACGTGTCGGCATATCGCACGGCGGGCAACGGGATCGGCCGTTGGGATACAAGCGTGGATGTACAGCAAAATGAATTCGACGATCGTGCTTCCGTGAACGGCACGATCGGCTACTACGGTAATCGTGGCCAGGTTCGGCTCATCCATAATTCCGGATTTGATGGCGTTTCTCTTACTGATTTTAGGTTGCAGCCCGGACAGCAGCGCACAACGCTGCAGGTTGGTACGTCGATCGCTTTTGCCGATGGGCACGTCGCGATAGGGGCACCGATCACGGGCGATGCTTTTGCGATCGTCTATCCGCACGAAAGCATTGCCGACAAGATTGTCACTGTCGGTAGCGGCGATAACGTGCGCGCGATTGCCGATGGATGGGGCCCGGCAGTCATAACGAACCTTCCGGCCTACGCACCATCGACCATTCCAGTCGATGCAGACGATCTCCCTGTCGGTTACAGTTTAGGCGCGGCTGCGTTCGATACGTTCGCGCCTTTGAAAGCCGGCTATGCGCTGGAGGTCGGGTCGAGTTATTCGGTTTCAGCTTACGGGACGCTGCTTTTTGCCGATGAGAAGCCGGTATCGCTACTCACCGGCACCGCGCACTCTGTTGACCATCCGGATAAGACAACGACGATTTTCACGAACGCCGCAGGCCGATTTGGTGCAGACGGCCTGGCACCGGGACGATGGATCATCGAGATGGCGACCGATGGTTCTCCAACACGCTTCGTATTGGATATTCCTGCAAAGGTGGAAGGCCTGTTCAAGGCTGGTACACTGCATCCGGTGGGGGCAGCATCATGAACTTCGTCCGTATCGTCGCGGCGATGCTATTCGCCATTCTATTCACTGGGCTGAGCTCAGACAAAGCGAATGCCCTTTGCGCCATTCTTTCCGCAAGCGCGACGCCATTGAGCGCCAATACAGGAATCTCCGCGCCGCCGACACCGCCGGCCGCTCAGCCCGTAAGCATTGCGATCAGCGGCACCTTCCTCGCAGCCCTCGGCGATTTGGCCGGAGGGTGCCGCGCTGCCATTTCGTTCAATCGAACGTCCCTGCCTGCTTCCATGTTAATCTCAGGCGGGGGGATGGCGACACTGCCTTATACGCTGCAAACATCGAGTAGCGGCGGCAATACATTGCTCTATACGGGAGGCGGACTGCCCAACACTGCAAACGTGTTACCATTCTCTTTTCCGGCCTCCATTCTGTCGTTGGATAATTTCAATGTAACGGTGACCGTTTGGGCGCAAGCTCAACCCGGCGCGCTGCAGCAGGCAGGGAGTTACGCTGACCCCATCACGATTGACGTTTTTACGAGCACCCTGGCCGGTATCCTTCAAGCAAAGGCATCCAGTCAGGCATTTACAGTGACCGGAACGGTTGCCAAATCTTGCACGATTGGAGGTGCCGCGCATCCCGCAGCCGACACGGCGACGATTCCGATCACTGCGAGCGGCGCTGTAAATACGTCGCCGATCAATCGATCTTATCCGAACGCCGTCTGCAACACGCCCACCAACGTGCAGTTGATTTCGCAAAACGGGGCGGTGATTACCGGAGCGACAGCCGGCGGTCTGCAGCATCTGATTGATTACAGTGCCTCAGCTACGTTCTCCGGCGCTACGGCGTCTCTCAACACAGCGACCATACCAGGGGCGAGTGGCCCGGAATCCGGAACCGTGGCGTCCACTACAGGCAACACGCCGACCGGTTCGCTCGGAGTAACGATTTCTCCGCAGCTCAATGCGCAGCCGCTTGTCGCGGGCAGTTATTCAGACACGTTGACGATCACATTGACGCCGCAGTGAACACTCTTCGCACTGCCGATGTGGGCGTTTCCTTGACGCCAATGTGCGGCTTTAGCTGAACGAAGACGATTGATAGATGGGGCGTTCAACAGTCGGTATACGGTGCTCTTCTTGCGTATTTCGCGAAGCTAGGAGTCGGCATGTAGGCTTAAATTATTGGACCCTGTCGCTCGCGCTTTTCGGCGCCTTCCTTAGTTTTGTAGATGCCGAGATTCTTGCCTTTCTTTGAGACGAGGCGATAGCAGGCTTTCACTCTCCATGAGCAGGCGCGGCCCAGCGAAAAGCGGAAGTATGAAAGTTCCTACGATGAAATTATGAGCGTTTTAAACGGCGACGAGGATTCGTGACGATGGACAAATGCGAACGAGTGCCACTCTCGATCGAAGTGCGCGCCATAACGCGGCGGGCTCTCCGTCCGGTGCCAATCGCTGATCCGCCACCCGGCAGAAAAACATTGCCCGCCGACTGGTACCGTCGCGAAGACATGCCACCAGGATCGACACTGCGCTACCGTGAGGAAGTCCGGGTCATACGGGCGCGCGCGGCTGCTAGCCGAAAGCGCGTGCACCCGCTGAGCTGGGATCAAAAGACGCAAAAAGCGACACGCGACGTTTCGCAGTTTTTGTTCCAGCACAATCCTGATCGGCTGTGGATGCCCTCGATCAGCATCCACTAG
>Ga0182744_1002564_pt1 | contig 14859 bp, 10 predicted proteins | sample eDN3rd30CKraftMG_FD_128525 | JGI IMG/M metagenome (GOLD analysis project Ga0182744, IMG submission 128525) | Enriched Miracle-Growth compost microbial communities from Emeryville, California, USA - eDNA 3rd pass 30_C Kraft MG (version 2) (version 2) ...
CTCTTCGGTTTTGCTCAACTTTTGATCAAGCAACCTTCCCTTCGGGAAAGCTTGAATGCCATTAAAAACTAACAATCAATGAAAAAAGTTGATTAAGAAAAAAGTTCTTTTTAAACTATCTAGAAAATACTGTATACTATACTGGACAGCGACCTTCGGTTGCTGCACCGGTTCAGGCGTCCAGCACAAGTACCCGTAGAACCACCAACGGGTACTCTTTTGTGCTTAGACTATTCACACATGAAAAACGTCGATTTTATATAAGTTTATTATTTTTTGATAAAAATACAATTTATTTTTTATTTCAATACAAATAATTCAAGTTTTTTTTTCAATCTTTTTCTAATTCGCATCCGATTCTGTGTTTCAACACAATTATTACTTTTTCAATTTACTTTTCGACAATACGTCTAATAAACTTTAAATGTACTTTTTTGTTAATACAGCAACTCCTTTATACAACGAATAAAGAAAGGGATAACAAGGAGTATATTGTTACATTGCAAGATAGGTTAATGATCACATTTTTATGAACGAACCCATTACATTAGATTTATTAAAAAAATTAAGGAGTGACGGATTTACAACACTCATTGCCAGTGCTCGCTCGGGCAACGATTTGGTTTACGTGCCTAGTAAAGAACCTTTACCAGGCGAAATGTTAGATAATGCCGCCGTTACGGCACTAAGTAATCTGGAGATATTGGGCATAGCAGACGTTATAAACAACTTTTCTTTCTATGCCCAAGAAGGTATTGAAATTGAATTAGATGAAGGGGAATAAGAAGAAGTTGCGAGTTGCCAGTTAGGAGTTGCGAGTTGCATACTATACAGAGATACGCACAACTCGTAACACACAACTCACAACTTTCTAGCGCTCATTTGGAATACCAACTCTCCACCTGCTATTAAATCGCTATGCTTTAAACGGTTTATTGTTATTTCTTTACCATTCAAGACCACTTTTTTAACATAGACATTTTTAGGAGATTGATGGAGTGCTTTAATCGTTAATGTTTTCCCATTTTCAAAAGTAAGTTGTGCACTATTCACAGCAGGACTCCCAATCCAATATTCACCCGAAGCAGGTGAGACCGGATAAAATCCCAGCGCACTAAAAATATACCAGGCACTCATTTGTCCACAATCATCGTTCCCTCCCAAACCATCGGCACCATTATGATATTGATTTTTAAGAATCATACGTACCGTCTCTTGTGCTTTCCAGGGTTTACCCACCATATTATATAAATAAGCCACGTGGTGCGAAGGCTCATTACCGTGCACATAGTTACCAATGATACCTTCGCGCGTAATGTCTTCCGTATGGGCAAAAAACTCATCAGGTAGATGCATCGTGAAAAGCGAATCTAAGTATCGTCCCAATCGTTTTTTACCTCCCATATTAGCCATCATTCCTTCTGGATCATGTGGCACATATAAACTGAAATTCCAAGCATTACCTTCAATAAACCCTTGACCATCTGTCTTTAATACATCAAACTCCTTTTTGAAAGTACCATCGGAAAAGCGCGGGCGCATAAAACCAATGTGTTTGTCATAAACATTTTTCCAGTTCGATGCGCGCTTGCTAAAAGTAGCATATACCTCTGCCTTGCCTAATTTTTTAGCTAATTGTGCAATACACCAATCATCATAAGCGTATTCTAAGGTATTCGAAACCGCCGTGCCTGAAATATCTGCTGGCACATAGCCTAAATCCATGTAGGCACCAATCCCTTCATAATTTCTTGCATTTGCCGTTTGTATACAGGCCGCTAACGCCGCATTAGCATCACCGCGATACACGCCTTTTAAAATGGCTTCGGCAATGACCGAAACGCTATGGTAGCCGCTCATACACCAATTATCGTTTGCATAATGCGACCAGATTGGTAGCATATGCAATACACTTTGCTCGTAGTGCTTCATCATAGACGTTACCATATCTGCATTTCGACTCGGGTTAATCAAATTCAGATAGGGATGAAAGGCCCTAAAGGTATCCCATAAAGAAAAGGAGGTATAATTGGTAAATCCATCTGCTTGATGGATTTCTTGATCCAAGCCTTTATATTCGCCATTCACATCCATATACACCGTTGGCATCAATGCGGCATGATACATGGCCGTATAGAAGTTAATGAGATCAGATTTATCAGGCATATTTACCCTGATTTTTTCCAACTCTTTTTCCCACAATTCTTGTCCTGCTCGCTTAGTACGATCAAAATCCCAATGAGGAATTTCTTGCTGCATATTGGCTAGGGCGTTTTTCATACTGACCGGACTGATCGCAAATTTGAGTTGAATGGCCTCACCCTCACGCGTATCAAAATCGAAATGCATACGTAATTGCTTACCGGCAAGATCTGGAAAGTTCTTTGCTTGATCGAATTTACGCCAGAACCCACGATAAACCTGCTTTTTATCATTGTTCTGTGTACCGTATGCTTTAAACGGCTTAGAAAAAGTCAGGGCAAAATAAACGGTACGTGTGCGCGCCCAGCCATTCGTCTGTCTATATCCTGTTACCAAAGTATCATTGACCACCCGTACAACGGTCCACACATTTTTATCCTCGTAATTATAAATACCCGACATCAAATCCAGTATCATATGCGCCTGTTCACTTTGAGGAAATGTATACCGATGAAAGCCTACACGTGCACTGGTTGTCAGCTCTGCCAACACCTTTGGCTCATCCAACATCACCCGGTAATAATTCGCCTCTGCCAGTTCCTCTTCGTGCCGATAAGTTGATCGGTAACCGGTTTCGGGATGTGCAGCTGTGCCGGGGTTCATCTGTAATTTACCTACGGTGGGCATGATTAAAAAATCGCCCAAATCTGAATGTCCCGTACCGCTAAAATGGGTATGACTAAAGCCTACAATGGTGGGATCTGCATACCGATAACCTGCACAATACGAATAAACCTCACCGTTGTACTTTCCATCTACCGCATACGGTATGGTATCTGTATCCGGACTGAGTTGTACAGCACCAAAGGGAACAGTAGCCCCTGGAAATGTATGACCCATTTTCGCCGTCCCGATTAAAGGTCTTACATATTGAACCAGATTTTTTTCTTGAGCGCTTAGCCCAAGTGGCAATAATAAAGCCCACCATGCTTGCTTTAATTTTTTTGTCAATACCATCATACCGCTATTTTATGCGTATTGTTCTAATTAAATGACTGGATTATTGGCGTATTGTGCCCATAATTCATCAATCGTTTTACCTGTATGATCCTGCCAAAAGGATGCGTTATATTGTTTACTACGCATAGCTCCATCTAACTTTTTAATAAGGCCTTTCTTAACGTGTTGTTCTATCCAATAAAAAAAACGGGCCGTAACGCGATACGCATCTTTATACGATTGCTTTTGGTTAAACTCCGGCAGTTTCCAGTTGGCACCTTCGTTATCAACCCCCAATGTAAAACGCACATAATCGGCAATCCCCTCGGTAATCCACCCTGGGCCCGCTCCTCCCGGATACTCCTGTACCAAGTGCATGACTTCATGCGTTACGACATCGATATCTTTAGGATTTTTCTTAAACCATTCAGGATTAAAACGAACAATCCCATTACTGGCTGCCGCCACTCCTTCATAATCTGGATCTATCACAAATATTACCTTACGTCTGGTTTTTTTATTATACAATTTGGCCTCTTTCGGATAATTTTCAAAAAAAACATCGGCGAGTCGACTTTTCACCTGCTCATCAAACCCTGTCGATTTGTTAATAAATACCAAGGTATATTGCTTTTTTTTAATCGTATCCACCTGGACCGCTACTTTTATATCCGCTTGGGTATCATTCCAATCACTTTTTTGTCCATAGCTCCAGGTGTACACACCCATCATGAAGCTAAACAAAAATACTGTTTTTAATTTGTTCATTTTCAAGTTCATTATAAGAGAGTTTTTTATAAATTGCTTACTTTCGCATTATAAACCAGCACCTGTAACGCTTTAGCATATGCAAAATTTAAAGATAAGCATCCGGTCAACAGTTTTTTGTCAATCAAATCTTAATACAATGTTAACAGAATGTAAATGCCTTATCTAGGTCAGCATGCGCTTTTTTCATATCACACCTCTGTTGCGTCACAAAATTATTAGTCTCTTAAGTCTGACTATTTTATTAATTGTTCAAGCCAAGCTCATTTATAATACCTATGAGCTAAAAAACAAACAATATCGATTAGATGAAAAAAGTGTAATTGATCAGCAGTATAAAATAGCTATTCGTAATGATAAGCTATTTCCTGGGGGTGGTGTCATCATAGACAGCCTTGTTTTGCAACGTATGGGTACGCTAGAAGAGCTTTACTATACCAGTCCGAAACAATTTGATCGCTATCGGCGACTTACTTGTCAAAAGTTATTTACCTTATTACGGCAAACCAGTACAATGGATAGTCTGTTTGCTACCATTAAGCAAGAACAACATCTACCCAACGATCTATCCTATTTACTTACACTGAACGCCTTATCGGTAACTTTTGATGGTATGTCTTATGTGACCTTATACCAACGGAACGATGCCGAACATTTCGAATCAACTATACCAGACATTCCACAAGGTATTGTCATTGACGGCACTTTACCGAATGTGAACAATGAAAACCTAACCACTAGCTTAACGATATCAACAGCAACAGCACGCACCTATCAAATTACGTTTTCATTGTATGTAGATCATAAATATCGGCAGGGCCAAGTATTCAAACAAATGGTTCCTACCCTTATGTTATCACTCAGCTCCATCATTTTTGTTTTGTTGATTTACTATTTTACCTATCGGAATTGGTTACGCCAGAAAAAGCTGGCCGAAATGAAATCCGATTTTTTAAACAGCATTACCCACGAATTCAACACGCCATTGACGGCCATTTTAGTAGCAAACAAAAGCTTACAGAATAAAACCATTGCGGCCGACGGGAAAAACATTGCCTCGCTCACCGCCGTTATCCAACGCCAGACTGACCGGCTTCAAGCATTGATCAATCAGGCCTTAGATATTACATCCATGAGCAAGGAAAACCTAGAAAAAACCGAATACGACTTAAATAAGTTGCTACAGGAAATCATTGATGATTATACACTCAAAACCAGTGCTCAGGTTGCCATTCTCTTCAAACCTTCAAAACTGCCGGCCTCGGTATCACTGAATTATTTTTTGGTAACAACCATGTTGTATAATATTTTTGATAATGCAATTAAGTACAACGATGCTGATATAAAAGAAATCAAGGTAAAAACCATGACAAAAGGCCCACACATTGTGATCTCCATTCGAGATAATGGTATCGGCATGTCTAGAAAAATGACCACTCATATTTTTGAGAAGTTCTATCGTGGCAAAGAAAATCAACGTGCCGGTGGCCTCGGTTTGGGTTTATTTTATGTAAGGCAATCACTCGAGGCACACGGTTGGACATTAAATTTAGATAGTAAAGAAGGAGAGGGAAGTGAATTTTGTATCTTTATTCCCTACACTACAAATCAGGCTTAAACATATGCAGTATAAATTACTTTTTGTAGAAGACGAACAGGATTTAGGTAATGTGGTTAAACAATATTTAGAATTTATGGGATTTACAGTTATTTGGTATACCCATGCCGCAAAGGCCTACCAACATTACCAACAAGACCCCTTATTTCATCTGTTATTACTTGACATCCAACTCCCAGACTATGATGGCTTTGAACTTGCCGAACGCATCATAAAAATGAATGCAAGTCAACCATTCTTATTTTTAACTGCCAGAAATGAGAAGAGAGATCGTATCCATGGTTTAAAGATAGGTGCAGATGATTATATCCATAAACCTTTTGATGTAGACGAATTGGTGTTACGCATCAAGAATATTATTCGCCGTCATAGCGGAACAACGGCACTTATAGAAGACACTGAAAACATGTCAAACACCTATATCATGGGCGACCTGCTATTTCAGAAAGAAGTACTCAAACTTTCTTTTCCTAATCAGAAAACCATTACATTAACACCTCGCGAATCACAATTGCTCACTTTCTTATATCATCATAAAAATAAAGTGTTAAAACGAGAAGATATTTTATTGAATCTCTGGGGAGAAAATGATTATTTTTTAGGACGTAGTTTGGATGTATTCATCTCCAGACTACGAAAAGCTTTACATCATTCTTCTCAGGTACGTATCGAAAACGTTTATGGAGTAGGCTTTATATTTCATGTGGATGATAGATTATAGATCTTATAATGACACCATTTTTCTACTTCGTACAGCTTCATCACAAGCCAATGCTATGCGTAAGCTATTCACTGCATCTTGATTAGTCTTTGAAAGGTCTTTATCTTCGTTGATGGCATCTCTAAAAAATAACTGTTCCCGATTGCACAGTTCTTGATGATCGGGTTCATCTGCTAGGTTAATCCATTCGTCTGCCCGAACAAATTGACCTGCTTGATCTAAATCAGCGTAATGTACCCGCAAAGATTCTGTTTGGGTATGCGCGTCTACCTGAGCCGATTTTCCTTCCTTCCCAGCTTCTCGTGCCACAATAGAAACAGCACCTTTTGGTCCGATGATATCTTTCACAAAAAAAGCAGTTTCACTCATCATAGGGCCCCAACCGGCTTCATACCATCCCACCGAGCCATCATCGAAAAGAATCTGTAGTTGACCATAATTATAATTGGTTTCCGGAATCTCAGAAGTTAACCGTGCACCAATAGCACTTACCTGAACCGGCCGGGCATCTGTCAGCTGGCACATCACATCAATATAATGCACTCCACAATCAACGATCGGGCTCAAGCTCTCCATTAAATTCCGATGTACCTGCCACATATAACCATGACTCTGCTGATTTAGGTTCATGCGCATAATCAAAGGGGTTCCTAATTGCCGACCATGGGCAATAAATTGCTGCCAAGAGGGATGAAAACGTAGAATATACCCGACTACCAATTTGCGGTTCGCTTGCTTAGCCGCAGCTACTACCCTTTCGGCACCCCATACCGTAGTAGCCAACGGTTTTTCTATAAATACATGGCACCCTGCTTCAAACGCCCTAATGGCATAAGTTTCATGGGTGTCTGGATAAGTCGCTATACATACTGCATTTGGTTTTGTTTGGTGCAAAGCTTCTTCATAAGTATCAAACAAGGGATACTTTCCACCCAATTGTTCATTCAGTATTGCTTTACTATTTCCCCTAGACACTAAACCACATATCTCGAAACCAGAAAGGTGATGATATGCCATCGCATGCGATACCCCCATGTTACCGCAACCTACAACCAATACTTTTATATCATTCATCATGCGTTTAATCGACTTCCATACAGCTGTTTTGCAAATTGGCTAAATTTAAACAAATTTTGACTATCTCAATGTTTTGTGTTAGGTTTACACTTCCTTAATTTGTATTAATACTACATATATGTCAATGAATAATCTTGATTCTTCCATTGCCCAGCGTATCAATGAATGGCTATCGGGCAATTATGATGCACAAACCAAAGCCAGTATTCAGCAATTAATAGACAACCAACAGTTGGATGAATTGCAAGATGCTTTTTATAAAGATCTTGCTTTTGGTACGGGTGGATTAAGGGGAGTTATGGGCGTGGGCACTAACCGGATGAACAAATATACTGTTGGCAAAGCAACACAGGGGCTGGCCAATTACCTCAAAAAGATATACCCCAACGAACCCATCAAGGCTGCCGTTAGCTTTGATAGTCGCAATGCGTCGCAAACTTTTGCCCAAACAGTGGCGGATGTATTTTCGGCAAATGGCATACACGTTTATCTATTTGAGGCCTTAAGACCCACCCCTGAGCTCTCATTTGCCATTCGCGAATTGGGCTGCCATACCGGTGTCATGCTCACCGCTTCGCATAACCCCAAAGAATATAATGGTTATAAGGCCTATTGGAACGATGGCGGACAGCTGGTAGCGCCACATGATCGTCTGGTTATTGAAGAGGTCGATGCCATCTCTATTAACCAAGTGCAATTTCAATCTCAATCCGACTTGATTACTGTCATCGGTGGCGAAATGGACAAAGCCTATTTTAATAAATTGGTTGCCCTTTCGCTTCGTCCATCAGCAGTTCAAGCACAACATGATCTTAAAATCGTTTATTCACCTATTCATGGTACCGGTATTACTACCGTCCCTCCCGTGTTAAAACAATGGGGTTTTACCGATGTGCATATGGTAGAAGCACAAGCAACACCCGATGGTAATTTCCCTACAGTGGTATACCCTAATCCAGAAGAAGAAGAAGCCATGTCTATGGGCTTGAAAGAAGCCGAACACCTGGGTGCAGATTTACTGTTGGCGACCGACCCAGATGCTGACCGCGTTGGTGTAGCTGTTAAAAATTTGGAGGGTCATTATCAACTGCTCAATGGTAATCAAATCGGTTCGCTATTAGTGGATTATGTACTCTCTGCAAAAAAAGAACTCGGACAGTTAGTATCCACTGATTTTACTTGTAAGACCATTGTTACTACCAATTTAATCAGCGAAATAGCTGGAGCACATGATGTCCCTTGCTATGAAGTATTAACCGGGTTTAAATACATTGGTGAGCTCATGACTAAGCTCGTTGGTCAACAACGTTTTTTGGTTGGGGGTGAAGAAAGTTACGGTTATTTGGTAGGCGATTTGGTGCGCGACAAGGATGCAGTTGTGTCTTGCGCCTTTATTGCAGAAATGACCGCCTATTATAAAAATCAAGGTAAAACACTCTTTGAAGCTTTGATTGATCTTTATCTCCAACATGGTTTTTATAAAGAAAAATTGATTTCCCTTACCAAAAAAGGACAAAGTGGTGCAGCAGAGATCAAAGCCATGATGGAGCGCCTGCGGACAGACACTCCGAAAACACTTGGCGGCATCCATGTTACCCTGCTTAAGGATTACGAAAACGGCATTGCTATTGATCAGCTTAGCGGTGCACAAACGCCTTTGGATTTACCAAAGTCTGATGTATTGCAATTTATTACCGCAGACGGCAGCATTGTCTCAGCCCGACCATCAGGTACTGAGCCTAAAATTAAGTTTTACTGTAGCGCGCGACTTCCATTACATTCTTTGGCAGATTATGCAACCGTAGAAAAAGCGTTAGAACAAAAAATTGAGCAGATGATGGCTGATATTGTTTAGTTGGCCATACCACATAAAAAAGAAGCGGGGTTTTATAAAACCCCGCTTCTTTTTTATGTGGTACTTCTAGTATAGGTCACGGTGATCAAAAGATCAATGGATAGGAAAAGTAATACCCGCAAAAAAATCCTCACTCCGCGTCGGACTCAATAATTCCCATAGGGAAGCTACCGTCCATCCTGGAGCAAAAATATCGTTGTAAAAGCCCTTACCATTTTTTCCGTAATCCCAATTGGTATGTTGCACCACTTCTGGGTAATAACCAATCTTGGCAATATTAAAGAGGTGTCCTTTTACCGGCATTAACTGTAACATGGAACTCTTAATCACCTTAGAAAATCCTGAAAGACGCTGTTCCTTGGTCTCCTTGGCCAACCAATCGAGAACAGAAGCAAATTCGAAGATGAAAACATCGACATGGTTATTTTCTACAGAAACATTGCCCCATCCTCGCGATTGAAACCCAACATCGCCCAACATTTGCCCCGGCGCAAAAGGCACATCCCAAGTGTAATACCAAGTAAGACAAAAATATGCCGCTTTTTTACATTGTTCTAAGTAATGTTGTTTTTCTTTTCCGGCACTTACTTTGGATAAATAATACATGGCCGTAGATGCATATAAGGAAGCCTCCTTATCTTCACAGTTGGCGTCTAGCGTGGATGAGAAATAGTCTGACTTAGAAATAATGTTCTGTTCGAGATAAGCAGCCGACCGCTGTGCCTGCCGAAGGCAATCTACATCTTTAAAATAAGCATAGGCCATGGCCAATGGTACAGTTGCAGATGGTGTGCTGCCCCCACTCGCATCCTTTACCTGAAATTGGTCGTCAAACTTACGAGGGAAACTACCATCTTCCTGTTGCAGTTTAGCAAAATTGGCCAACAAACGTTTCATGTGTTGTTCCCATTCCGGATGCTTTCTGCCTTTTCTCTTTTCATAGTTCAAGTAATTTAGCATAGCAAATATACCCTCAGACTGTCTCCGGATACTAAACACCTTTGTTTCATTATCATGAGTAAAATCTACGAACTCTCTAAAAAAACCATTGGCAGTAAAGCCATGTTGAAGATAGCTATCAAAAATTGCTACCGCGTTGTCTACAAGCTCCGATTGTCCATGAGCCTCTCCATATTCAAGCGCATTGTAAGCGTTTAACAACACCCTTCCAACAAAGCCAACTTCAGCAGATCCGGTATTGGCACAATCGTCCGTCCGCATATGTACGCCCGAATAATATTTCAAGGCTTTGTCGCCCACATAACTTTCCCGGTAGAAATTGGTTAATATCCCTTTGGCTTCCTCCGGAGTATAGGCGGGTCGAAGTGCTACTGGTTGTTGTTTATCATAGGAGTACGTCCACACCTTAGCCACAAAATCACCATAATTATCGGCTTTACCTTCCTTAATTTCCCAAGAGAGTGTTCTCGTTTCTCCTTTTTCCAACTTTTCAAAAGCAATCACTTCAGGAGCAAGCGTCAGTTTTCGAAGATAGGTTTTGGGCGCCTCATGATAAGGAAACCCAAAAACCAAAGCCGAAGTGCCATCTTCATTCTTGAATCCCGTAAAACCAAGGTCTGTCTTTCCGCTTAAAATAACCTCCCCGCTTTGATGAGTAGTCAATGCGTCGTGTGCTAATTTATCTGTCCGAATAACGGTATAATAGCTATTGGAAGCTGCATGGTAAATCCCTGTTAATGGTGTGCTCAGACGATCCTCCCTTACTTGCCAACTGTCACTACTGGCAAAAGATGGAGCTTCCTTTGGTGAACGGAGGTTTTTATGATACCAAAAGCCAGGCATTAAGAACTCACTCTCGCCATGGGTATAGCCTTTAATTTTGAATGTCTTTTCAAAATTAAAGTAAGTACGTTCTTTAGCCGTAATCATTACATGGACAATAGTTTTTTCCCCTTGCTTCACCACGGTTTGCTTCACCTCCACGGGCATCGCCTCCACAGCTTCCAGCACTTGCCCTCCTTTCTCCACCAGTTCCAAACGCTTGGCCGGATTGCCTGGCGATTTCAGCAAGATTGCTTGACTCATCTCTTGTGCCCTCAAAGCATAACTGTTTGCGGCAAGTAAAAAAGAAATTAAAAAGGTATGTTTCATTCGAATAAATTGTTTTTGAGTGCTCATTGTTGAGGGTGTCTATTTTTCTTGTGCTAGACTACTTTCTTTTTATTTTAGGACGGATAATATCCGAAGATATTTTCATAACGGGTAGTGCATCTGTTGTCCAGGTAACATCTGCAATATACATAGCCCGGGGATGTATACTATCTTTACTATGATGGGCATGAAAAACAATTTTAAGTTTACCATCTTTATCATGAAAAAGCGCGTTATGGCCTACACCCACCAAATCTGCAGGCAACTGCAAAATGGGGTTGCCTGTATATTTTGTCCAAGGGCCTTCCGGCGAACTTGCTGTTGCCAAGCCAATGCCATATCGTTGGCTTTCATAGCTATTGGCAGAATAGGTCATATAATACATATTGTCATGCTTCATGACAAATGGGCCTTCATTGATTGTACCCATTACTTTCTCCCATTCTTGTGAAACAGCGATATGCTGTTTTAGGCTGCTCATGTTCATTGTTTTCAAATCGTTGTCCAGCTGTGTTGACCATACCGTGGATCCATTAGTAAAACGGACGAAGTAGAGATAAGCTTTCCCATTATCATCAACAAATAGGCTGTTGTCAATAGCTGCTTCGCTTTCCAGCATAGGTACTTTCGGATCTTGCACAAATGGCCCCAATGGGGAATCGGAAGTAGCGACACAAATATGCTCATTGGCACTATAGTACATATAGAATTTCTTTTTTTCCTGCATGTAGTACACCTCGGGGGCCCAAAACCAGCGCCCTCCCCAAGAGTCTTCACTTATCAAAGCCAACTTGTTTGACTTACTCCAATAAAGGAGGTCGTCTGAAGTATATACTTCAATACCGTTGTCGGCATTGGTCCCATAGGCATAATACGTACCCTCATACAATAGGATGAAGGGGTCGCCCAAAGGAACTTCAGGTTCAAACACAAAGTCACTTTTTTCAGACTTGGAGCAACTGAAGCCACAAAATGCAAACGGCAGCAACAAACAGATATAAATCAGTTTTTTCATTTCGATAAGATTAGTACATATAAACGAAGTACATGACAAAAACTAAAAACAATATACGCGATAGGCCATTGCGAGCATGTACAACCAAAGTAACCTGCGTTTTTCGCCTACAATGATTGCTGCACATCTCGCAATGACCATTTTTTGTCATGCACTAAAACACATAAACCCTTAATAATTGGGGTTTTGCTTCACATTCGGATTATTGTTCGCTTCATCCGAAGGTATTGGTAGGACACGATGTTTACCAATAACAAAATTATTGAAGTCGGCATCCCGCTCTTTCAATTCAGTTAAACCTTCTTTACTATCCACCAATCCCCAGCGCTTAATATCCGCCCAGCGATGCCCTTCTGTAGCCAATTCCAAAACCCGCTCCGTCTGTAACCTCTTGAGGAATACAGCTCTATCCGTAGCTGCGCTTAAATAATTTACGGCCAGTTTGGGCATATTTACTCTTGCACGCACCCGATCAACGAGTGCTACCGCATCTGTCAGCGGGCCATTGGATTCCGCTATACATTCAGCATACATTAATAGGACATCTGAAAAGCGAATGAGCCGCACATTTGTCGGATTATAATAATCGTCAAAATCACGAAAGTAATCAGAGCCGTATTTTCTAAAGAAGACCCGGCCCGGCCAGTTGCTCCACTGTTCGGCATTGCTTGTTAGGTTATAGATCCGATTATTATTTTCGAAATCATCTTGCATCCCACTGTAGAAAGCCGTGTACCGCAATCGGATATCGAATCCATCGCTTAGGTTTTTTTCTTTTTTAAACGCATCGACCAACCAAGGGCGGAGTTCTCCATCCGTCCAGCCAATTCCTGGAGGGGCAAAAAATTGACCGCGGTTCAACCCCAAATTCGGCCCTACAGCAAAGTCGTCATCACTAGCCGGAGAAGGGTTGGCATCTGAATATTGAATTTCAAAAACAGATTCCACATTATTCTCTTTTGCTTTGTCGAAATTATCAAAATAATTAGTTGTCAAATCATAATATCCTTTTCCTTCACCTTCAACGAGCCATTGCAGATCAGTCTTGGCTTCATTCCATTTATGCAATTGCATATATGATTTTGCTCGGAAAGCTAATGCAGCTCCTTTGGTGGCTCTTCCTTTTTCGTCGCCATTCCAAACCTCGGGCAGCCATGCTGCTGCTTGGCCAAAATCTGCAATCGCCTGTCCGTAAATCTCTGTTTCGGTATGTCCCTCGGGTTGCATATCTGGTGTAGAAGGCTCCAGTATAATGGGTAGACTCGGATTGTCGCTGCCCCATAATAGCGCCAAGTAATAATAGTAGAGACCTCTCAGAAAATAAGCCTGTCCTAAAATATGCTCCTTATCGGTTTCATTTGTAAAAGTGATATCTGGTACATAATGCAAGACTTGATTGGCCCGAAAGATTGCTTCGTAACAATCTCGGTACGTCCACCCATTCCCTTCCCAAAAATTGTAATTATTGTATCGAAATTGGGTCCACTCTTTGAGTTCGGCCCACGGACTTTGGCTAAAGCCCTCATCAGAAGTCAGGTCCAGACGAAACCACATCCAGCGACTAAACGTGCCGGGTTTGTAAAACATATTGTATGTCGCGTTGATGCCGTATAACGCATCCTGTTCGGTTTTCCAAAAAGTCGCCGTTGTAATTGTATTTGGATTTTCTACATCCACTTTGCAGCCCTGCATCAGTCCTGCCACAAACAAAAGATATAATAGTTTTTTCATCGCTTTCAAATGTTAGGTTAAAAAGTGAGTTGAGCACCGAAAGTAAATCCCTTTGGGTTCGGATAATATCCTCCATCGTAGCTTCGATCCCAGATATTCTTATTGAGAAATTCCGGATCCAAACCACGATAAGAAGTGAATGTAACTAAGTTCTGAGCATTGACATAGACGCGTACCTGACTTAAGGTCTTTCCTAATAAGGTCCGTGGAAAATTGTAGCCCAAAGCCAATTGTCTGATTTTAACATAACTTCCATTTTCCAACCAACGGTCTTGATCGCTACGAACATTTCGTGAATCCGCATAAATAGGCCGAGGATCTTTAGCATTGGGGTTTTCTGGTGTCCAAGGATCATAATCTGCCCGGTAGTTCGAATTATCGTCAAAACGATCGTATGCACTGCGAGGCCCATTAAACGATTTGAACCCAAAAGAACCCGTTAATTGCACCTGCAGATCAAAACCTTTGTAATCAACCCCCAGATTCATGCCTAATTGATATAGGGGGATGCTGCTACCCATGTACTGCCGATCGGCATCCGTAATCTGTCCATCATCATTGAAGTCAATAAACTTAACATCACCAGGCTTGGCTTCCGGCTGAATCAATTGCCCTTTGCTGTTTACATGCGCCTGTACTTCCTCTGCTGAACGGAATAAACCATCCGTTTTGATCAGGTACCAATCACCGATTGAACTGCCAATTTTAGACTTGGTATCCCATTGGCTAAATTCTTTTTTGTTGTAGCCCAATTTCAGTATCTTGTTTTTAATATAGGATGCATTGATACCAATCTGGTATCCGAGCTGGCCGATTTTATC
>Ga0182744_1002566_pt1 | contig 14851 bp, 12 predicted proteins | sample eDN3rd30CKraftMG_FD_128525 | JGI IMG/M metagenome (GOLD analysis project Ga0182744, IMG submission 128525) | Enriched Miracle-Growth compost microbial communities from Emeryville, California, USA - eDNA 3rd pass 30_C Kraft MG (version 2) (version 2) ...
ACAATGGAATTTCAGTAATCAACGGAGAACGAAGCATCAACGATCCATAAAGCGTATGCCTCGCTGGAAAAGAATGCAAGAGGAAGGTCGATTTGCCCTGTTGCAGGAAGCTGGAAAACAACAGAACGCTCTCCAACGTTCCTGTCGTTTTCCGGTTCAAAATTCAAGCAGGATCGGTGCCCTGCACTTTCCAGAATGGACCAGTTTCCCGGTGGACTCCGGGGGTTATTGCAGCAGCCCATACAGCACCAGGTTCACGCCGATTTTAATGGCATCTTCCGTGGGATAGCCTGCACAGGCACTCGTGGACTGCCGTTCCAGAGCGCAGCTGAGATCATATTTGCTATAGACCAGGACATATTTATCGTCCATCTTAATGCCTTCCAGAACGGGAGTTCCCAGGGACTCTTCAAGGGCGAGGCTGGAAACATTCGGGTTGCGGGAGGGGATCCTGCGCTTCACCTTGCGAATGTCGTATCCAAGTTCCAGATGATAAATCTCATTGTCAGCGGGGATTGGTTCGAGTTTTCGTCCAAACATTTCTTCCACGATTTTTCGAAAACTGATATCGAACTGCTGGGAGCCGCAACAGGCATCCGCCAGCATGAAGCCCCCATTTTCGAGGTAACTTTTGAGAGCGTCACGCTCCGCTGCGGAAAGCTGAAAATTTTTCCGCCCGTGAATGTAGAGGAGCGGATATTCAAACAGGGCCGGATCGCCGGCGGCGAGCGTGGGAGATTCCACAGCCATGTCGATGTTGACGGCTTTCAGCGCGGCCTGCAATCTTCGCAGGGCATTGGGAGCTGTATCCCAGCCTCCGGTATGCCTGAGTCGCGCAATCTGCACAGATCCCCGCTGAAGGGTGTCTTCGTCCACGGGAGGAAGTTGTTGCCGCTGTTGCAATTTGTCGGCCAGTTCCCGGCCGGTGGCATAGGCAATCACGTTGACCCCCAGTTTCAGCGATTTATCGATTTGGGTCTTGACGTTGATCGGCCGGTCGGGGGGATCGAATTTCATCCACTTGTTCCACCGGCAGGCGTGATCGAAAGGAGCATAGATAATGGCAGTCCGACAACCGAAATCGACCCCCCACAGTTCCGGCACCTGGCCATCGGGCGGGAAGAGAAATTCACTGCGATAGACATCATGCGTGGCGGACAGTTTTTGCAGTTCCTGTTGCCCGTCAAAGAGACGCTGGACCAGGTCGCGGAATCCGGTATCGAACCCGTCGCCCTCGCAGTTCTGAACGGCAAACAGGAAGCCTCCCTGCATAAAGTATTCCCGCAACATGGCCAGTTCCGGCCCCTGAATGGATTCCGGGCGGACGGAACCAGACATGAATTGCACGGGGCTTTGCAGTAATGCGGCAACCCCTTCTCCGGCAGCGGCGGTTTTCAGATCGACCACCTGCCAGTTGAGAAGTTTCGGCCACTTTGGAAGGCTGGACGTGTATTCCACCAGGTTGGAGATATCGCGGTTGTGCAGGTTCCAGTCGTATCCGGCCACGTCTCCCGTCTGCGGGTTGCGTTCGCCAAATTTCCACTTATTAATGACGACCGGCGAAAGCCCTTTGGAGAGAAACAGTAATGCCAGGCTGGTTCCGGCAATGTCGTCCTCCTGCCGGGAAATCCAGACTCCTTCGCGGACGCTTTGACCGGCGACAAGGAATTCCGCTCCTTCGCGATACCAGTCGTGTTCTCCGAAAAAACGCTGGCCAGTGAAACGGCCAGCCCGTTCCAGACCATACAGATAGTACAGCGGCCAATGGTCGGTTCCCGGGTTGGACCGCACGCGAAAATGGCGGGTGAGCCACCGCAGTCCGGATTCGATGGCTGGCTGAGCGGGATCGTCCCCGCCCCCGCAACAATCGATGGTCCCGTCTGCCAGGACGTCACGGTCGTTCTGTAGCAGGGAACTGGTAATGGACAACGAGGCAATGCCCGCGACAGTCATGCTGCCGGTGGCATTCTGCCGGCCCTGGTAACTCCAGCCGGCTCCGTTCGGTCCTTCAAGGGGGCCTTGCTGATTCTTCAAAAAGTGATCCTGGCTGCGACTCCAGACTTCGCGACTGACCGGCACGCCGGCAAAGTAGGCTTCCCGCAATCCCAGGATGGCGAATTGCGTATTGCTGTTGTCAAATCCGGAATCGTCGGCCCGGTATCCCCAGGTGCCGGGAGCATCTCCACCGCGATGTTGAAAACTTTCCAGACGATCCGCCAGCCGGGAGATCCTCCCTTTCACGGTCACGTCTCCGGAAGCGGCCAGGGCCATAATTGCCAGGGAGATGTCATAAGTTGTTGTAGGGTCGTTTTCCGGACTTTTTAACCAGCCCACCCCCCGTTTCACGGCATCATGATCAGCGGGAAGACCGGAGGTCAGCAGGGCCAGCGTGGCCAGGCTGGTCAAGCCGATGGTGTTTCCGCCATATAAATTGCTGGTCCAGTTTCCGGCATGGTTCTGGCTGCTGATCAGTGCCCGCTGGCCCAGGGCGATTGACTGAAGAACCCGTTCCCGCAACTGATCGTCCGAGGCCCTTTCTTGTGCACACAGCATGGGCGAACAGCAGAGCCACAGGGCCAGCCAGAAAGAGACACTCCGGGTTCTCATGGTTTTTGAAATGAATAAAATTGATCTGATCGAGACCGATTTGGTCTTTGCTCTATCACGTTCGGACTTGGATTCTCCGTATTTCACCAGGATATACGTGATCCACCCTTTGCAACTCCGCTCTAAAAATCCGCAAAGGAATCAATGGTCACGAGGAAAAACATCAACAATCCGAAAATCAGTTTTCCGGCTGTCCCGATCAATCGTCCCCACATGGCTCCCTTGCCGATTTCGACTCGTTCCGCATGGGAACGGTTTCGTTCCCCCAAATAAGCCCCTATGAAAGCCCCGACGGCCCCTCCCAGGAGCGCTCCGATGAGGGGGCCAATCACCGGAATGGGGACTCCCATCATGGCTCCGGCAATACTTCCGATCAGAGAACCGCCAATTGCCATCAAGGCGCCGCGACGGCTGCCTCCCCGCTTCGCGGCTCCGGCGGCGCCGGCGAGAAATTCCCAGACTTCTCCAAGGATTGCCAGCACCGCAGCGAGAATCAGCACTGTCCAGGTAATGATCGGCTTCATCTCGGGAGGTAAGATCAATTTGTAAATGACCGCGAAGATCAGCAGCAGCCAGTTGCCGGGAATGCCGAAAAAATTCGATCCCCACGCCAACAAGTTGGACAACGCCAGAATGAACGCCCAGACATAGACCATATAAGGGATCTAAAAACAGAAAGGAAAAAGGGAAATCCAATATTCCCGATGATAACCAACGGGGTTCATCTCCCGGGGAGCAATTCCTCTTCCCGCAGAGATTCCCATCGTCCGATTCGATCCGATCCTGGTTGTTGTCACTGTGAGAACAGCCAGGGGACGGTCCGCGCCGTGGGGAAATTCTATCACCCGACAGGAATCGGCTCCATCGTCCCCCGTCGGGGTTTTCCCTTTTTCAAGTGAACGAGGCTGCCTGAAGACAGGCAGCCTCGTTCATTCCCACAGCCGGCTTTTTCAGATCAGAAGCGGAAATAAATTCCGCTGCCGCCATAAGGGTAGCCGTACCCATAATAACCAGGGTAGCCATAGCCATAGCCGCGGTATCCGCCGTAGTACCCACCGCGATAGCGGGGATATCCGTAATAGCCACGAGAGTATCCGCGGTTGTAGCCGCGGCGGACTCCCCGGTAATAGACGCCGCCGCGATATCCGCCACCGCGAATCACAACTCGGCCGCGTGCCTGGGCGGTCTGTACTCCCAGTCCAACGGTCATCATTCCGGCGGCCATCAATGCCAGCAATAAACGTTTCATTTCTTTCACTCCTGCAATATCGGATCTGCCCGTGATGTGAAGCGGAATGCCGCACTGCGGGAAGAATTGAGCAACCGATATGCCAAACTGCCCGGAAGTGGAATTCTCTTGAGTATTCGACAGAAAAAAGAATGTCTCGGGATTTCTGAGCCGGGAAATCCCGAATGGAAGCGATTTCAAATGGACTTTTGAGCATTCTGGGAAAGCGGGATGGTTGCTCGCCGGTCATCCCATCGTCTCCAGCGGACGAAGACGACCAAGCTGTCACCGTTCTGCAAGTTCCTTGGGAATGATGGCTTTCCGAAAAAATGGCGTCCTTCTCCGGAGAAGGACAGTGGTCGATCAGCCTGTCAAAAATAACGGAATCTCGACCAGAGATTTTCTGTCTGTGTGCTGTTCAACAGGCTGCAATTCCCCCATCGCCTACTCTCCCAGATTCAGGATGACATCCCCCATGTCCCGGCTGACAACAACGTCTCTTGTTTCGTTGAGGCAGGGGGCAATCTGCGAAGCGGTTCCTTTGGGGGCGGGGTGAAGGGGATCGCTGATCAGCAGAATCGTCACGGAATGGGTCGCCACGATTGCTCCATCATCCAATCCATAGGTCGAGAGGACAAATCGTCCGTTCTCGTCGGTCACTCCACTGGCGGATTTTCCGGGCATGTCCTGATTTCGTCCTTCGCCAGGTTTTGGAGAAAAAATCACCTGAACACCCGCGACAGGTTTGCCCTGGCACGTCAGCACACCCCGCACAGGAATCGTCCTGTAGTCCGGTTCATGGCCACATCCAGAGCATAACATCGCCATCAGGATGGTTGGCAGAAGATGTCGAACTCCCATGCTTGCCCTTTCGTTCACTCACATTCAGGAACAGCCCCGAAACAGGACCCTGGGGATACAATCTTGAGTGGGGAGGACGTGTTACTGCCGATGCTCCCCATCTCCTGGCCTTATGAGAAACCGGAATGTTATCGCGAGGCCCTCTCTCTAAGGTCGACAAATCACATCCATGAATGTCTGTATCCGCTCGAAAAAAGTCTTCCTTCCTGATTGACACGAAAAAAGATATCAGCTAATTTTGATGCTAATTGCAAGTAACTGGCCAATTCTGTGGTTAAATTTGGTGGAAATATCTTCTCCCTGCTAATTTGATCAAGCAGTATGGGGGGGGCGTATATGCAGTCGGATTTGTATGACTGGCGACGATTAATCGTCTCAAGAAGGTTCGCACCGCGGCCCGTGCTTCTGGATGTCCCGGGAATGTCTCATCGGCTATTTGTATAACGACAGCGGCGCGAGACCGTGAGCGAGAACTCGATGTTATTCTCGGCCGAAAAAGTCGAGTCAAAAGATCCGTCCGTCCGGCAATGGCGGACCGGAATGCCGTGACACACAAAGGTTCCCCGCTGTTCTCATTCCACGATGAAACAGCGGAAATGCCAGGTCAGTTTGCTCTCTGTTTTTACAGAACGGATCGCCCATGTCTTTCTCGATTGCCCCTGCTTCTGCCAGCAAATCCCCATCCTGTTCTCGTCGAGGAGGGTTCACGCTCATTGAACTCCTGGTGGTGATTGCCATTATCGCGGTGTTGATCGCCCTTCTTCTCCCGGCTGTTCAGCAGGCGCGTGAATCGGCAAGACGAAGTCAGTGTAAGAATAATCTCAAACAACTGGGGCTGGCGCTGCATAATTATCATGAGACCTATACCCTCTTTCCCTTTGCAACAGCGAATCCCGGTGGGGCTTATGCCTCCGTGACCAGTTTGCCAATGCGGACAAATTTCACGGGATATCTCATGTTACTTCCCTATATCGATCAGGCACCCCTTTATTCACAGTTTAATTTTAATGCAGCAACCGGTCTTTATTTAGGCAGCCCAAACTGCGGCACAACCGGGACGGGAACACTCGCGGGAGACCAGTCCAGCATAGAAGCCAACATTCGATTAGGAGCAACCAGAATTTCCAGCCTCCTGTGCCCTTCCGATTCCAGCCCGGCTGTCTATTCCAGCAATTGTGTTTCCAGAGGGGGAGGGGGGAGCTATTCCACTCCCAGCCCCCGCCCTCTTTCTGCAAAAGCAAGCTACGGATTCAGTTGCGGAGTGGTTGTCAGCCAGGCCGATGGAGGCAATTTTACCGGTTCCCCGAATACCAGCACTCAATGGAACAGTGAAGATCGTTCTTTCCGAGCCATGTTTGGCATTAACTCCAATTCCCGGATGCGCGATCTCACGGACGGCAGTTCGAACACCGTGGCGATGATCGAATCGACGCTGAACAATTCCGTCATGCCTTCGCATGATGCGTTGACCTGGGTGGCCCCGGGATGGGCCAGCTTTGGAGTGAATCTCCAGCACCCTCTGATCGGCATCAATGAATTTCGTTGCTGCCGATATAGCACTCCCCCCTGGAGCAACAAGAATCCAGGGACTTTTGGCGTGAATGGAAATGGAGGATACCCAGGCAGCAGCCATGTGGGGGGGATTCAGGTCCTGCTTGCCGATGGATCGGTCCGATTCCTCTCCGAAAATATCGGGCTGACAACGCGCCAGTACCTTTCACGGATCAGCGATGGTCAAATTATTGGGGAATTTTGAACGCGCGATGCCGGAAGGATGGATTTGTCGATCGGAATCCCAAAGGAATCCAAAGGGCTCACTTTTGTTCTGGAAATCATCCGGGCCGGGATTGTTTTTCCAGAATTTTCCGGTGCAAGAGCTCCACCACTTCCTGCAACGACAACTCAGTGGTGTCGATCATCTCGGCATCGTCCGCTGGACGAAGCGGGGCGACTTTGCGCTGGGCATCCCGTTGATCGCGCTGCTGCTGGTCTTTCAAGAGCAATTCAAAACTGGTCTCCTGGCCTTGCGCCAGGAGTTCCGCCAGCCGCCGCCGCGCCCGTTCGTCGGCCTGGGCCGTCAAAAAGAATTTGCACTCCGCATGAGGGAACGCAACAGTCCCCTGATCACGCCCTTCGCAGACAATATCGTGAGAGTTCGCAATGTCCCGTTGCCGGCGGACCAGTAATTCACGGACCTGGGGAATCTGGGCCACGATGGAAGCCATGCAGGTCACTTCGGCTGTTCGGAGCTCCCCGCTGACATCCACTCCGTCCAGCAAAATTGTTCCCTGAATCAGTTCCATCCGACTGGCGGACGTCAGTTCTTCGACCTGACGATGATCCCCCGGATCAGTTCCGGTCACCACCGTTCGCCAGGCCACCATCCGGTACATTGCCCCCGTATCCAGAAACTGAAATCCGAGCATCTGGGCGAGGGCGCGGGCAACACTGCTTTTTCCGGTTCCAGCCGGGCCGTCAATCGTAACAATCATGAGGTCAAAGAGACTGAAGAGAAAGAATCATCGGGAACGAAGACATATGCTACCGTTCTTCTCCAGCAGTGTCGCGGGTTGGAGGAGCAGCGAATCCATGAATTCAATCTGTTTTCGGATGCAACGAGGAAGTAAGCACCTGGTCCGTGGCCAGTGATTCCACTCCCCACATCTGTTTGACGCGGACGTATTCTTCCGCTGCCCGGATGCTCTTCTGGTCCCGGTCTTCTCCCGCCGGACGAAGCACCCCGCGCAACAACAGGTTTTTGGGGGTATGTTCCGACTCAATAAATTCCAGCACCTGCGTGCGATACCCCGATGCTTCCAGCGCGCAGCTCCGCAGGGTATCTGTTGCCAGGGCAGCAAAACGTTCTTTCAAAATTCCCTGCCGAAGCAAGGGGGCCAGCTCCGGGGAATCGATTTTCGTGGAGAGTTCATGCTGACAGCAGGGGGCTGCCAGAATGACGCGGGCACCGGCGGAAACGGCAAATGCCAGTGCATTGTCCGTAGCGGTGTCGCAGGCATGAAGTGAGACCGCCAGATCGACGTCCGAGTGCTCCCCGCCGGCGTCAATTTTTTTGGCACTGAATTGAATTCCATCCAGGGAACAACGGCGGGCAATGTCGCGGCAACGGCCAATGACATGTTCGTTCTGATCGATCCCGATCAACTGGACATCCCGATGATGAATTTCCGTCAGCAGATAATGCAGGGCAAATGTCAGGTAGCTCAACCCGCAACCAAAATCGATCACATGCAGGGTTCCCGTCGCGGGCAGGGCATCGTAGATGTCCTGGACCATTTCCAGATACCGGTTGATTTGCCGGAACTTTTTCTGCCGCTGTTGCTTCACCTGTCCCCGGAACGTCATGACATCCAGCTCGACCAGAAACGGGCAGGGGATTCCTTCGGGGATCAGATATTCTTTCTGCTTATTATGGGTGAAAAAGACATCGGGGAGTTTTCGGCTGGGAGGTTGCCGGCGAATCCGAAATCCACGCCCCGTTCCCTGAACCATCACATCCGCTGTGCTTGTCCACAAGTTGGCATTCCGATAACACGATCCCAACTGATCCCGCAGTCGCTGAAGAGTCTGGGCCGCATTCAGATTCAGATGCGTCTGCTGCTTGTCGAACTGTAATTCCCATTGAAACATCAACTGGCCCCGCAACTGAACAGGCCGGACCGATTGCTTACGCGGCGGGATCTCTTTGTCGGGTGGCTGCTCTGGTGAAGACCGGGCTGACGAAGAGCGTTCGCGATGGGAGAGGGTCAGTGCGATCAGGGTTCCATCACCCAAAGCCTGTTGCACGTCAACGAAGAATTCATGGAGGACATCCGGCATCAGATTGCTTTTACAAAAACAAACGGGTTACCGGCAGGCAGGTCGGGTACCGCGGGAAACAGGATCGTTGGACCGTTTGGAATCATTTCATACGACAAACTCCTAGAAGATGATCGGAGCGGTAAATCCGAAGCTGAAGAAGGTCAGAACGGCATTGGCGGCTCCTTCTCCCGGTTTGAAATGCAGCATGACCAGATCATCCGGCTGGATCAGAATGCGTTCTTTCTTGTCTTCCATGGCGCGGGCCAGGTCAACACGAATGGAAAGTTGTGACCCGTCCGGCATCTTGCGGATCACGACCGCCCGGGTCGGTTTGATGAACCAGCCGGGACTTCCGGCCCGCAGGACGTCGCCACTTTGCCCCAGCGGGCCCCCAATCGATCCCACAGCCTGGGCAATCGCTTCAATGATATCCAGGTCCTGGTCCTGTGGAAGCGGAATTTTTGCACCTCCAATCAGGCCGCCGGTGTAAAAATATTCCTGACGGCGGGGAACATAGACCACATCCCCCGCATTCAAGACGACATCCTGGGGGCCAAACGGCAACGGTTCGTTGGGATATGAATAGAGTGGAATCCGCAGAATGCTGGGACCGGATGTTTGTGGAGAGGAATAGTTTTCAATCATTTTGTCGAGCTTCGCGGGGTCCAGTCCGTCCGTTCCATTGATGGCCCCGTTTCTCATGACCCAGACTTCGCGAACGCCATCGGTTCCAGGGAGCCCTCCTGTGGCCGCCAGCGCGTGAAGCACATCATTTTCGTAAGCAGGCAAGTCAATCACTTCGCCCGATCCGCGATGAATCTGGTCGACAACGCCAGGAGGAGTGACCGTGACCGCGGGATTGGGGGTATCCTGTCGTAACACGACGACGCGTTTGACCCGCTGGGTGATCATGGCCACGGAAACCCGTTCCCGGCCTTCCACGGTCACGGAGAGTTTCCGATAGGCGTCCTTGATTTTGTTGGAGATCTCTTCAATGGTCAGCCCCGAGACATTCAGGCGGCCCACCATCGGCATTTCAAGCGCCCCGTCGTTACCCACGGTCATCGGCAGTCCTGTGGATGGACTCACGATGCTGCCGCTGGGAGGGTAATAACGCTGATTCAACGTCTGATATTGAGACAGAACGGGCACCTCATCCGTCGCGGGAGGAAGAACCCCCCAGACGAAAATCGCCAGCGTATCCCCGGGGCCGACGCGATACGCCGCTGGCTTTTCCTGCCCCAGAGCCGACAACAAAATTGGAACCTGGGCTTCCTTGATCGTTCCGAACAGATGGGGATTGATGCGGTTGGCCGGAACCGAGTGGCAGGTTCCGGTAATGCTGTGACACCCTGATCCCGCCAAAGCTGCCCCCAGGACAAGGCAGCATGTCCGGATCAATCGGTTTTGCAAAATCTCCAGAAGCATCGTTGCATCCTTTCCCATGCGCCAGGCAATCAGTTGCGTCTTTTCAAACCCGGCGCGGCCAGTTCGTTCTGACCGCTACCAAAGTCGTCCATGTTGCACAACATCCTCGCCCGCTGCGAAAATCCAGAACGTTTGCAGTGCAGGGAACGTGAAAATGTGAATTTCTCTGACCAGATGCTCAGCTGCCCGCGATGCACTGGCCTGTTTTTGCAGTCGGTTTCTCGACCGGCCCATTCTGGCAAAAGGATCATTCTTCTTGTGGAATGCGTTGTGGCTGTTCCGGGGAGGGAGGAACCTGATTGTACTCGGAAGGGGACTTGTTCGGTGCGGGAGGATTCTGTGCAGGGGGAGGCGGCACCAGACCCGGATCTACCGGCGGAGCAGGAGGAGGCGTCTGTAACGGAAGTTCCGTTGCCGAGGGGTAATAAATGGGGCTGGGACAGACTGCCGACGGCGCCCAGAGCTTCAAGTAATGCGTGTCCGGTTCCTGCGCTGCCTGCGCAGCCCCCGCCTGAAATCCAGCGTACCACTGCGCCCGTTTTTGATCGCCATATTTGGCTACCTGGAACGGACTCCAGTAATCGTGCGGAGCAAACAGCGGAGGGGTCCCTTCTCCTCCGGTCGTGACGTCGTAATAACCCGCTTTCCATCCGGAGCGATAATCCCTGCCGCAATCCTGTTCGGTTCTCCAGACATGTTTCAGGCAAGCGATCTGTGTCCGCAGTTTTTGTGTGTGTTCGTAATGGCTGTCCGCCAGGCTGGCGCAGCCCGTTGTCATAACGAGCATCGCCAGCACAATCAGGATCCGATTGGGAACTCCCCACACCATGGCCTTCAGACTCCATCCCCGACCTCGGTACAATCACGTCAGGAGTCATCGGATTCGTCAATCCGTCTACATGACTCGCTTTTTTCGGGAATCGCCTTTTATATTCGTTCGATTCGGAAAAACCAGAAAAATCTCGCCAGACATCCCAAGCTGTGAAATCGCCAAAGTCTCGCACAGCCGCTCCCTTCTCCAGCTTCCATCGGAAACATCGTTCTGGCCATTTCCGCCGGTTTGGAAACGAACTTTTTGAGACTGCTTCCGGAGAAGCAGATTCTGCTGAAGCGAATCAGATTGGCTGCCGCAATTCGAAGAAATGTTCCCGGCACAGGGCTGTGATCCCTGTTGGCAAGGAGTGCCTGGACGGAGTCTGCGTCACCACCATCCGGGCCAGCTGATCCAAATGGGCAAACCCCAGATTCTGGCGGGGCCACTCCTGGATGTCCCAGAGATGTGCGAAGAAGGCTCGGAGAATTCCCGATGGATGTGCAATAAGGAGTGAACGCTGAAGGCGAACATGCCCCGGTTGCTGGTCCAGCACAGCGTCACAAAAGAGTTTTCCGACCAGCTCATTGATCACAATTTGCGCATCCATTGCCTGCTGGGAGAGTTGCAGCAGGGCCTGATCGATCCGTGGATTGAATTCGGTCCGCAACATCGGCAGCACGACATGCCGTAACCGGTTCCGGGTATAATCGAAACTCGCATTCGTCGGATCCTCTCGAAAGGACTGGCTGAGCGATTCCAGAAAGGAATCAATCCCGTTTCGGGAAACATTCAAGAAGGGCCGGATCAACATCAGTTCGCCAACAGAGGGAACTCCTTTTAATGACCGTACTTCCGGAATTCCCCGCAACCCGTTCAGTCCGCTTCCCCGAAGAATGTGATGCAACACCGTCTCCACCTGGTCATCCGCGGTGTGGGCCACCGCGACCCAGGAGCATTTTTCCTCGCTAGCCACAGTTTTCAGAAATTCGTAGCGGTCCCGCCGGGCGGATTCTTCAGAGACGGATTTTCCTCCGATTGCAGATGTTTCTTCGATGCCAGCGATCTGCCGGCGAGCAATCCGGGCCTCGAGCCCCAATTCGTGGCAGAGGTGTTTCACCCATTGGGCATCGGCAGCGGAGTCGTTCCGCATCGCATGATCAAAATGGCCAACGACAAGTTGCAGGTGACGTTCCGTCGCAAAATGCCGAAGTCCAAGAAGCAGGGCCACACTGTCGGCGCCGCCGGAAACGCCAATGAGAACTTTTCCCTTGCGAACCCGATGCCGGTCCAGGAATGATTCGAGAGTTGTCAGGAGAGGGGTCATGGGAAGTTCTGGCATCGGATCGGGACGTTCTTCAACCTGTCCATTCCGGTTTGAAACGCCCGTTATTTTCAGAGATCATCCCCCGATGCACCCACAGGCTCGATTTTTTTTATGGCCTCCCATGCGAGCATCATTGGAGGTGTCTGCCCCGCGAATCGGTTCGATCAACGAGCAATCATCCCCTTAACGGGAGAACAACGATGGGAGATCCCGTTTTCTGCGGAACGGGATTACGGTTTGGTCCGATGCGACATCCTCCGCACAATTGCCTATAATACTGGAAAAGCTGTCATTTTTGAATTTCGTTCTGGGAAAACGACAAGGGTTTCGCCTTCGAGAGACGGGAAGAAGTATCAGGAGGACGGAGTTTCTTCCAAGCCGCAGGAATGAGAATGTTTTCCCGGGATGCTCCGTGGAAATCCGTTCTCCATCATGATTCATGAACAAGCCTTCACCAATGCGAACTTCTCTTCCCATTCACGATGGGACGCTCGAAGTGCATCTGCTGGGATTGGTGGACTTTGACGCCCTGCTTGGCTTGCAGGAGCATCAGATTTATGAACTGAGCGGTCGGACGGACCGGTTGGGAACGCTGTTTTTATGTGAACATCCTCCAATCGTCTCGATGGGCCGGGAAGCCAGCCGAAGCCATCTGCTGCTGGACGATGTGGAACTCGCCCGCCGGGAACTTCCTGTGCGGTGGATCGCGCGGGGCGGGGGGGCGATTCTTCATGCCCCGGGACAACTGGCAATTTATCTACAGATTCCGTTGAGGAGACTGGGGCTGGGACTGACGGAATTCCGATTCCTTTTTGAAACTTCGTTGCTGGCGCTATGTCAGGAACTGAAAATTCCCGCCCGCAGGCATCCCGGGGAGACAGGGATCTGGAGCCGGAACGGTCAGTTGGGATTCTTCGGAGCGGGAGTGAAATCCTGGATCACCTGCCAGGGAATGTTTCTGAACATCGCGATCGATCCCCGTCTGCTACACTGTGTCGTCTCGAATCCATCAGGAGCCCGCTCCACCAGTATGCAGTCCCAGCGACTCGACCCGGCCCGAATGCCCTTCGTCCGGGAAGCACTCGTCCGCCACATATCAACCGCTTTTGGTTATCCTTCCGCGGAAGTTTCTACCGGGCATCCATTACTTCGCCGAACATTGCAAAAAGTTTTGACCCATGCGTGAATTGCCAATTATAAGCCAGTCATCCTGCTCTTCCGGCGCTCCCAGTTCCCCCCACACGTCCTGTCAGGGGGGGGGATTGCAGATGCTGGACACGCTTCCACCCGCGGAACGACGGCGATTGCCCAAATGGCTCAAACGTCCCCTCCCCAGCGCGGAGATGAAATTTACCAGCAACATCATCGAAGACCTGCGGCTGGAAACGGTCTGCGAAAGCGCCAAATGTCCGAACCGGACCGAATGCTGGGCTCAGCGGACCGCCACGTTCATGATTCTGGGGAATGTCTGCACCCGGCCCTGCGGCTTTTGCTCGGTTCCCCGTGGAAAAACGGAACAGGTGGAACTCGATGAGCCTGACCGGGTCGCGGAAGCAGCAGAACGCCTGGGGCTCAAACATGTGGTGATTACCTGCGTGACACGGGACGACCTTCCCGACGGCGGAGCGGAACATTTTTACCGTTGCGTGCTGGCTGTCCGCGAACGGACCGGGGCAGCGGTGGAAGTTCTGACGAGCGACTTCATGGGAAACCGGGCTGCCATCAGCCGCGTTATTCAGGCCCGTCCGGACGTTTTCAATCACAACACCGAAACCGTTCCCCGGCTGTACAGCAAAGTCCGGCGAAATGCCGACTACCAACGGACGCTCAATCTGCTCGCCCAGGTCAAAGAAGAAGCTCCGGAAATTCCGACCAAGAGCGGCCTGATGCTCGGACTGGGAGAAACGCTGGAGGAAGTTCTGGAAGTGGCTGCGGATCTCCGGGGAGTCGGTTGCGACATGCTGACGATCGGCCAGTATCTGCAACCGGACCCACATCTGCTTCAGGTCGAAAAATACTGGACACCGGAAGAGTTTGACTTGATTGGGGAAGAATGCCGGTTGCTGGGCTTCAACATGGTGGCCAGCGGTCCGTTTGTCCGTTCCAGCTACCATGCCGGTGAGATGGCGAAAGAAGTCGAACAACGTTCGCGGCAAGAGACGGAATGACCCTGCTGAAGACGGCCTTCAAATTCGATGTCGAGCCAGCCGTCCAGAATGCGGTTTCATCTGGAATCAGAACGGCCGCTGCCCCACCTGCAGGAGACGTTTCACTTCCGGGCTGACTCACCTTCAGGGATCGCTCTCCTCCCGGTGGGTCTGCGGTCGAGATCCTCTCTGGGGGGCAATTCCCCTGACAAACAACGCTGATTTCCAATTCGCCGACCTTGACCACACCCTACGATCTTCACCCTTCATCCCGGTGGGTCTGCGGACGGTCAAACTGGGGATGGAGCCCCGTTGTGAGGGACATTCATTTTGCCAGGAAGCTCTCTCGTCCCGTCCTTGACCACACCTACCAATCGGGGTGACATAGGGCGGGTTCGTAGGGTGTGGTCGAGGTCCGGAAGGAGAGGGCTGCTGCAAGTCAGACGTTCTGCCGGAATGCGGTTTCATCTGGAAATTCACCGGGCCGCTGACCCACCTTCACGGGGCGTTTCACTTCCGGGCTGACTCACCTTCAGGGATCGCTCTCCTCCCGGTGGGTCTGCGGTCGAGATCCTCTCTGGGGGGCAATTCCCCTGACAAACAACGCTGGTTTCCAATTCGCC
>Ga0182744_1002568_pt1 | contig 14832 bp, 11 predicted proteins | sample eDN3rd30CKraftMG_FD_128525 | JGI IMG/M metagenome (GOLD analysis project Ga0182744, IMG submission 128525) | Enriched Miracle-Growth compost microbial communities from Emeryville, California, USA - eDNA 3rd pass 30_C Kraft MG (version 2) (version 2) ...
AGAAAGAACGATGTGCTCCGGGTCCAGCTCTGTACGGTCAATATCTTGTCCAGCTGTATAGAACCCTTTTTCTTCTGCAGCTTCGAATACACCAAGATCACCAACAGCTGCCGCACCAGCGATAAAATCTGCACCTTTTGATGCTTGCAATAAAGCAAGCTCTTTTGCCTTTGCAGGGTCATCAAAGCTCCCTACATAGTTCACAATATATTCCGCATCAGGATTTGTTGCTTTTAGGCCCTCTTCAAAGGCAACTGTCCATTTTTTCAAAAGCGGAATATCCATTGCAGCTACCATACCAACTGTATTTGTTTTTGTTGACAGACCAGCTGCTGCACCTAAAAGGTAAGCTGCTTCATGCTCTCTAAAATTTACGCTGCGCACATTTGGTAAATCAACCGTTGTATCGATAATCGCAAATTGTTGATCAGGATTTTCTCCTGCCACTTTCTTTAACGCATCCTCTGATTCAAAAGAAGACGTAATAATTAAGTCATAGCCTTCTGCAACAGCTACACGTAAGTTTTCTTCAATTGCAGAATGGTCTGTTGATTCAATTGTTTTAAGCTCAAAACCAAATTCCTCAGCAGCTTCCTTAGCGCCATCGTCCATTTGCTGGAAGAAAGGATTCACCCCGATTTTTTCCGGTAAAACAAGTGCGATTTTCTTTGCCTTTTCTTCTTTTTGATCGCCTGCTGAATTTGATGTTTCATTTGCTCCACAACCAGCAAGCAGGAATGTGAATAATGCAATAAACATAAATAACTTTTTCACGTAAGACCCACCTCTATTTTCGTGTTTTTTTCATCTACTGACAAATATACACTAACTTATTAGTTAAATAAACATTAAATACAAACATTTTTATATTTTTTGTTTATAATGTTCGTATTTTATACAAAAAACGCCCTTCCCTTTAACAGGAAGAGCATTTTATCTAAATTTGTCGAAAAATTAAATTATTTCTTATTTTAAAGAAAAATGAAAATAATGCAAGATCTTTTTCTGAAATAATATTATTATTCACAATTTTAAATATGAGCCGCAACAGAAGGAACAATGAAGCATAATCAAAGTTATTTCTTTAACTTTGAGATATAATTGTATTGAATTGAACTTTTATTAGGGAGATGGTACGCATGGCAAGAATCAATGAGTTAGTTTCAGGCTGGATGAGACACCGCAAAGTACTACATGAATTACTTGATACATTTGAAGATCAACATCTTAGCTATAAACCATGGGAAGAAGCTATGTCACTTTCAGGACTTGTCTTACATATTTCAGGTGCGATGGAAATGTTTGCTGATACTGTGAAAAATGGAGAGTTTACTCCTCCAACAGGATCATCACAAATCGAAACAATAAGCGAACTAAAAGCGTTAGTAAAATCTCAAACAAATCAGACAAAATCTAAGCTGGAATCTTTAACTGAAGATCAACTTGCTGCAATTGTTGAATTTGCCGGTATGAAGATGCCTGGTTTAGTCCTGCTTGAAAGCGGAAAAGACCACGAAATTCACCATAAAGGTCAACTATTCACATATGCCCGCTTACTTGGAGTTGAATCTTTGCCGTTCTTTGTGAGTCGGTCTTAAACAATAAAATGCCTGACATCCTAAAAGGATGTCAGGCATTTATTAGTTTGTGTTCTCTTCCAGTCCTTTATAATAATTGACCAACGCAATGATGGCACTTCCCATACGTTCTTCCTCTGGAACAACCATTCTTGTAATTCCAACTTCTCTTAATGCCTGTGCTGTTACTTTTCCAACGGAAACAGCCATCACATTTGTAGAAAATGCCTCTAAGAGTTCCTTTTCCAGTCCATGTTCTTTTGCATAAGACATTAAAAATCTGGCCTGTGGCGTACTTGTGAAATTCACTGCATCTATTTTTCCAGCTAGAATTTCACGAACAAGCTGTTCCATCACTTCAGGCTTTGGCGGGATGTGCTTATAAGGGAGAATTTCCCGATATTCTGCTTGCTGTTCTTCAAGAAAGTCTATTAAAAGGGGTGCTGGATCACCATGAAGCTGCAGAGCCACCCGGCATCCTTTTAAAGAATGTCCACGTAATTCTCGCACCAAACCGGCCGTACTCCCGTCATCATCCCTAACATCTGGCGTTAACCCCAGCTTTTTAAGAACATTGACAGTTTTGTAACCTCTTGCTGCAATTTTTGCATTTGTTAAGGCTTGGAGGAATTGTTCACCTAATCCCATGTTGGCAGCTGTTTGATAAAGCTTGTCTGTTCCAAGTCCTGTTGTAAAGATGAGCCATTCATAGTTACCGTCAATGAGGGCATGAATTTCTTTTTCTACATTTGTATCGTCTAAAAAAACAGTTCCCTGTGCCGGACGAATTAACGCTTGCCCACCTAAGTTTTCTACTAATTTACTTAACTCTTCAGATTTACGCTGACCTGCAAGGGCTATTGTTTTGCCATTTAGTCGCTTCATAACGTACCTCCGCTTACTTTTTATTGCTCATATTGTATCACTTTTTTGAAAAGTTCGTTATTTAAATTGGTGGCAGTTTAATATGCGGGTTCTGAACGGTCAGATTTTTACATTCGGGAGCTTCTTTCAGCGTAATTTTGCAAAAAAACTGCGAATTTTGCAGAGTTGGACATTTTTTTGCAGATTTTACGATTATTTTGCAAATCTTGAACTTTTCTTGCAAAGTTGACCTGCTTTTTTAAAAAGTCCACTTTTTCGCTATACACAAAAGAGGTTCGAAAAAATTCGAACCCCTCTCATTGATTAAAAGACAATTGTTTTATTTTCATGAACAAGAATTCGATCCTCTAAATGCCATTTAACAGCTCTTGCCAGTACACTTCGTTCAACAGATCGTCCGATTTTCTTTAAGCTGTCCACATTGTCACGATGATCAACACGACTAATATCTTGTTCAATAATCGGGCCTTCGTCCAGGTCGTTTGTTACGTAATGGGATGTAGCACCAATTAATTTTACACCACGTCCATATGCACGTTCATATGGTCTTGCCCCGATAAAAGCAGGTAAGAATGAGTGGTGAATATTGATAATTTTATTTGGATTTGCTGACACAAACTTTGGCGTTAAAATTTGCATATAACGAGCTAAAATAATCAAATCAATATTGTGTTCTTTTAAAAGCTCTAGCTGCTTTTCTTCCACTTGTTCACGAATATCCTTATTTGCCGGGATATAATAGAATGGAATGTTCAAAGGCTCGACAACTTCTCTTGCTTCCTCATGATTGCTAATAACCATAGCAATGTCTGCCATTAAGTCGCCACTTTGCCATTCCCAAATTAGCTCTAATAAACAGTGCAGCTCTTTTGAGACAAAAATGGCCACCTTTTTCATATTGTATACATGAGTCAGTTTCCATTCCATCGAAAATTCTTTCGCGATGTCACCAAATTGATTTTCCATCTCAGATGCTTTTTCCTTCAGGTTTGGACATTCAAACTCAATCCGAATAAAAAATGTACCACCTTCCGGATTTGTCGAATACTGACTTGATTCAATAATATTCGCATTATGTGAAAATAAGAATTTAGAAATGGTAGATACAATACCAGGTTGGTCCGGACAGCTAACTAATAAACGTCCGCGATTTTGATTGTTATCCTGAAATTGTTGTATTTGATTTTTTATAAATGCATTCATTTTTTTAAATACCTCACTATTCATAATTAAAACATTATACATTAGACTTACCAATTATTTAAGATCAAATTTATTTAAGATCTGATAGATTGTTTATTCCCTCTATTTTTCACCTTACGAATGATTTGATTCATCACTTCTGATAAAACCAATCCGATGGCAATTGATCCTGAAATCATAAAGGCTTTGGCTGCAAGTGCTATTGCTTCATTATAATGATTTTCTACAACCTGCCGCATTGCATCATATGCTAAACCACCCGGTACTAATGGAATGATTCCTGAAACATTAAAAATGATAACAGGTGTCTTATGCCTTTTTGCATAAAATTGACTAATAATGGCAATAAAAAATGAGGCAATCAACGTTGAAACCACGCTATCATTCGAATATTCATACAGGCCGATATAAATCATCCAACCAATCATGCCGACAAGCCCGGCCCGCAATAGAGCTTTTACAGGAGCATTAAAAATAATCCCAAATGCAGCTGATGCGACAAAGCTTGTGAACACCTGTTCAATCAAACAAAAACCCCCTTAAACATACGGAAGCGGCCCATTTGAGACTTTTTAATAAAACGAAAAGACAACCGCAACACCTGCTCCTATCGCAAATGCCGTTAAAAACGCCTCTGCACCTTTTGATATTCCTGACACTAAATGGCCTGCCATTAAATCTCTTACAGCATTTGTAATTAATAGACCCGGTACTAATGGCATCACGGACCCAATGATAATTTTATCAAGTTCTGTCCCTATATTAAGGACCACAAAAAAGACTGATAATAGCCCGATAAGTAATGAAGCCAGAAATTCTGCAAAAAATTTTATTTCAACAAGTTGATGAATATAGATCAAGCTTGAAAATCCAATGCCTCCAGCCACAACAGCCGGTAAGAAGTCCGACCAAGTTCCTTGAAACATAATAAGAAAGCATCCACTCGCAATAGAAGCAGCAGCAATTTGCACCCAAATCGGATAGGCATGTGCATCAAGCTCAATTACTTTTAGCTGATTGTACGCCTCCTCTACAGAGAGTTCTCCATTACTAATTTTCCTTGAAATCCCATTAACCTTTGCTACTTTTTGTAAATCAGTTGAACGATCCACAATTCTGACTAGTTGTGTGGGTGTTTTACTGCTTACAGAAAAAATAATCCCTGTTGGTGTGACATAGCTATGGGAATCTGCAATACCAAAAGCTGCCGCAATTCTCATCATTGTATCTTCCACCCGATATGTTTCTGCACCACTCCTGAGCATAATCTTACCCGCCAGCAAACACACCTCGATCACATCAAAGGTTTGGTTTTGGTTATTAGTCACCGGCTCCACCATCCCATTGTAAAATATCTAGTTAGAGTTTAATGAAGAATTCATTTTTAAGCAAATCTTTCAACATAAACACCTGTTATCCTCCTCACCAAATTCTTAACTATGAATAACGTAGGATAAATACCTATTTTTATGGTGGTGACTCCGAACAGTGCAAATACCTATGATTCTATCCGGTCCGATCCTTCGTCGAGTAGACACTAATCAAGTGACAATTTGGCTGGCAACTAGTGAAGAAGTATCCATTACAGCAAAGGTATTGACTATTCATAAATCAGAAAAGGGCATAAATGATAACTTTTTTCCAGTCCACTCACAAACAAAAACAATAAACTTAGGAAAAAAGTTGTTTGTCCATTTAATCAACGTACGTCCGACTCAAAAAAAATTTCCTGTCGAAGAACTACTGGGCTATAACCTTTATCTAGAAAAAGACGCTCAAACATATGATCTCGACAGCTTTCACTTATTAACCGCAAACCATCCAGATTCACTTGTTTACGAAGGATTAGGCTATCCAACCTTTTATATTAACTCAAAAAATGAGTCCCCTGTCTTATATGGATCCTGTCGAAAAGCACATGGAAAAGGACAAGATGCCTTACCGAGTGCTGATCAAGTCCTCCAGCAACATCGGTTTGATCTTAATTTACGACCCGGCTCTCTTTTTATGCTTGGAGATCAAATATATGCTGATGACATCGCAGACCCACTTGTCCCTTATCTTCAATTAATCGTACACGAAATGATTGGTGAAAATGAAGATCTTACTTTAGTTGAACCTAAACTTCAGCAACATTTACATCACTTATACAAAGTTCAAGGCAGACAGGAGATTGTTGAAACATTATGTAACTTTACATCCTCACATGCACACAACCATCTGATAACTCTCGGTGAGTATGCAGCGATGTACCTGCTAAGCTGGAGCCCTGTTATATGGAATTTACTTCATCATGAGCAGAATGGATTCCTTACAAATCTTGATGAAGAACAACTGGAAGAACTTCACGATTTTTGCCGAAACACATCAAAAGTAAGAAGAGTACTAGCCAATATCCCGACCTATATGATCTTTGATGATCACGATATAACAGACGATTGGAACATCTCAGCCGAATGGAACAAAGATGTATATGAAACGTCTCTTGGTAAACATATCATTTGCAATGGCCTAACAGCGTTTTGGGCATTTCAAGGTTGGGGAAATCAACCAGATACATTTCATGATGATTTCATTGAAACCATGCAACAATATGTGAAAACATATCCGATTGGATCTCAACCCTATCAAAAATGGCAGGATACACTATTATCGTTTGACTCATGGCATTTCATCGCACCAACAACACCTCTCACTCTTTGCTTAGATACTCGTACACTTCGAGAATATGATTCTTCGAAAGCAAAAGTAAAACTGCTGCATCTTATAAACGAGACTGTGAAGACGCCCATCTTAATTGGACAAAAGGGATGGACATTACTAGAGCAATTGCTTAAAGATTCCAAATGGAAAAAAGGTGATATCCTTCGCATAGCATCACCCACACCTTTATACGGAGTAGATGTAATAGAATCCTTTTTAAGAAAACAAGTGTATCCTTTTCAATACTTTGGAGCTTCTGTTCAATATCAATTAGATATTGAGGCGTGGAAATACAATTTGGCCGGTTTTTATTCTTTCCTTCACTTTTTATCAAAACATCAATTAAGGAAATGCATCATTTTGTCAGGTGATGTTCATTATGCCTCAGCTGTAAAGGCAAATGTCAGTCTGAATGGTGAAGAGCTTTCCATTTACCAAGTAACAAGCAGTCCGATGAAAAATATAAGTTTTGATTGGTTAACAGGCAGTATGATAAAACTGATTATGCGACTTCACACTTTACGCAGAAATGAACCGATTGCGAAAAGGTTTGGCAAAAAAGATGGAGCATGGACTGAGTTAGAAAACTCAAATCACGATAACACCGTCACATACTGGGAAGAGGGAATTAGCTATCAGTCACTAGAACACGGAACTATTGTCGAAACACAAAATAACCTTGGGCTTCTTCAAGATAAAAGAACGGCCCTACAAAATACTTTACTAATAAATGCAGAGGAGCAACTCCAATTTGACCCATTTAGAGAATCATAGATGTCCTTCTTCCGCAAACATGTCAAAAACACCATGTAATATATGTTGACACGATATGTTACACACTTTAAAATGTATGCTAATCTATAAGGAAATATAAACGTCTGGATGACACCCGCAAAGAGAAGTATCTTTTTCTTGCGGTTTTTTATTACAGTCATTTAAATAAAATCAATTGGGGAACCATACTACCAGCAAGGAAAGGAGCTTTTTCCTAATGAATCAATCTTTAACTAGAAAACTAGCTGCATCCGCAAAAAAGGTAAAAGCTGATATCGTGATAAAGAACGGAAAAATCATTGACGTATTTAATGGTGAAATTATTGAAGAGGACATTGCGATTCAAGATGGAATCATCATCGGAATTGGACAATATGAGGGTGAAAAAATCATTGATGCAAATAGAAACTATATTTCTCCCGGATTTATCGACGGTCATGTACACATTGAATCCGCCATGGTCACTCCACAGCAGTTTTCACAGGTTGTCGTTCCACACGGTGTTACTACAGTCATTGCCGACCCGCATGAAATTGCAAATGTAAGTGGTAAGGCCGGCATTCAATTTATGATTGATTCCGCTAAAAACCTTCCTCTAAACATATTCTTCATGCTGCCATCATGTGTTCCTGCCACACCATTTGAAAACGCAGGAGCTACATTATCAGCCAATGATTTAAGGGAATTTTATCAAGAAGACAATGTACTTGGTCTTGCAGAAGTAATGGATTTTCCATCCGTCTTTCATCAAGAACAAATGATGATGGAAAAGCTCTCTGATGCTCATCAACTTGGAAAAAAAATTGATGGTCATGCAGCCGGGATTACTGGAGATGCTTTAAATGTATATGCAGCTGCAGGTATTAAAACAGATCATGAATGTGTCACTCCCGAGGAAGCACATGAAAGGTTAAAAAGAGGGATGTATGTGATGCTGAGGGAAGGTTCAGCAGCCCGAGATGTAAAAGCGATATTGCCCGTTATTACAGAACGAAATGCGAGACGCTGCCTATTTGTTACAGATGATAAACACTTAGATGACTTGATCGCAGAAGGAAGCATTGATTATAACATTTTCCTATCTATTGAAAATGGAATAGATCCGATCACTGCCTACCAAATGGCAACACTTCATGCAGCCGAGTGTTTTGGATTAACAACAAAAGGAGCAATTGCTCCCGGATATGATGCCGATCTTGTCTTTTTAGAAGATCTGCAAACCGTTAAAGTTAACCAAGTATTCATTAAAGGAGAACTCATTGCAGAAGAAGGTCATTGTGTACATTCTTCTTATAAAGCAGATATGATACCTTCCTCCTTGTTAGATACGATTCATATTAATGAAATAGGCCATGAAGATATCCAACTACCCTGTCCAAAAGGTGCATCGGCCAATATGATTGAAATCATCCCGAATAAAATTATCACAAAGCATGTAGTGGAAAAAATTACTTCAGAGAATGGTCACTTCCAACCTTCAATCACAAAAGATCAGCTTAAAATGACTGTGATTGAACGACATTCCTCTACAGGAAATATCGGGTTAGGTATTGTAAAAGGGTTCGGCTTAACGTCTGGAGCCATTGCTTCCACGGTTGCACATGACTCTCATAACATCATCGCAATCGGGACAAATGATCAAGATCTTCTAAAGGCAATAGACGTTTTAAAAGCAATGGGAGGGGGCTTAGTTGTAGTGAAGGATGATGAGGTGATTGCATCATTGCCACTTGAAATTTCAGGTTTAATGACGACGGCTCCTTTTATACAAATTAATGAAAGTCTGCAGGAAATAGATAAGGCATTGATTGAAATTGGTTTTTCCGGAGATTTCAATCCTTTTTTGACCATGTCGTTTTTAGCATTACCTGTTATTCCGGAACTTAAATTAACAGATTTAGGACTGTTTCAGGTGAAGGATTTTAAGCATATTGAGGTTATTCAGTAGGGCTTTTCATTGCAAACCTTGTTGCATGTAATAAGTATTGCTTTTGGTTGATTGAAGCTCCAGGATGCTCGCTTTCCGTGGGGCGGGCGGTGAGCTTCCTCGTAAGCTGCGCGCCTGTGGGATCTCACCTGCCCCGCTACTCCCACAGGAGTCTCGCACCTTCCGCTTCAATCAACCTAATTAGTAATCCGTTTTTTAAAACTATAAAAAACTTTTATATAAACAATTCCTATTTATAAAGCAACTCACGCTAAGGTTTACCACAATTATCATCTCATATGTAAAGCATCTTCCCACATCTCTAATTTTGGATGATCGATTCCGAGAATTTTGAAGTAACTGTATGCCAGAAGGTCGATGTCAATGAACGATGATGATTCTACTTTATTTAAATAATCACGTATTTCGGGTTCTGCTAATGGTGATAGCTGATGGACTAATGCTTCGAAAATTGTTCCCTGTAAATTTTCTTCTACCTGATGATAAGCTTTTCGCAATTCATTTACGGCATGTTCTGATTTTATATTTTCGATAATTGAAGTGACAAAGATATTGACTTCCTCATCACTTAGGTAAACCTTCACAGCTTCAACAACTTCATCGGTTTGGAATGTGATAAGTGCTTCTGATACTTCTTCCAGCAGCATATCATCGTCTCTTGTTAAAAGAGAGGCGAGTTGAACTGTGGCTTCTTTCATCTCCATTAGTCCCATCATATAGACGGCTAAATATCCGTCATATTGAAACCATTCTTCATTTCTATTCGCTTCAAACATCATCAATACTTGATCCTTCGATATGTACTTCCTTTTCACCAGGGTAGAAGCAACCTTCTTAGCTAAAAGATAAGTATTCATATCAAAGCTGCTTTCACTCTCAAGTCTGGTCAGGATATTTATGTACTCCCTCCACACTTCATCTTCGGAGCCTTCTACAAGCACTCTATAAAGATCCCAGTCTTGTTCTTGAATGAAATCCGTTAATAAATGCTGGTTTCTCAAGATGGTATCAGGGGTAAAGTCCAATAATAATTGGGCAAAAAAATGACGAATACTATCATGTATCCTGCCTAGTCCTTTTTCTACTATATTCGCTGTCTCTGCATCCTCGGGATCCACCTTTACATATAAGAGAAGTGATGCTTTCTCAGGATTTTCTCCAGCTTCTTGTAGTAAAATCCTCGTCCATTCGCGTTTTTTATTCGGATAATCGTGAAGAGTTTGGGCAATAAACTCTTGCAGAAACCGATCATTTGTTGTGATATATTGGTCAATTATTCTTTCATAAGTCATTTTTTGTATTCCTTTCTGTCCACTCAAAACTCCTTTCAGTTTTACCATGTTATGTATAAGTAATTCAATGAAACAATTTAATAAAAAGGTTACTAAAAATGAAACCGATTTTATTTTTGTTGACAACATGTATATACAGATTTATGATAATACCATAGTTGTATATACAAATTCCAAAACCTCATTTCTAAATGAAAACGCTATATAACAAGTAAAAGGATACTATACGGGAGGGAAAACCATGAGTGTCGATCAAAAACAAGTAAGTCAAATCATTGATGCCATTGGTGGAAAAGATAATATTTCCGCAGCTACACACTGTGTAACACGTTTACGCTTTGCTTTGGTTGATGAAGGAAAAGTAAATAAAGAAGCACTTGAAGACATTTCATTAGTAAAAGGGTCTTTTTCAACAAACGGACAGTTTCAGGTTGTCATCGGCCAAGGTACTGTAGATAAGGTTTATAAAGAGCTTGTTCAGCAAACAGGCGTAGGAGAGGCATCAAAAGATGATGTGAAGAAAGCTTCTGAGAAGAATTTAAATCCTCTTCAACGTGCCATAAAAACATTGGCTGACATCTTTATACCAATTCTCCCGGCCATCGTAACTGCCGGGTTATTAATGGGAATTAATAACATCTTAACAGGGCCTGGTATTTTCTTTGATGAACAATCACTTGTTGATGTTTATCCACAATGGGCAGACCTGGCTAACATTATCAACTTAATTGCCAATACAGCCTTTACCTTTTTACCAGGACTCATCGGTTGGTCAGCTGTTAATCGTTTCGGCGGAAGTCCGTTACTCGGAATTGTGCTCGGTTTAATGTTGGTACATCCAGATTTATTAAATGCTTGGGGATATGGTTCTGCTGAAGAAATTCCTACATGGAACCTATTCGGATTAGAAGTGGAAAAAATCGGCTATCAAGGCCAGGTTTTACCGATTTTAGTTGCATCACTTCTACTAGCTAAATTGGAAGTCTTTTTAAGAAAACATGTTCCGGATGGAATTCAGCTATTAATTGTTCCTCCATTAACACTTTTAATCACAGGTTTTGCTTCATTCATTGTTATTGGACCTGTGACATTCGCAATAGGAAATGTATTAACAGATGGAGTTATTGCGATCTTTGAAAACTTTGCTGCACTTGGCGGACTTATCTATGGCGGATTATATGCTTTATTAGTTGTAACAGGTATGCATCATACTTTCCTAGCTGTTGATATTCAATTAGCAAATGCAGGAGGAACATTCCTCTGGCCAATGCTTGCTCTTTCAAATATTGCACAAGGCTCTGCTGCATTTGCAATGATGCTTATTTTAAAAGAAGAGAAACAAAAGGGCTTAGCGTTAACATCAAGTATTTCTGCTTGGCTGGGTGTTACAGAGCCAGCCATGTTCGGTGTGAATTTGCGCTATCGTTACCCATTCATTGCAGCACTAATTGGCTCTGCTATCGCAGGTTTATTTATCTCCATTAATGGAGTGAAGGCATTTTCAATTGGAGTTGGCGGATTACCGGGCTTCTTATCAATTGATTCACAATTCTGGCCTTCATTCTTTATCGGAATGGCCATTGTCCTTGTTGTACCGTTTAGTTTAACCTATTTGTTAGCTAAAATTAAAAAGGAAAAATAATGCAAGAAAGGGACGCGATGTATGTCCCTTTTCTTGCATTTCATCCATAGAAGTAAAAAATATACAACGGTGGTGTTTATATTGAGTAACCCTTGGTGGAAAAAATCAGTCGTATATCAAATATATCCAAAAAGCTTTTGTGATACATCCGGAAATGGTGTAGGAGATATTCAAGGAATTATTAGCAAATTATCCTATTTAAAAAACCTCGGTGTTGATGTGATATGGTTAACACCTATCTATGCTTCACCTCAAAAAGATAATGGCTATGATATTAGTGATTATTATGCAATACATGAAGAATACGGAACAATGAATGACTTTGATGAGCTACTGGAAAAGTCCCATCAGCTTGGCATTAAAGTGATCATGGATATTGTCGTCAACCATACATCAACAGAACATACCTGGTTTAAAGAAGCGAAAAAGTCCAAATCAAGCCCATATCGTGATTATTATATTTGGAAAGACCCGAAGGAAGACGGTTCTGAACCAACTAATTGGGTTTCTAAATTTGGTGGTCCTGCCTGGGAATATGACGAAGAAACAGAACAGTACTACCTCCATTTATTTGATGTTACACAGGCCGATCTTAACTGGGAGAACGAAGAGCTGCGAAAAGAAGTGTACAATATGATGAACTTTTGGTTTAAAAAAGGGGTCGATGGCTTCAGACTTGATGTCATTAACTTAATCTCAAAGGACCAAAACTTCCCTGATGATGATGGTTCCATTGCACCTGGTGACGGCAGAAAATTCTATACAGACGGTCCACGTGTACACGAATTTATTCATGAAATGAACAAAGAAGTCTTTTCAAAGTATGACAGCTTGACAGTCGGTGAAATGTCCTCAACAACCATTGATCACTGTATTCAATATTCAAATCCTGAACGTGGAGAATTAAGCATGACGTTTAATTTTCATCACTTAAAGGTTGATTATCCTAATGGGGAGAAATGGGCAATTGGTGATATGGATTTCCTTGCATTGAAAAAAATTCTTTCTACCTGGCAAACAGGCATGAATGCAGGTGGAGGATGGAATGCTTTATTCTGGTGTAACCATGACCAGCCAAGAGTTGTGTCCCGCTATGGAAATGATGCCGAGTTTCGTAATGAATCAGCCAAGATGCTGGCAACAACGATTCACATGATGCAGGGTACTCCTTATATTTATCAGGGAGAAGAATTTGGGATGACAGATCCTAAGTTCATATCTATTGATCAATATCGGGATGTTGAATCATTAAATATGTACAAGATATTAAAAGAAAAAGGGATGCAAGAAGATGAGATTCTTGAAATTCTGCAGCATAAATCACGTGATAATTCCCGAACACCTGTCCAATGGAATGATTCTAAGCATGCCGGTTTCACAACAGGATCTCCTTGGATAAATGTAGCTAATAATTATCAACAAATTAATGCAGAAAACGCAGTTGCAGATAAAGACTCCATTTTTTATCATTATCAAAAACTCATAACTTTACGTAAAGAATATGATATTATCACAACTGGTCATTACGAGCTTTTAGTAGAAAATGATCCATCTATTTTTGCCTATTTACGAAGTACACCGACGGAGAAGCTTTTAGTGCTAAATAATTTTTATGACAGCCCTGCAACGTTTATCTTACCTGATACTGTTGAGGTAGATGGATATAAACCGGAAATCCTCATATCTAATTATGATGATACGGCAATGTCATTTAAGAATATGACATTGCGCCCTTATGAATCGGTTGTGTATCATTTGTCCCCTTCTTAACGGGCAGTAGGACTCCAAATTCAAAATTCGAGAGAAACAAAGGCGCTTTTAAGCGTGATAAGTTTCGCTAACAATCAGTGGGAGATGAAGCCCTCCCCACTGATTGAAGTCTCACTTTAATAAAATAGTCATTTTAACTTCCTTCACCTGTTCATGGTAAGATAAGGATGGTGATGAAAATGAGACAAAATAAATACCTTACTATATATAAAGAATTAACGGATCGCATTAAAACTGGTGAGGTGAAACCTGGAGAGGTTTTACCGTCTGAAAATGATTTAGCGATTCAATACGATACGAGCAGGGAAACCATTCGTAAAGCTCTTAACCTTTTATCTCAAAACGGCTTTATCCAGAAAATTAAAGGGAAAGGATCAGTTGTCATTGATGTTCAAAAAATGAGTTTTCCCATCTCAGGGCTGGTAAGTTTTAAGGAAGTATCCGAAAATTTACAGATGGAATCAGTTATTACAAGGGTTCATGATTTTGGTCTTATTAAGCCGGATGATTTTTTAAAGCAACAGTTGGATGCCACGAGTAGTGATGAGGTATGGAAGGTTACCCGTTCACGTGAAATAAATGGGGTTAACATCATTTTGGACAAGGACTACTTTTTAAAGAAATATGTCCCTACCCTTACAAAGGAAATTTGTGAAGGCTCTATTTACGAGTATCTTGAACATCAACTCAATTTAAATATCAGCTTTGCCAAAAAGGAAATTGTTGTAGAGGATTGTACAGATGAAGACAGAAAACACCTTGATTTAGAAGGCTTTTCTCATATCGTTGTTGTCAAAAACTATGTGTATTTGGAAAACACAAGTTTGTTTCAATACACCGAATCACGGCATCGCCTTGATAAATTCCGCTTTATTGACTTTGCCAGACGCAGCGTGTAACAAGCATTGGGCTTAAGTGCTCAATGCTTGTTTATGTCTCCAAATTGGCAAGAGTACTTTTTAGCATGATAAAATTAGAAAAGGGCAAGCCCCTTGTTCATCGCCGTACAAACTGGAGGAGCATTGACTAAAGATTTAG
>Ga0182744_1002572_pt1 | contig 14815 bp, 15 predicted proteins | sample eDN3rd30CKraftMG_FD_128525 | JGI IMG/M metagenome (GOLD analysis project Ga0182744, IMG submission 128525) | Enriched Miracle-Growth compost microbial communities from Emeryville, California, USA - eDNA 3rd pass 30_C Kraft MG (version 2) (version 2) ...
CCTAGAGCATTTTCGGTTCTGATAGAATCAGAACCGAAGCTCTAGTTTTTTGTTTTGACGCGTTTTCTTCACGCGAACCGGCGACCACTTCGCTCGAAAACGCTCTAAGGGCAGGGTGCCGCGGGCAGCAGGTCCAGCTTGGTCATCGTGCCCTTGAGTGCGAAGTCTCCGTAGTCGAGAACGAGATCGCTGGAGACGCCATTCTCCCACATATTGAACGACAGCGTATAGCTCGGACTGGAATCGGATTTGGCCATGTCGAAATAGCTGACGGTGACCCTCCAGCGCGACATGTCCTTCATTGCCGGCGTCGTCTTCGTCGGGTCGTTCAAGGCGTCATTGGAGCGGTGACCGATGATGTTGAGCGTTTGATAGATCTTATCGCCGCCGTCCGAACCGTCGTAAATCTTCATTTCGACGGTCGACTCGCCGTTGCGCGCCGCCTCGATGGACTTGATCATCTGCGCGGTAGGGAAGATGGCGTCGACATCATTGTCGCTCTTCTTTTTCGTCGGCTTGCTGATGTCGATCGACAAGGAGCCATCGCCCGAACGTGTCGCCTCGCCCTCGTTGGTGCTGGCGACCTGTCCGCCGACAAGGTTCTCGATACGGTAGTGCAAGGTCTTGCCGTCGCCGCTTTCGTAGGTCAGCGAGCGTGTGTCGGTCAGACGTGGCTCGCCCTCGGAAGGCGTGATTTCCGTCATTTGCCGGAACGCGACCTGGTAGCCTTTGCAGGCCGAGCCGGTGAATTCATAGACGATGCGGCCCCGGGCCGACACGGGCGCGGCGCTGCCGGAGCCGCGCAGGAGGGACAGATCGTAGACGGCGCGATGGGCCGCGAGGGAGATACCTGCCGCCTGGGCCGGGAAACCGGCGAGTGTCACGAAACCGACGACCAGCGCGTAATTCGGGATTTGGCGAAAAACAGAGAACGAATGACGCGCCATGCGATTGGGCTCCAAAGAGAATCGATGCCGGATAAGCGTCCGACGTGGCGAAATTAGGGTTTCGGCTGTCGGCGGCAAGCGGCATAATCCCGTCTTGAGGCAAGCAGAAAACCTGCCAGGCCGGGATGTCTTAAATCTGGCATCTCCCGGATAGTTACATCCGAAATCTCGCCCGATGGAAGCTAACGTTCGGTCGGAGATTTCCAGAGGAGGAATTTCATGTCGTCCATCGATGCACGGTTGAAGGATCTGGGGATCGAGCTTCCCGCTCCCGCCGCGCCTGTCGCCAATTACGTTCCCTGGACGATCTGCGGGCCCATATTAACGATTTCCGGGCAATTGCCGTTCGGCGCCGACGGCAAGCTTGCCGCGCGCTTTGCCGGCAAGGTCGGCGGCGATGTCGACGAGGCGGCGGCCAAGGAGGCTGCGCGTCAGTGCGCCGTTAATGTCCTGGCGCAGGCCCGCGCTGCTTTGGGAGACCTGGCGCGCATTCGGCGCTGTCAGCGTCTCGGCGGCTTCATCGCGGCAGCGTCGGGTTTTCATGCCTTGCCCGGCGTGATGAACGGCGCGTCCGACCTGATGGTCGCCATATTGGGCGAGGCGGGGCGGCATGCGCGCTCGACGGTGGGCGTTGCCGAACTGCCGCTCAACGCCGCCGTCGAGGTCGAGGCAAGTTTCGAGATCGCCGGATGACGCAGAACCCGCGTTCGGCAAACGCGCCTTCCTGGCTGGTGTCGCGGCCGATCGCCCATCGCGGCCTGCATGACGGGACGCATGGTGTCATCGAAAACTCGCTGGCGGCCGCGCGCCGTGCGATCGCCTCGAACTATGGCGTCGAATGCGACGTGCAGATGTCGGCCGACGGTGAGGTCTTCGTGTTTCACGATTTCACCCTCGAACGATTGACCGATGGTCAGGGAAGGGTTGCCGATCAGACAGCGGCTCAGCTCGCCGCGACAGGCTTGCGCAACGGCGGCGAGACCATTCCCACCCTCGCGGCGCTGCTCGGCATCATGGGCGCGAACCATGTGCTCGTCATCGAAATCAAGAGCGCGTTTTCCGGCGACATGCGGCTCGCCGAACGCACGGCAGGGGTCGTCGCCCAGCATCCGGGCCGGGTTGCGCTGAAAAGCTTCGATCCGCAGGTGATGGCGCACCTGCGCAGCAACCGCGACAGGCTGGGCATTGCCGGCGTGCCGCTCGGCATGGTGGCCGAGGCGCATTACGACCACGAGGAGTGGAGCTTCCTCGGCGCCGAGGATAAGCGCGCGCTCGCCAATTTTCTGCACTGGGACGCGACCCGGCCGGATTTCCTGTCTTATTCCGTTAATGATTTTCCGCACGCGGTGCCGCATCTGCTGCGCCGGGCATTGAACATTCCGGTCATGACCTGGACGGTGCGCACACCCGCGCAAATGCATACGGCATCACGCTGGGCCGACCAGATCGTGTTCGAGAACTGGATGCCTGAGTAGCATGCCCTGGATGCTTCTGCCGTTCGCATTGTGTGCCCTGGCTTCGGCGATCTCCAATCGCGCGATGGATCCGTTGATCCTGCCGGTCGCGCGCGAATTCAATGTTCCGGTTGCCACCGCGGCACTGGCGACATCGTTCTATGCGCTGCCCTATGCCTTCGGCCAGCCTCTGCTTGGTCCCATCGGCGACTTCTACGGCAAGATCAAGGTGCTGCGCTTCTGTCTCTGGCTGCAGGCGCTTTGCCTCCTGGCGGTGGTCCTGTCACCGACGCTGATGGTGCTGCTCGCCGCGCGGCTTCTCGGCGGATTCGCGGGCGGCGGCATCATGCCGGTAACGATGGCGATCATCGGCGACAGAGTGGAGCCTGCAAAGCGCCAGCTCGCGATGGGGCAGTTTCTTTCGGCCGGAATGACGGGCATGATTTTCGCCACGACCGTTGCAGGCCTGCTGGCCGAATATATCAATTGGCGCGCGATCTTCGTCATCGGCCTGGCCGTGGCCCTCACTGCCGCCGCGATCATGACCTTCAAGGTCGATGAACCGTCGCCCGACCGGCAGGGGCAGCGTATCAGCTTCGCCCACGCAGCGGCAGGTTACAAAAAGGTCTTCGCCAATCCACGGGCCTTGATCTGTTTCGGCGCGGTTTTTACCGAAGGCATTGCGATCTATGGCGTGCTGCCGTTCATCGGCCTCATCCTGGAAGTGCGCGGTCTCGGCGGCGCCAAGGAGGCCGGCCTCATCATCGCCGGTGTCGGTATCGGCGGGCTCATCTATTCGCTGTCGCTGAAATGGCTGTTGAAGATTTTCGGCCGCTATCAGCTCATGTTCATCGGCGGCTTCTTCGCCTCCGCCGGCATCGTTTCGCTCAGTCTTGGCCTGGCCTGGCAGATTTCTGCCGTGCTGTTCTGCCTCACGGGCATGGGCTACATGCTGATGCACAATTCCATCCAGACCGAGGTTGCGGGGCTGACGACGGATTCGCGCGGCTCGGCGTTTTCCATGCACTCGTTTTCGCTGTTCTGCGGGCAGGCACTGGGGCCGCTGCTGGTCGGGCCGAGCATTTATTATATCGGCGCGACAGCGACCCTGATCGCGAGCGGACTGGTGCTGCTGGCGCTGGGACCGCTGATTGCGTTTCTGTTCGCCCGCCAGCGGCGCCTCTCCGGCACCAGCGCGTTCTGACGGCAAGGGCCGCATTCCTGACCCTGGCAAGGGGCAATGGACATTCGCCGATCAGCCCACTAGGCCTAGATTATTCTGCCGGCCGGCATGTTTGCGTTTGACGAGATCTCCCTTGGTATTCTTTATTTTTCTGCTGTGCGGCTTCACCAGCGCCATTTCGACGCGTACGCTCGATCCGCTGACGGTGGCTCTGTCGCGCGATCTTTCCGTCTCGACCGCATCCGTCGCCATGCTGGCTTCGGCAATGGCGCTGCCTTATGCGCTGGTGCAGCCGGTCCTGGGGAGTGTCGGCGATCATTTCGGCAAGAACCGGATTTTGAAGATCGCGCTCTGGGCGACAGGCCTGTTTCTGCTCGCCAGCGCTTTCGCTCCGAATTTCGAGACGCTGCTGGTGTTGCGGCCGCTGACCGGCGCTGCGGCGGCCGGCGTGATCCCGGTCGCCATGGCGATGATCGGCGACATCTATCCGCCCTCGAACCGGCAGACCATGATCGCCCGCTTCGTCACCTCGGCCATGCTGGGCCAATTGCTCGGCGCGGTGTTCGCCGGCATGGTCGAGCCGGCGATCGGCTGGCGTGGCGTGATCCTGATCTGCGCCGCGGTCGCTCTCGCGTCGGCGGCGATGGCCACCGGCTTTCTGCCGAATACCGGGCGGCCGCAGTCGAAGGCGTTCAGCCCGCGAGGGGCATTGCGCATCTACGGCGGCATTCTGCGCAATCCGGTCGCTCGAACCTGCTACAGTACCGCGTTCATCGTCGGTGGCATGACGTTCGGCGTGCTGCCGCATATCGCGCCGATCCTCGCCAGCCAGAACAATGGCGGCGTCCGCGAGGCTGGTTTCATCATCGCAGGCCTGGCCATCGGTTCCATGGTCCTCTCGGTTTCGATTCCGATCATGCTGCGGCTTTTCGCACGGCCGGCCATGATCATGGTCGGCGGCACGATCCTGTGCGCTGCCTTCATCGCCTATTCCTTTGGCTGGGCCTGGCCCGTCCAGATCGGCATCATGGCATTCGTCGGCATCGGCTTTTTCATGGTTCATAATTCCGTCCAGGCGGAAGTCGCCGAGATTGCGCCGAACAACCGCGCCACCGCCTTCTCCGGCCATGCCTTCTCTTTCTTCCTGGGGCAGACGCTCGGTCCCATCATCTGGGGGGCGGAGATCACGGCCATCGGGGCAAGAGCGGCGGCCGTCGTCAACGGCATCGGCATTTTATGCGTGGCGCTGTTTGCTGGCTATTTCTTCATGCAGCTTCGTCCGCAATTACCGCGCTAGCGCATTTTCGAGCGAAGTGGGCGCCGGTTCGCGTGAAGAAAATGCGCTCGTTCAATAAACGAGACGCGTCTTTCCGATTCCATGGAATCGGAAAGACGCTATCGCTCACACTTGCCCGCGCATTTTGGCCACCCACCAGCGCAGGCCGACGAAGAGGAAGCGCCAGTCGCGGAAGAATTCCGGCGGTTTGCCCTCATAGACATGGCCGACAAACTGCAGAATCCAGCCCAGAATGAACAGCCCCAGGGCCCAGGGCCAAAGGCCGGCGATCCATAATGACAGGACGAACAGGGCGATCGCCGCGACAATCATCGGAATGCCAAGAGTGTGGCAAAAGCGGTTGCGCGGATCACGATGGCTGAGCTCGTATTCCGAAACCCAGGCATTCCAGGGACGGCCAAAAAACACGACGCATTCCTCCTAGAGCATTTTCGGTTCCGATAGACTCAGAACCGAAGCTCTAGTTTTTGTTTTGACGCGTTTTCTTCACGCGAACCGGAGACCACTTCGCTTGAAAACGCTCTTGCCGGATCGAAATCCAATCGCGCGGGCGGCGCAAGGCAAATTTCGGGCGAAATGCATCCCGGTTCCGATGCAGCGGATCGGGAGCCCCTTTGGCCGCGCGCTTGCATGAGGCGGGCAGAACACTAGATTTGCGCATAGCCCAATGGTTATGTTGCTGTAAGCCCGCGGCCGCTGATGCCGCTTCCGGAAGTGCAATGCCCGAATCCGAATTTAAAGTCCGCATCGCCCGTTCGATGGCCGAAATCGATCCGGCAGGCTGGGACGCCTGCGCCAACCCTGTGGACGATCTGCAGGTGGCCATGGCGCCGGACCCGCAGCGCGAGCGTTTCAACCCGTTTCTGACCCACGCATTTCTCAACAGCCTGGAGACGTCTGGATCAGCGACCGCGCGCACCGGATGGAGCCCGGTGCATGCCGTTGTGGAAGACGAGGCAGGCGCCATGCTTGGCTGCGCGCCGTGCTATCTGAAAACCCATTCGATGGGTGAATATGTGTTCGATTATGCCTGGGCCGATGCGTTCGAGCGAGCGGGCGGGCACTACTATCCGAAATTACAGGTCTGTGTGCCGTTCACGCCGGCGCAGGGGCGCCGCCTGCTGGTGGCGCCGGGGCCGCAGGCCGAAGCGGTTCAGTCGGCGCTGATTGCCGGCCTGCGTGCGGTCCGCAAGCAAACCGGCGCCTCCTCCATCCACATCACCTTTCCGGTCAAGAGCGAATGGGAGGCTCTGGGCGGCACGAGTTTCCTGAAGCGCACCGGCAAGCAGTTCCATTTTTTCAACCGCAACTACGGCTGCTTTGACGATTTCCTTGCCGATCTGTCGTCGCGCAAGCGCAAGAACATCCGCAAGGAACGAGAAGCCGCGCTGGCGCACGGCATCGAGATCGAACAGGTGACGGGCGACGCCATCACCGAGGCGCATTGGGATGCGTTCTTCTCGTTCTACATGGACACCGGCGCGCGCAAATGGGGACGGCCCTATCTGACGCGGCGCTATTATTCCCAGGTCGGGGCCGCGATGGCCGATCGTATCCTGCTTGTCATGGCCAAGCGCGCCGGCCGCTACATTGCCGGCGCCATCAATTTCATCGGCGACGATGCGCTCTACGGCCGCAACTGGGGTGCCGTCGAAGAGCATCCATTCCTGCATTTCGAAGTCTGCTATTATCAGGCGATTGACTTTGCCATCGCGCGCAAGCTGTCGCGGGTCGAGGCTGGCGCGCAAGGCGAACATAAGCTGGCGCGCGGCTATGGCCCGGTCGAGACCTATTCGCTGCACGAATTCGCCGACGCGCGATTGTCGCGCGCCGTCGAGGAATTCCTGCGGCAGGAACGGGAGTCGATCAGCGAATCCATCGAGCTCTACGGCGAGCACGTGCCTTTCCGCAGGGATCTTGCGCGCGAGGTCGATTGAGGCGTTGAGCTAGTGCAGGCTCAACTCATGTTTGAGCAGGCGGACTTCCGCCGGCTTGATCAGGTTGGAATGCGCCACAGTCACCGAATGCAGTTTGCCATCGAGCTTGGCCGTCCAGAAATCCAGAAATTTCTGCAACTCTGGAAAGCGCGGATGCAGGTCGTAGTCCTGCCAGATATAGGTCTGGAGAATGACCGGATGGTCGGGAAGGCGATACAGGATTTTAGCCGTGGTCAGACCGTAGCCAGCGAGCTGACGAATAAATGCACGCGACGCCATTTTGCTCCTCCGCGAAGATGCGGAACGCATTTTCAAACGACGTGGACACCGGTTCGCGTGAAGAAAATGCGCTCATCAAACAAAACGAGACGCGTCTTTCCAATCCAAGGATGGGAAAACGCTGTCGACATAATTGATATGCGATAGAATGGCGGCTGAAGAGTAAAATTTCATTGAATTCACCTAAAAATCAGTTTGTTAGCAAAGTGCGCCGGTGAGTGACAAAACTGCCTCACGCGTATTGGCCGCAGGTCGCCGCCTTGACGGCGCCGCGGTAGACGGGTTGAGCTTTTGATCTGTCGCAAAGATGTCTTGCAACCTGTCGTTACAAGATTTTCTTCAAGGCTCAATTCGGAGGAAAAGCGGTATGGACCAAAACGCCGTCTACGAGAGTGACAATGTCTTCGCCAAGATTCTGCGTGGTGAACTGCCCTGTCATAAGGTCTTCGAAGACGACGTAGCTTTGGCGTTCCTGGACATTATGCCGCGAACCAAGGGGCATACGCTGGTCATTCCGAAGACGCCCGCGCGGGGACTTCTCGATATGCCGCCCGCTCTCATCGGTCCGTTCATCGAGCGGGTGCAGACGGTGTCGCGCGCCGTGGTGAAGGGCATGGAGGCGGAAGGCCTGACCTTGCACCAGTTCAACGAGACGGCCGGCGGACAGGTGGTCTTTCACCTGCATTTTCATGTCCTCCCGCGCTGGGAAGGCATTCGGCTGCGGCCTCACACGGGCGAGCTGGAGCAGCAGGACGTGCTGCATGCGCACAAGAAAAAGATACGCGCCGCTTTCTAGGGCGTGCTCCTGGGAGCACTATGGCGCGAACCACCAAGCGGCGAGGATGATGGCGGCTTCGCCGGTGGCGACGCCCAAGACCACCGAACGCCGGGTCAGCGCGAACACGGCAAGCCCCAGCGCCAGCGCGGCGCACCGCGCCAGCAGGGGTACGCTGGCGAGCGCGCCGGCTGGCGTCAGCAGGATGTTGGCGACGACGCCGGCCAGCAGGGCCGTGGCGACGGCGCGCACCCATTCCAGTACTTCCGATTTCTCGTCGACGCCATGGGCGATGAAGATCGACAGAAAGCGCCATATCTCGCTTGGCAGAAAGCCGAAGAGGACGAGCGCCAGATAGGGCCAGATGCCCGTGCTCCAGGTTTCCGGTGTCGTCACAGGCTCGCTCCCCTTGCAGCGCGCAGGCGCAGGCGTTTCTGCCATCCCCAGGCCAGCGTGCCGCCGACAAGGCCGATGACAAGCAGATCGAGACCGGCGCCGACGACGCCCTTGAGCAGAGGCGCGAGCACAAGGCCCGAGGACAAGGCGATCCAGTCGATCGGTTCGCGGGCGTTGCGTGCCAGCGCGGCGAGGAAATAGATCGGCGTGATGAACAGCAGGCCGGCGGCGAAAGCATGCGGCAGCGCGCCGGCGAGCGTATAGCCGACATAGGTCGATATGCAGGCCGCGACGACGAGGGCGTGCGTCAAACCGACAAACCAGGCAATGCGCCGGTTACGTGGAATATCGCGCATGGCGCGGATCGACTCCGCCCAGGCGGTCACCGCGACATTGTGGGCAAGATAGACAATAGCGATACGCGAGGTTCCCGCCTGACGCAGCAGCGGCAGCAGGGACACGCACATCGGCAGCAGCCGCACCGACGACAAGGAAATCGACAGGGCGATGGCGGGCAGGGCGACGCCGTTGATGAGGGCGCCGAAATAGATCACCTGCGCCGGGCCGGCCCAGATCGTCACCGTCGACAAGAGCGCGACACCGAGCGGCATGCCGGCCTCCCGCGCCAGACTGCCGACACCCAGAAATGTGAACGCCATGACGAAGATCGGCAGGCGGGCGGCAACCTGAACGCCTTTGACCGCCCAACGGAATTGCGTCTGTACCGGGACATCGAGCTTGGCGGTCGCCGTTTTGGCGGGTTTTTCAGGTGGAGGCTGCACGCAAATCTCAGGCTTTGGCTCGAATGGGCCGCGACAACGACATTCCTTGCAAAATCCCGGAGCGGCTCGTTTAATTCTCCAGATAGCATGAAGAGACCGGACGGCATAACCATGCGGCGACGTCGCATCGGCCAATATCCGGCCAACAAATCGCCGCCATCGTCGACGAGCTGTTGGCATTGGCGGCAATTGCAGGTTGCTGTCATTACCTGGACAACGCTTTGACTGCCGTGGATGGCGTCAATTTGGGAGATTCATCTGATGCGCCTGGTTCGACTTGCCCTTCCCATTGCTGCCGCGCTCGGCATGGCGCTTGCCGTCGGGCCTGCGTATGCGCAGCAATCGGTAACGGAGCTGTTCAGCCGCGCTTCGACGCAGCAGATGCTGATGCGCATGGAAGTGGCCCTGGCGAAAGTGCAGGCGCGCCGGGGCATCATTCCCAAGTCCGCGGCGGAGGAAATCGAGCGCACCGCGAGCATCGACTTCGTACCGCCCCAGCGTGTCGCTGAAGAGCAGCGCCGTGTCGGTCATCCGCTTGTGGCGCTCATCAACGTCTGGGCGAAGGCCACGCAGGGTGATGCAGGCGAATACATTCATTACGGCGCCACCACCCAGGACATCTACGACACGGTACAACTCGCCCAGTGCCGGGACGCGGCGCGCATTTTCATTGCCGATCTGCGTGCCGTGGAAGAAGGACTTCTGAATCTCGCGCATGAGTATCGCGCCACTCCGATGGTCGGCCGCACGGTCGGCAAGCATGCTCTGCCGTTCACCTTCGGCGTCAAGGTCAGCTCCTGGCTGGGGGAAAACCGCCGCAACATCGAGCGGCTGAAGAGCTGGCTCGAGCGTTCCAACACGGCCATGGTGTCGGGCGCTGTCGGCAGCTACGCGGCGCTTGGCAGCGATGCTTTCGCGGTGGAAGCCGAAGTCGCCAAGGAGATGGGCATGGGGGCGCCGTTCCCGGCCGACTGGAAAGGCGCCAGGGACATGTATGGCGAATATGGCGAGCTGCTGGCCATCACGGCGAAATCGCTGGGCCGCATGGGGCAGGAGGTGTTCCTTTTGCAGGGGGACGATTTCGGCGAGCTCGAAGAGCCGACAGGAAATGTCGGGTCTTCGACCATGCCGCACAAGGTCAACCCGAACTATGCGCGCACGGTTGTGCAGATGTCGCGTGTGGTGCCGGCGCAGGCACAGATCCTGCTTGACTGGATGATCTCGATCTACGATCGCGATCAGATTTCCAATGCCGAGACGCTGGGAGATATCAGCACGGCGATGGAACGGTCGACCAAGGCCGCTATCGAGATGGTGAAGGTGCTTAAGGTCCATCCGGAGAACATGGCGCGGAATCTCGATCGCACTCACGGACTGATCATGGCCGAAGAGGCGATGTTCATCCTGGGCGAGAAGATCGGCAAGCATACGGCGCACGAGGAGGTGCGGCTGGCGGCGCGGACGGCGTGGGAAAAAGGGACGAGCCTGATCGATGAGATCGAGGCGCGGCCGCAGCTTGCAGGACCTGCCAAGGAATTGAATCTCGCCGAGCGGCTCGACCCGAAGAAATATCTCGGCCTCTCGGTCCAGGTAACGGATCGGACCATTGCCTTCATTAAGAAGGCCAGAGACGGAGACGCTCCGGCGTTGCAGCCGGAGCGTTAATCGTTGATTGCGCGTAGAGCCTAGACGTTCCTAGCTCTTCAGCGGTTCGGACGGCGTGACGGGCTTGTCCTCTTCCGGCTTGTCCTGCTCGTCGTCCGGCTTGACGCGCGCCTTGGCGCGCCGCACCTCGGGCTCCTCGCGCGGACCGCGCTTCTTCTTGCCGGCCTCGACGACTTCGCGATCCGGCTTCGGCAGTACCGGCCCTTCCGGGAAGATGAAGGCGAGCTTCTTCTTGCCGGTATCGGCGTCGTTCTGCACGACGATGCGCACGGTGCCGCTGCCTTTCAGGCGACCGAACAGCACCTCGTCGGCCAGCGGCGTCTTGATGTGCTGCTGGATGACGCGCGCCATCGGCCGGGCGCCCATGGATTCGTCGTAGCCGTTGTCGATGAGCCAGTTGCGCGCGTCGTCGGTCAGTTCGATGGTCACGTTACGGTCGCCGAGCTGGGTCTCGAGCTGGGCGATGAACTTGTCCACCACCTGTGCGATGACGTCGCGCGGCAGATGGCCGAACGCGACCGTGGCATCGAGGCGATTGCGGAATTCGGGAGCGAACATGCGGTTGATCGCCTCGATATCCTCACCTTCGCGCTTCTTGGCGGCGAAGCCGAAAGAAGCCCGCGCCATGTCGGCCGCGCCAGCATTCGTCGTCATGATCAGGATGACGTTGCGGAAGTCGATCTGCTTGCCGTGGTGATCTGTCAGCTTGCCGTGATCCATGACCTGCAGAAGGATGTTGAACAGGTCCGGATGCGCCTTCTCGATTTCATCGAGCAGCAGCACGCAGTGCGGATGCTGGTCGACGGCGTCGGTCAACAGACCGCCCTGATCGAAGCCGACATAGCCCGGAGGCGCGCCGATGAGACGGCTCACCGTATGACGCTCCATATATTCGGACATGTCGAAGCGGACGAGCTCGACGCCGAGCGCGATCGAGAGCTGCCGCGCGACCTCGGTCTTGCCGACGCCGGTCGGGCCTGAGAACAGGTAGCTGCCGATCGGCTTTTCGCCATCGCGCAAACCCGCGCGGGCCAGTTTGATGGCGGAGGAGAGCGCGGCGATCGCCTTGTTCTGGCCGTAGACCACGCGCTTCAGCGTCTCTTCGAGATGCTGTAGCACCTCCGCATCATCCTTCGACACGGTCTTGGCCGGGATGCGCGCCATCGTTGCGATGGTGGCCTCGACTTCCTTCGTGCCGATTGTCTTCTTGCGCTTGGCTTCGGGCAGCAGCATCTGGCTGGCGCCGGTTTCGTCGATCACGTCGATCGCCTTGTCGGGCAGCTTGCGGTCATGGATGTAGCGGGCCGACAGTTCGACCGCCGCCTTGATTGCGTCATTGGTGTAGCGCACCCGATGGAATTCCTCGAAATAGGGCTTGAGGCCCTTCATGATCTCGATGGAATCGGGCACTGACGGTTCGTTGACGTCGATCTTTTGGAAGCGGCGAACCAGCGCGCGGTCCTTTTCAAAATACTGGCGGTATTCCTTGTAAGTTGTCGAGCCGATGCAGCGCAGGCTGCCTTGCGACAGCGCGGGCTTCAGCAGGTTCGACGCATCCATCGCGCCGCCGGAGGTGGCGCCGGCGCCGATCACCGTATGGATCTCGTCGATGAACAGGATGGCGCTCTTGTGCTGCTCGATCTCCTTGATGACCTGTTTCAGGCGTTCTTCGAAATCGCCGCGGTAGCGGGTACCGGCCAGCAGCGTTCCCATGTCGAGGGCGAACACCGTCGCGCGCGCCAGCACGTCGGGCACTTCGCCCTTGGTGATCTTACGGGCCAGGCCTTCGGCGATCGCGGTCTTGCCGACACCGGGGTCTCCGACGAGCAGGGGATTGTTCTTCTGCCGGCGGCAGAGGATCTGGATGGTGCGCTGAACCTCGGACTCACGGCCGATGAGCGGATCGATGCGACCGTCGCGGGCCTTCTTGTTGAGGTTGACGCAATAGGCTTCGAGCGCGCCTTCCTTCTTCTTGCCGTCGCCCTGGTCTCGGCCTTCGCCACGTTCACCACGCTGATTGTCTTCCTCGTCGGTGCCGCGCGGTGTCTTCGAACCGTCGGACATGCCGGGGCGCTTGGCAATGCCATGGCTGATGTAGTTGACGGCGTCGTAGCGCGTCATGTCCTGCTCCTGCAGGAAGTAAGCGGCGTGGCTTTCGCGCTCGGCGAAGATGGCGACGAGCACGTTGGCGCCAGTCACTTCTTCGCGGCCCGACGATTGAACATGGATGACGGCGCGTTGAATGACACGCTGGAAGCCTGCGGTGGGCTTGGCTTCATCGCCACGGCCGTTGGTAGCGAGGTTGGCGAGCTCGTGGTCGATGTAGTTCACCAGGCTCTTGCGCAGGGCATCAAGATCGACCGAACAGGCGCGCATGACCGCAGAGGCATCTGTATCCTCGATCAGGCTCAGCAACAGATGTTCAAGCGTCGCATATTCGTGCCGGCGTTCGTTGGCTGTCGCCAAAGCCCGGTGCAACGTCTGTTCGAGGTTTCTTGAGAACGACGGCATAGGGGCTCCTTTACTTCTTTTCCATGATGCATTGCAGCGGATGCTGATGCTTGCGGGCGAAGTCCATGACTTGGGTAACTTTCGTCTCAGCGACCTCGTAGGTGTAGATGCCGCATTCCCCAACACCATGCTGATGGACGTGCAGCATGATGCTGGTAGCTTCTTCATTGTTCTTGTTGAAATAGCGGCGCAGAACCGTAACGACGAATTCCATCGGTGTGTAATCGTCGTTGAGCAGCAGCACGCGATACATGCTGGGCTTGCGCGTCTGCGTGCGGGTTCTGGTGATGACGGCAGTGCCTGATCCGTTGCCGCCGTTGCCGCCAGTGTTGTCGTTATTGCCGGGAGTATTGGGTTCATCCGCGGCTGTCGGGGCCTTGGCTGTCAATCGCGGTTCGACATACGCGTTGCGTGACAAAGCGAGAGCGGTCGGGCCCGGCAAGCACGTTGCCATAGGCACCCGCGAGGCCGCCTTGAAACCCGCCTCGCAATCTGCTTTGGAGGCATAGACGTATGGTTCGCTCGGCTTCCGAAAACTCAAGAAGTCCTCCGTTGGATTCGGCCCCCGAAGTCTACCTTCGATCCCAGGGTCAACCGCAACCCCTATTCGACGCTGCACCACTGTAATCTAGGAGCGAAGCAAAGCCTGCGCCAGTGGCAGGCATGCACTTTCGCCAAAGCGGTGAATTAATCACGAAACGGCCACAAACAGTTGGCTGCGCGAGTAAATTTATCTTGTACTGAGCCGAAAACGAAAAAGGCCCGGCAATGCCGGACCTTTCAATGCTTCAAAACTGGCGTATCGGCGTCCATCGCCGGGCGCAGTCAACTCTGGTTCAAACCTGTCCTGTTCAGGCTTGCCCGAAATTACTTCGTGGCAGCCTGGACCTTGGCGACGGCGAGTTCAACCGGCTTGAAGGCGTCCTTGGCAAGCGCCGTGTAGAGCTCACCCATCTTGGTGCTTTGCGCCACGAAGGACTCATAGGCCGACTTGGCATATTCGCTCTGCGCCTGGAAGGCGGCGTCGACGGACTTCGAGCTGACGATCTTTTCGAAAGCCGCGGTGGCCGCTTCGAGGGACTTCTTGGAATAATCGCTTGTCTCGGCCGCGATCGCCTGCAGGCTTTTCGACAGGGCCGAGCTTGCGGCCGTGGCGGCTTCAACCTGGTCTTTTCCGAAGCTCTGCAACTCTTCAAAACTTTTGAACATGATGTGCCCCTGAATTGGGCCGTCGTGCGCGAGTTCGCGGGCGGCCGATTGCCTGACGTACAGGCTTTTATATGTGCGTTGCACAATAAATGTCAATTAAAAAATGTTGCAATGCAAAATTGCATGCCTTCAGAAGCGGCAGGTTGGCGGCAGGTTGCCCGCATTATCGTCGAATGCCCTTTAAGTTTGATCGGTTGCAGCAGTCTTCGGTTAACCGACGCGTAACCGCATTCCTCTACGCTGCTGCGATGTTGTGCTGCGGCAACACTCCGCAGGCAGCTGAAAAGGGCGGCGCTTTTCGGTGGTGGGACAATTAAATGGCATTGCGTAGCGTATTTTCCAGAAATTCGGGGTTTCAGGTAGCGGTCGGTCTGGGGGTC
>Ga0182744_1002578_pt1 | contig 14790 bp, 12 predicted proteins | sample eDN3rd30CKraftMG_FD_128525 | JGI IMG/M metagenome (GOLD analysis project Ga0182744, IMG submission 128525) | Enriched Miracle-Growth compost microbial communities from Emeryville, California, USA - eDNA 3rd pass 30_C Kraft MG (version 2) (version 2) ...
CACCGTGCGGGATGGCGAAGGTCTTGTGCAGGTTGAGGTGCGAGACGTCGCCTCCGAAGGCTCCCGGCTGGGCGAGCCCGACGAGCGCGTTGAGGTTCGCACCGTCGACGTAGACCTGGCCGCCCGCGGCGTGCACGAGCTCGCACACGGTCGTGACCTCGGACTCGTAGACACCGTGCGTGGACGGGTAGGTGATCATGATCGCCGCGACGTCCGGGCCGTGCTGCGCGAGCTTCGCGCGCAGGTCGTCCAGCTCGACCGTCCCGTCGTCCGCCGTGGCGACCACGACCACGCGCATCCCCGCGAGCGCCGCGGAGGCGGCGTTGGTGCCGTGCGCGGAAGCCGGGATGAGGCAGACGTCCCGGTGTCCCTCTCCGCGCGAGGCGTGGTAACCGCGCACGGCGAGCAGCCCGGCAAGCTCGCCCTGGGAGCCGGCGTTGGGCTGCACGCTCACGGCCGCGTAGCCGGTGATCGCGGCGAGGCGCTGCTGCAGGGTCTCGATCAGCTCGCGGTAGCCCTCGGTCTGCGAGGCGGGGGCGTAGGGGTGGATGTCCGCGAGACCGGGCCAGGAGATGGGCTCCATCTCGACCGCGGAGTTGAGCTTCATGGTGCAGGACCCGAGCGGGATCATCGTGCGGTCGAGCGCGAGGTCCTTGTCGCTGAGCCTGCGCAGGTAGCGCATCAGCGCGGTCTCCGAGCGGTGCGCGTGGAACACCGGGTGGGTGAGGAAGTCCGTGCGGCGTCGCGACCAGCCGGGGAGGGTGGCGTCGGCCGACCCGGTCGCGGTCGCGCCGGGGAGCTCTCCGGCGACGACAGGCACTCCCGCGCCCGTCGCGGCGGCGACCACCGTGGCGGCCGCGGTCACCACGACCTGCGCCGTCGTGGTCTCGCTCGCGGTCAGCTGCACGTGGTCGGCGTCGGGCGCGAAGGCGTTGATGCCGGCGGCGTCGAGCGCGGCCAGGACCTCGCCCGCGCGACCCGGCACGGACACGCGCACGGTGTCGAAGAACGCCCCCTCGACGACGTCGACCCCGCCGGTCCGCAGCCCGGCCGCGAGCGCGACGGCCTGCTCGTGGACCCGCGTCGCGATCGCGGTGAGCCCTTCAGGACCGTGGTAGACGGCGTACATGCCCGCGGTGATGGCCAGCAGCGCCTGAGCGGTGCAGATGTTGCTCGTGGCCTTCTCGCGCCGGATGTGCTGCTCGCGGGTCTGCAGCGCGAGACGGTAGGCGGTGGCGCCGTCGGCATCCACGCTCACCCCGACCAGGCGGCCGGGCAGCGAGCGCTCGAGGCCCTGGCGGACGGCCATGAAGGCCGCGTGCGGGCCACCGTAGAACAGCGGGACGCCGAGCCGCTGCGACGAGCCCACGGCGATGTCGGCGCCGAGCTCGCCCGGCGAGGTCAGCAGCGTGAGGGCGAGCAGGTCGGTCGCGACCGTGACGAGCGCGCCCGCGGCCTTGGCCTCGGCGACGACGCCGGCCCAGTCGCGCACCCGGCCGCTGGCACCGGGGTGCTGGACGACGATGCCCGACAGCGGCACGTCGGCGTCGAGGGTGCCGTCGGTGGCGAGCTGGGCGCGGGCCGTGGCGAGACCGTGGGAGAGGTCCACCACGACGACGTGCAGGCCCGCGGCGTCGGCGCGCCCGCGCACCACCGCGCGCGTCTGGCGGAAGACGTCGGCGTCGACGAGCACGGCGCCCTCGCCCGCCGAGCCGCGACGCGACCCCGCACGCACCATGAGCGCCACGGCCTCGGCGACCGCCGTCGCCTCGTCGAGCAGCGACGCGTTCGCGACCGGCAGGCCGGTGAGGTCCGCCACGACGGTCTGGAAGTTGAGGAGGGCCTCGAGCCGTCCCTGGGAGATCTCGGGCTGGTAGGGCGTGTAGGCGGTGTACCAGGCGGGGCTCTCGAGCACCCCGCGGCGGATCACCGCGGGGGTCACGGTGGGGTAGAAGCCCTGGCCGATCATCTGCTCGCGCACCTGGTTCTTGCCCGCCAGACGGCGCAGGTCGGCGAGCACCTCCGGCTCGGTGAGCGCATCGGGCACGTCCAGGCGGGCGCGGGTGCGGATCGAGGCGGGGACGGCCGCGTCGACGAGCGCGTCGAGGCTGTCGTGCCCGAGGGTGCGCAGCATCGTGGCGACGGCGTCGGCGCGGGGGCCGACGTGACGCGGCACGAAGGCGTCGTGAGGCCTGGTGCGGGCCGTCGTGGCGTGCGGGGAGAGGGGGACGTCCAACGACTCGTCTACAGCGGTCACGAGGGCTCCGAGGGTGCGCGGCGGAAGGGTTCAGGGCCCTCCCCGCTCTGTCATCCGGCATCCTGTGCACGGGCACGGGTTGTCGACCTGAGAGTTTTGCCGCCTGCGCGGGCCGGTCGGGCTCGCGGGGACGACTTGCACCGTCGGTGGGTGCCCGGGCTGCGGGCACCGCTTTCCAGAGTTGCCTCGGCACGGCGGTACGGGGGCCTGAGAGTTTCCCGGGGAGGGTTTGCTCCTTCGGCGCCGACCTGGCGTGGCGGCTCGCCATCGAGGGATGACGAGCGCTCCGGGTCGGGCTCTCCCGCCGTGCGTCGAACGGCTGTGAGATTGTGCGGCCAGTCTACCCGGCCGCACCCTCGCGCGGGATCAGCGGGCGCCGACCCGTTCCCGCAGCTGGGCGACGACGCCGTCCACCGCCGACTCGATCTGCGCGAGGGCGATCTCGAAGTCCTCGTGACCGCCGTACCAGGGGTCGGCGATGTCCCAGTCGGTGCGGTCCTCGAAGGTGCGGATCGGTGACACGCCGTCCTCGAGCGGGACGTCGACCGTGTCGAGCACCGCGAGCCCGTCGCGCATCGACAGGTCGTCGGTCACCGGGCTGCCACCCAGGGCGTTGCGCACCACGCTGTCGTCCACCGTCTCGGCGGGGTCGAAGGAGCGCATCATGCGGACGGTCGCACGGGACCCGGCGCGCGACGCGAGGCGCCGGACGACGCGCGCGTGCTGCATGGTCATCGGCAGGACGAGGTCGCGCTCGACCAGCTGGGCGGGGTCGAGCTGGCGCGCACGGTGCCCGGGGAGCGGGTCGTAGCCGTGGTCGCGAAGCACCGCCGCGGCGCGACGGTCGATGACGTTGCCCCGCTCCTCGTCGCTGATGCCCGTGGAGTCGACGGCCACGCCACCGATGCCGGCCTCCGCGAGGCGGGCGCGCAGCACCGCCTCGGCCATCGGGGAGCGACAGATGTTGCCGGTGCAGACGGTCATGATGCGGAGCAGCGGAGGCGTCATGCCCACCATCGTGCCAGCCGCGCCTGACAGATGGCCAGACGAGGCCCGACCGGAGGCGGGGCTGGGCACGTGCCGGACGCCGGACGCCCCGGCCCTCCGCGACGGAGTGCCGGGGCGTCCGGTGGAACGCGTCAGATCACTTGATGAGCTGGACGTCGATCGGGTAGCTCGTCGGCTGGCCGGCCTTGACGGCCTGGTAGTTCTTGATGCCGAAGATGAGCGAGACGATCCAGACGGCGAGGCTGATGAACGGCCCGATGATCGCGACGACGAGGATCGCGCCGATGATGTAACCGATCGTGGCCCAGATCTGGAAGTTCACGGCCTTCTTCCCCTCGGCGTCGACGAACGTCGACTTGTCCTTGAGGACGAGCCACAGGATGAGGGCGATGACGATGCCGAAGATGCCACCGAACAGATGGATGTAGCCGGCATTGTTGCGGTCGCTCTCGGCGGCGGCCTGCGACGGATCGTTCGGCTGGGGGTAGCCGTCGTACTGGGGCGTGGTCATGAGGTCATGCCTTTCGTGGGCGGATACTGCCGTTCGCTCCCGAGTATGACGGGGCAAGTGACAAGTGTGAAGGGTTTGTGTGCATGTCGCGCGCCGAGCCGGGCTCCGTCTCGCAGGCTGGTCAGCGGCGTACGCGCCACGATGCCCGCCACCACCGGAGTCCCGCTGGTGGGACGCAAGAGCCTGACTGGCGGCCGAGCGCACCACGACCACGGGGGACGTCCCCACCGGGCCTCGGGGGAACGCGGCATGGTGGCCGAGGTGCGCTGCGGACAGACTGGAGCCCTGAGCGGCACCCGGTCCGCTCCCGCAACCCCTCCTCGCACGACAGATCGGAACCCACATGACCTCCGCCGCCGCGACCCCACGCAGGCGCTACCGCAGCACCGGCTGGGGCCCGTTCAGCACGCGCACCTGGCGCGAGACCGGCTACCTGTGGGTCGCGGTGCTCCTCGCCCCGTTCGCGCTGGCGACCCCGATCCTCGCGGTGGCGCTCGGCGCCGGGCTTGCGGTGACCGTCGTCGGGCTCTTCCTCGCGGGCACGGTCGTGCTGCTGGGCCGCGCGTGGGGAAGGCTCTACCGCGGGCTCGGCCGTGGTCTGCTCGACGTCGACGTCCCGGCGCCCGTGCCCTGGCGCAGGCCGCGCGGCCGCGGGTTCTGGGCCCACCTGTGGGCGTACGTCGGCGACGGTGCGGGCTGGCGCGGGCTGGCGTTCTGCTTCCTGTCCTTCATCGTCTCGGTGACCTCCTTCGTGGTGAGCGTCTCGGTGCTCGCCTACGGGCTCGGCGCGATCACGTACGGGTACTGGTACCAGTTCCTGCCCTGGCAGACGGCGTCCGACGGCACCCGGCACCGCGGAGCGCAGATCGCCCCGGACTGGTTCGTCGACACCCCCGCCCGCATCTGGGGGCTCGCCGCGGTGGGCGTCGTCATGCTCCTGGTCGTCTGGTCGCCGCTGACCCGCGGGATGGTCCACCTGTCGCGGCTGCTCACCACGAGCCTGCTCGGTCCCACCCGTGCCAGCCTGCGCGTCGCCGCGCTCGAGCAGTCTCGCGGCCGTGCCGTCGAGGACGCCGAGGCCCGGCTGCGTCGCATCGAGCGCGACCTGCACGACGGCACGCAGGCACGGCTCGTCGCCGTGGCGATGCAGCTCGGCGAGGCGAAGGAGCAGCTGGCGACCGGCCAGGAAGCGCTGGTGTCGCGGGGCGGCGACCTCGCGCCGGCCGACGCCACGGTCACCGCCGTCGTGCCCGGCCTCGACCTCGCGGGGCCTCTCGCGCTCGTGACGACGGCGCACACCGGCGTCAAGGAGGCGCTCGTCGAGCTGCGCGAGCTCGCCCGGGGGATCCACCCGCCGGCGCTCGAGGCCGGACTGCCGGTGGCGCTGGAGACGCTCGCCGCGCGCTCCCCCCTGCCCTGCACGATCGACGTCGACCCCGACGCCCAGGCAGCGCCGGCCATCGAGGCGATCGCGTACTTCTGCGTCGCGGAGCTGCTCACGAACGCCGTCAAGCACTCCGGCGCCACCGGGCTGTACGTGCTGGTGACCCGCGAGGTCGACGCCGCCGGACAGGCCGCGCTGCGACTCCGGGTGCGCGACGACGGGCACGGCGGCGCCCGCGTGGTGGACCCGACGGGCGACGGGCGCCGCACCGGTCTGGCAGGGTTGGTGGAGCGGGTCGGATCGGTGGACGGCAGCTGGGAGCTGAGCAGCCCCGTCGGCGGCCCGACCGTCGTGACCATCGTCCTGCCCGTCGACGTCACGCACGCCTGACCGGCCACCCCGACCCCAGGAGCCCGACCATGCGCATCGCCATCGCTGAAGACTCCGTGATCCTGCGCGACGGGCTCGTCGCGCTGCTGACACGACGCGGGCACGAGGTCGTCGTGGCCGCGGGCGACGGCGAGGCGCTGCTGGTCCTGGTCGCCGCGCTGCCCGAGAGCGCCCGGCCCGACGTCGCCGTCGTCGACATCCGGATGCCGCCGACCTTCACCGACGAGGGGCTGCGTGCGGCGCTGCGGCTGCGCGACGAGCACCCGGAGACAGGGGTGCTGCTGTTCTCCCAGTACGTGGAGACGCGCTACGCCTCCGAGCTGCTCTCGGGCGACGCCCGCGGCGTGGGTTACCTGCTGAAGGACCGGGTGGCCGACGTGTCCGACTTCATGGACGCGCTGGAGCGCATCGCCGCCGGTCACACGGTGCTCGACCCGGAGGTGGTCACGCAGATCATGGGCGCGTCGCGGGCCGACGACGGTCTCAGCCGACTCACCGCCCGCGAGCGCGAGGTCCTCGAGCTCATGGCCCAGGGTCGGTCGAACGGGGCGATCGCGCAGAACCTGTTCCTGTCCTACGGCGCGGTCGAGAAGAACGTCACGTCGATCTTCGCCAAGCTCGACCTGCCGCCCGACGCCGGGGACCACCGCCGCGTGCTGGCGGTGCTGCGGCTGCTGCGTCCCGCCGCCTGAGCCCGCCCCGCCACCACCGGCCGAGCGGGGCCGCACTCACCGACCGGGCGGGTCGCCCAGGCCCGTGTCGCGACCCGACCCGGCCCGCTCCCCCGCAGCGAGCGCCGCCAGCCGCTCGAGCGCAGGCAGGGCCGCGACGAGGGCCGCACGCTGCTGCGGGTCGAGCCCCGCGAGCAGGGACCCGAGGGTCGCCGCGCGCTCCGCCCGTACCTCCGTGACGATCCGTCGGCCGCTGTCGGTAAGGACCACCTCGACCGTGCGCCGGTCGGCCTGGGCGGCAGGATCGTCGGCGCCGCCGCCCGGTCGCCGTTCCACGTACCCGCGGGACTCGAGCGCGTCGAGGATCCGGCTCATCGAGGGGGCGGAGGCTCGTTCAGCCGCCGCCAGCGCGCCCACGAGCGACGGACCGCCGCGCTCGAGCGTCGCGAGGGCGGAGAAGTGGCTCGCGGCGAGGGCGCCGCGCGTGGGGCGCATCCGCCGCGTGAGCCGCCCGACGGCGAGGGCGAGCCGCTCCTCGGGCGCCGGCGGCGCCGTCGCCGCGTCGTTCGTCGGATCGTCGTGCGTGACGCTCTCGTCGTCGTTCATCAGACCTCCTCGTGCACGAACCGGCGCCCGCGAGCCAACGACGCCCCGGCACCGATGACCGACATCACGGCGGCGACGAGGAACACGACGACGAGCCCGTGGTGGAACGGCCCGGAGATGAGCGAGGGGAAGAAGTCCTTGCCGGTCAGCGCCGCGGCGTCGGCGGGCGGGAGGGTGTCGAGCACACCGGTGGGCCCGAGCAGCGACTCGACCGGGTTGTAGCCGAGGAAGGCCGCGAAGAGCGAGCCCACCGGCGGCAGGCTCGCCACCTGGTCGGCGACGCCGGCAGGCACCGAGTGGGCGGTGAGCCCGTCGCGCAGCGCCTGCGGGAGCGTCGTGGCCAGTCCGGCGATCATGAGCGAGAAGAACACCCCGATCGACAGCGCGGACCCCGCGTTCTGCACGGTGCCCGCCACCCCGGAGGCGGCCCCGCGCTCACGCGCCGGCACCGCGCTCATGATGGCCGAGCGGTTGGGCGCCCCGAACATGCCGGAGCCGATGCCGGAGAGCAGCGTGATGACCGCGAACTGCCAGTAGTCGAAGTCGACCGGCAGGAAGATCAGCGCCACGAAGGTCCCGGCGACCAGCAGCAGGCCGGTCGATGCGAAGCCGCGCGCCCCGAAGCGGTCCGAGAGCGTGCCCGCGAGCGGCCCGGCGAGCAGGAACCCGATGGTGATCGGGAGCATGTAGATGCCCGCCCACAGCGGCGTGTCCTCGTAGGAGAAGCCGTGGCGCGGCAACCAGATGCCCTGCAGCCAGATGATGAGCATGAACTGCAGCCCGCCCCGCCCGATCGACGCGAGCAGCCCGGCCAGGTTCCCCGCGCTGAACGCACGGATGCGGAACAGGCGCATGTCGAGCATCGGCGCGGTCACGCGCAGCTCGATCAGCACGAAGACGACGAGCAGGACGAGGCCGCCGACGATCGCGCCCAGCACACCGGGGCTGGTCCACCCGGTGGTGTGCCCGCCCGCCGGCTGGATGCCGTAGGTGATGCCCACGAGGAGCGACGTGAGTCCGACGGCGAAGGTGATGTTGCCCGCCCAGTCCAGGCGACCGGGGTTGCGCGTGCCCGTCTCGTGCAGCGAGAGGTACGACCAGACCGTGCCGATGAGGCCGATCGGCACGCTCACCCAGAACACCGCGCGCCAGTCGACCACGGCGAGCAGGCCACCCACCAGCAGACCGATGAAGCTGCCGGCGATCGCGGCGACCTGGTTGATGCCGAGGGCCATCCCGCGCCGGTTCGCCGGGAAGGCGTCGGTGATGATCGCGGTCGAGTTGGCGAACAGCATCGCTCCCCCCACCCCCTGCACGAGCCGCCACGCGATGAGCCAGACGGCTCCGCCCCCGGCGTGGAAGGGGTCGAAGGACAGCAGGACCGAGCCGAACGTGAAGACGAGGAACCCGAGGTTGTAGACCCGCACCCGGCCGAACATGTCGCCCAGCCGCCCGAAGGTCACGACGAGCACGGCGGTGACGAGCATGTAGCCCATGAGGATCCACAGCAGGTACCCGACGTTGCCGGACCTGAGCGGGTCGAGGTCGATCCCCTTGAAGATCGCGGGCAGCGAGATCAGGACGATCGAGGAGTTGATCGTGGCCATGAGCATGCCGAGCGTGGTGTTGGACAGGGCGACCCAGCGATAGCGAGGGTGGTCGGCGGCGACGAAGGTCCGACGCGTGGGCATGCGGCTCCCGGCGAAAAGTAGTTGCTATGTGTGAACTATCTTAGCCCCGGGCCCTGCGCCCGGGGGACAACCCCCGCGCACCCCTGGGGTTCGCCGCGCCACGACCGGCTGACCTTCCCATACCGCCACGACCTGGGGTTTTCGACGATTGAGGGGCACCTGTCCCCGACCGCGGAGCCCGCCATGACCACGTTCACCGCACCCGTCCTGCACCCTTCTCGGGGCCGGACCGTCGGCTCGGCCTCTCGTCGGGCGGCGCCGTCGTCGCTCACCACGACCGGCAGCCCGGCCCACCGGGCGGCGGCACCTCGACCGCAGCGCGACCGTTTCGTCGATGTCGTCCGCGCCCTGTCCACCCTCGCCGTCGTCAGCGTCCACTGGCTCATGCCGGAGGCGACGTGGGACGGCTCCCACGTGCACGCGGGCAACGCCCTGAGCCACGGCGCGGCCTGGACGGTCACCTGGGTGCTGCAGCTGCTCGGGGTGCTCTTCTTCGCCTCCGGGGCGGCGGCGGGCTACCAGAACCGACGAGCAGCCACGGCCCGGTCGGCCGAGGCCTGGTGGCGGCTGCCCGCCCGCAGCCTGCGCCGTGTCCTGCTGCCGGTCGTGACGTTCGTCGGCGCGTGGACCGTAGCCGCGGCGGTCCTGCCTCGGCTGGGCGTGCCCCCGGGCGCGGTCGGCTTCGCGGTGCACCTCGCGCCGCAGCTCATGTGGTTCCTGGGCGTCTGGATGGTGCTGCTGGCGCTGACCGCGCTGCTGCGGCGCGCGTGGGACCGCTTCGGATGGTGGGCCGTCGCGGTCGCCGCGGCGCTCCCGATCATGGTCGACGTCGTCCGCTTCGCCGGGCTGCCCCGCACGCTCGGTCTCGATGTCGCGGCGGTGCCCGACGCCGGCTGGGCGAACGTGCTGCTCGTGTGGCTCGTGCCCTACCTGCTGGGGATCGCCTACAGCGACCGAGCGCTCGACGGCCGCGGCAGCCGACGCGCGCGCACCGTGCTGTGGTGCGCGACGGTCGGCGGCTTCGCCACCACCGCGCTGCTCGTCGCGCTCGGACCCTACCCGGCCAGCATGATCGGCATGCCCGGGGCCGCGATCTCGAACCTCGCGCCGCCCACCGTGGTGGCCCTCACCCTGGCCGTCGGACAGATCGGCGCCCTGCTGCTGGCACGCGACGCGCTGCTGCGAGCGACCCGCCCCGGGACCCGCGGCGCGGCAGCGGTCGCGTGGGTCGCCGAGCGTTCGATGACCCTGTACCTGTGGCACCTCACGGCGATGATCGCCGTGGTGGGGGTCGTCGTCGTGGGCATGCACGCCGTGCTTCCCGAGGCGTGGAGCGGCGGCTGGTGGCTGACGCGCCCGGCCTGGATGCTCGCGTGCGTCGGGGTGCTGGGGCTGCTCGTGCGGTGCTTCGGCCGTTTCGAACGGCCGCGGTCGGCACAGCGCCTGCCGAGTCAGACCGGGTCGTTCGCCACCGGCACGTCCGGCGGGCAGGACGGACGCAGGACGGGCAGCGCCACCCGCGTCAGGGCGGTGAAGACCACGAACGGGAGCACCCCCGCGATCAGGTAGAACCAGATCCAGCCCGCGTCGTCATCGGTGCCGCCGAGCAGCAGGTACCAAGCAACGATGAGCAGCGCGAGAGTGACCAGCAGCGAGACTCCGAAGGACAGCCGCCCGCGCAGGTAGGTCGGCAGCAGGTGCCCGACGACGACCAGGATCACGAGCACCGCGAGGTAGGTCCCCACGGCCACCGCGAGGTCGACCGCCGGCTCGCCCGAGGCGAGGCTGGTGATCCCGAACCAGACGAGCAGGAGCGCCGGGACGAAGCTCATCCCGGCGAGGTGCTTCCACCCCTCGGTCATCAGTGCCCGGCGGGTGCGCCAGTAGGGGCGTGGCGTCACGGGGGCGAGGGAGACCCTGGCTGGTGGGACCACCATCACGTCACATCCTCTGCGGTGCGCATCGTCGTGGGAGCGTGCGTCGCACTCCGAGGCCCGCCGCGTCGAGAGCGGGGCACCGTACGAGCCGCTCCTGTGAGAGCAGACGCGACTCGCCTGCCCCGCGGTCAGCCCCGCACGAGGCGTCGTCTCACGACCAGCAGCCCCGCTCCGGCCACCATGCCGGCGGTCGCCAGCGCCAGCAGCCCCGCGGCAGCGCCCGCTCCCGTCTGCGCCAGCTGCTCGTCCTCCCGGGGCGTCGGGTCGGTGGCCGCGTCGGTCGATGGGTCACCGGTCTGCGGGCCATCTGTCGACCCGGGCCCCCGGGACGCGCTGGAGGGGGTCGGCTGGGACGAGCGCGTCGGCGTCGGCGAGGCCGTCTCGTCCTCGACAGTCACGGTCTGTGCGGCGTCGTCGATGTCCTTGTGCTCGGCGACGACTGTGCCGCTCCCGGTCTCGACCAGCGTCTCGAAGGCGACCAGCACCTCGCCGGCGTGTCCTGCCGGCACCGCGAAGGTCACCGCTACCGTGCCGTCCGCGGTCGTCGGCGTGAACGTCGTCGTACCGGTGATGCCGGTCGCGGTACCGGCCGGCTTGCGCACCAGCTCGCCCGAGACCGTGTAGGTCGTACCGGGCACCAGGTCGTGGTAGCTGATCGTGTCGGTGACCGTGCCACCGTCCCAGGCCAGCACGTGGTCGCCGTCCGCAGAGTCGAGCAGCGTCGTCGAGATCGACGGTGTCTGCGCAAGGGGTGCGGCGGCCCACTGGACGGTCGCCGTGGCGCTCGTGGTCGCGGTCGACGCCGCCACCAGGATGATCGACTGCGCGTGGTCGCCTGCCGTCGGCGTCGCCCCGGCGACGGTCGGTACCGAGATGACGGACCCGGTCGCCGAGGAACCGGCGACGGTCGCCGTGACCGTCGCCGTCCCGGAGGTCGTCGCTCCCCGCAGGTCGAGGTAGAGCTGCTGTCCGTCCACCACAGAACCCGGGTCGATCGGGACGCCGCTCGCATCGGTCACCGTCGCACCGGGTGCCGTCGTCACGCTAGCGACGGGCTGGTCGGTGGTCACCACGAAGGGACCCACGAGCGTGCCTGCGACCTGCGGCCCCGCGGGTGCGGCGACGGACACCGTCGCCGCCACGTCTGCCGAGGTCAGCCCGCTGCTGGCATGTGCTCCGCTCATCAGGTAGTAGTAGGCGGCCTCGGAGTCCGGCGTCTCCCACGCCCAAGCCGGGGTTCCGCTGAGCTCGGTGAAGGCCCAGATCGCGTACTGGGTCGCCTCGATCGCGTCGTCGCGCGAGATCGTCGGCACACCGGCCGCAGCCCCGAAGTCGGCGAGGCTCATCGCCGGATAGCTGTGCGAGATGATCCACAGGACCTTGCCCTGGATCTGGGGATCGGCGAAGTGGTTGGTCCCGAGATAGCTCGAGAGATCGCCGACGACAGCCTCGAGGCCCGTCGCGGCGTGCACGTCGTGCTCGACGCAATAGGCCCAGAAGTCCGGGGTGCCCGGATTGCCCGGATCCGCCGGCGCCGGGCTGAAGATGGGGAAGACCCCGGTGCCGCTGTACCCCTGACGGGGGCCGACCCAGACGCTGTCCCCGACCTGGATGTCAGCGGCCGCTGCTGCGCCCGCCGGCAGGAGGAGCCCGGCAAGGACGAGCAGGGCCGCGATGAGCCGGCTGCGTGCCCGAGCCCGCGTTCTGGTCGACTGAGCTGTCATCGGGGTTCCTCCTGTTCGTGCGGACCGACCCGCAGCACGAGGTCCGCCGCGCACGACCGTGACCTCCGGATCTTGGGACTCATTATGCAGCTCGCAAAGATGCGTGGCGAGAGGCGCCGTCCAGAGCGTGCCCGTGGTCGACGCCCGGGCATGCAGAAGGCGGCGGGTCTCTTCCGAGACCCGCCGCCTTCGTTCACGATGTGGACCGCGTACCGGGACCTGCCCAGCCGTTCGATCTCAACGTGCGTGAGGGGGGACTTGAACCCCCACGCCCTTGCGGGCACTGGCACCTGAAGCCAGCGCGTCTGCCATTCCGCCACTCACGCGTGCTGGAAGACTCTAGCACGGGACGGGGGTGCGGCTCGAAGCGGATTCTTCGGACGGAGGTGCGGCGGCGCGGTCTACGCCGGCAGCGTCCAGTCGATCGGCTCCGCACCCTGCTGCTCGAGCAGCGCGTTCACCCGGGAGAACGGCCGGGACCCCATGAATCCGCGGTGGGCGGAGAGCGGCGAGGGGTGCACGGTGGCCACCACCGGCACGGTCCCGAGCCGCGGCTGCAACGACTGCGCGTCACGACCCCACAGCACGGCGACGAGCGGCCCGCCCCGCTCCACGAGGGCGTCGATCGCCCGGTCGGTCACCTGCTCCCAGCCCCGGCCGCGGTGCGAGCCGGCCGACCCGGGCTCGACCGTGAGCACCCTGTTGAGCAGCATCACCCCGCGCTCGCACCACGGCGAGAGGTCGCCGCTGGCGGGCCTGGGGGCTCCGACGTCGGCCATCAGCTCAGTGAGGATGTTGCGCAGCGACCCGGGCAGCCGCACGCCCGGGGCCACGGAGAAGGACAGCCCGACGGCGTTGCCGGGCGTGGGGTACGGGTCCTGCCCCACGATCAGCACCCGGACCTTCTCGAAGGGGTAGGTGAAAGCACGCAGCACGTTCTGGGCGGCGGGCAGGTACTCGTGCCCGGCCGCGACCTCGGCGCGCAGCATGTCACCCATCGCGTGCACCTGGGCCTCCACCGGCGCGAGGGCCTGGGCCCATCCAGGGTCGACGATCTCGGCAAGGGGTCGAGCGCTCATGCGAGCAGGCTACCGGTCAGCGGCGCAGGCCGTCCGGCCCGCCGGACACGTCGCTCGCCCCGCCGCGCAGCCTCGACCGATACGATCAGTGGAGGCCACCGCCCCTGGCGGCCCGATGTCCAGCGCGCCGAGCACCCCTGCGCGGCCGCGCGCCGGTCATCGACCCAGCACGAACCGCAGGTCGGCACGCCACGAGCAGGCCATGACCGGGCCACGACACAGGAGGTGAGATGGGAGTCCTCGACCGCTTCGAGAAGGGCGTCGAACGCGTCGTCAACAACACCTTCAAGGTGTTCCGCGGCGAGCTGAAGCCCGTCGAGCTGGCCAGCGCGCTGCGCCGGGAGGCCGACGACCGCGCTGCCGCCGTCGACCGAGAGCGCACCGTCGCTCCCAACGAGTACACGCTCACGCTCTCCCCCGGCGACTACGCGCACGTCGAGGAGTGGGGCGCCCAGGCGCTCGCCGACGAGCTCGCGGAGAACGTCACCCAGCACGCGGCCTCGCAGCGCTACGCCTTCGTGGGGCCGGTCACGGTCTCCTTCGAGACCGACGACGCGCTCGACGACGGCCGATTCACGGTCCGCTCCGCCTCCGTGCGCGGCAGCGCGGCACCGGCCGGGGGCGCCCACCCGAGCGCCCGCCACCCCCTCATCGACATCGACGGCCAGCGCTACCTGCTGACCGGACCGGTCACGGTGATCGGACGAGGCTCCGAGGCAGACATCGTCGTGGACGACGCCGGGGTCTCGCGCCGCCACCTGGAGATCCGGGTCACACCCGACGGGGTCGTCGCCACGGACCTCGGTTCCACGAACGGGTTGTTCGTCGAGGGCCACCAGGTCCCCGCGGCCACCCTGCTCGACGGCAACACCCTCACGATCGGTCGCACCCGGATCCTGTTCTGGACCGGCGTCGACGACGAGACGGACCGGTGATCCGGCACACATGAGCGACCTCACGATGACCCTGCTGCGGCTGGGCTACCTGGTGCTCATGTGGGCCTTCGTGTTCGCCGTCGTCAGCGTCCTGCGCCGCGACCTGTACGGCACCAAGATCACCTCCCGCCGCCAGCGCGAGCCGGCGGCCGCCGAGGGGCACGGTCGCCCGGACGGCGCCGTCGCGGGCGGCGCACCGGCCGCGACGGGCCGCCCGCGCCTGGTCGTCGTGGAGGGTCCGCTCAGCGGCACGACGGTCCCGCTCAAGGACGCGAGCGTGCTCATCGGACGGGCTCCTGGATCCAGCCTCGTCATCGACGACGACTACGTCTCCTCGCGCCACGCACGCATCTTCGCCCAGCACGGCGAGTGGTACGTCGAGGACCTCGGCTCCACGAACGGCACGGTCGTCGGCGACACCAAGATCGCCGAGCCCACACCGCTGACCCCGGGTGCGCCGGTCCGTATCGGACGCTCGGTCCTCGAGCTGCGGAAGTAGGTGCCGTGTCCATCGCCCTGCGGTACGCCGCGAAGTCCGACGTCGGGCTGCTGCGCGCCAACAACCAGGACTCCGCGTACGCCGGCTCGCACCTGCTC
>Ga0182744_1002579_pt1 | contig 14781 bp, 13 predicted proteins | sample eDN3rd30CKraftMG_FD_128525 | JGI IMG/M metagenome (GOLD analysis project Ga0182744, IMG submission 128525) | Enriched Miracle-Growth compost microbial communities from Emeryville, California, USA - eDNA 3rd pass 30_C Kraft MG (version 2) (version 2) ...
TATTGTATTCATTGACAAGGATCCTTCCGTTTTTTGCAAGGGCTGTTTGAGGCAGTCCGCTGACCTGAATGGCTTTAACGCCACTGGCCCAAATGAGGGTATGCGAATCAATCGCTTCACCGTCACTCAAATAGACCTTATTATTTTGATAATTTTTTACAGCGGTTTTTAGCTTTATCTGGATTCCCATTTTCTTCAGCACTTCATAGGCTTCCTTGCCAGCTTTGTCACTCATGGTCCTCAAAAGCGTATTTTCCATATCTACAAGAAAAATCTGAATATGTTTACACACTTTTTTTGCGTAATCCTTAGGTATGATTTTATGCTGCATTTCAGCTAGCATACCGGCGATCTCTACACCTGTAGGGCCACCACCGGCTATAACGATTTGCGTGTAAGGTTTAATGTCTGCCTCCGGAACTCTTGAGGCCTGTTCAAACATCAACAACAAATGATTGCGCAAATTAATGGCATCATGAATGGATTTCATGGGTAAGGACGCCTTCTCAATAGCATCCATTCCGAAATAATTGGTTTCACATCCCATAGACAACACGAGTTGGTCATAATCAATTCTTTCATGTGTCGTGATGACATAATGCTCGTCAGGATCGACACTTAAAAGGGAACCCATATGAAAAATAAAGTTCTTTTTGTTTTGGAACATTCTCCTAAATGGATAACTGATATTGTAAGATTCAATAAAGGCGGTAGAAACCTGATAGAGTAATGGCGGGAAAAAGTTATAATTGTTTTTGTCCACTAAATGAACTTCCATATTTTCCTGCCTGACCAGTTCCTTAGCTATATGCATACCCGCAAATCCACCTCCGATTATGACAACTTTCATGGCTACACTTTTTTAATTGCCTTACAACATCCAATTTAACTAACATTCAAGGCAATATGGATAATATAGTTTTCAAGAAGCAATTTACCTAAAAATTCTGAGCAACAGGCTATATTGGGTCATAAACAAATTGCAAATTACGCTGGAAAATTCCTGGTATGCAAATGAAGGAATGGTGTGGGGAATTATTTCCCTAATTGTAACCAAAATATAAATTACTGCGTAATTATGCCCACCTACTTAGCTGATAACCGGTGCTGTTTTACCAGGCACCATAATAGTGGTTAGTGAAATTCAATTGATCTAAAGAATAAAATTGCCTTGGTTCCGTTTATTTATGCAATGTAAAATTTGAGGGCAAACTCAAAATGAAATTAGCCGTGATTTAAAATGATTTATAAGTTCTGTCATTCACAGGCGTCAATTAAAAAATGGGCGTTTGGTAAAAACTTTTGGCAAGTTCATAAAGAACCTTACCTTTGAATTACTTTAGGGGTGTCTACAATACGTAGGCTGAGATTTTACCCTCTGAACCTGATCTAGTTCATACTAGCGTAGGGAAAAGTGAAAAGCTTCCTGATGCCTCCCGGCATTTAGTAGTCGTTCCTAAAGTGTTCTTTTTTTTTAAAAAAACCTTATAGGAATGCGACTAGAAATCAATCAGAAAATATATGAATTCCCTGCATCTGAAAATGATGCTTTAGTCAATGGCTTGACCCTTGAAATGCTCATGCAGCATCTCTATCCTGAGTCGACCAGGGGTATGGCCGTGGCCTTAAAAGATCACGTTATTTCCAGAGCAGACTGGCCGGAAACCACACTTCACGAAAATGACCGGCTTCTTATTTTGACGGCGACACAAGGGGGGTGAGATTTATAATCTGTCCGGTCATGCAAACCAATCTTATATACAATCAATTCAATTAGATATGGATAACAAAATAAATGAAGCGACGGCCAAGGGGGCTTCAGCAGTTAAACGAAATAAGGAAGAAAAAAAAATATCTCACGGGGTGATAACAGGATCAAGGAAAATTTATGTATCAGGCACAATACATCCTGTCAGCGTGCCTATGCGCCAGATTATTTTAAGTGATACGATAACCAGTGATGGCGACACATTCACTAATGATCCTTTTATTGTTTATGATGCTTCTGGTCCATATACGGATCCTTCTATTCCCATTGATATTTTCAGCGGTCTTGAGCGAAAAAGAAGTAGCTGGATATCTCAAAATCAGGATATTGAGCAGCTTTCAGAACCCAGTGCAGTTTTTACGAAAAGTCTTGAACAATCCACAGCAGGCACCAAAGATTTTCCAGTTAAATATCGACCGCTCAGGGCTAAAAAGGGAAATAATGTCACGCAACTGCATTATGCACGCAGGGGGATTATTACCCCCGAAATGGAATATGTAGCCATTCGGGAAAATCAGCAACTGGCATTATTAAAAGAAGAGCAGCCGGCGCTTTACCAGCAACATGCTGGCCATCCCTTCCATAACCGCCCCATTCCTGAAAGGATTACACCTGAATTTGTTCGAAGCGAAATCGCTTCAGGAAGAGCGATTATACCTGCGAATATCAATCATCCAGAATTAGAACCTATGATTATAGGGCGGCATTTTCTGGTAAAAATCAATGCCAATATCGGCAATAGTGCAGTGCTCTCAGACATTCATACAGAAGTGGAGAAGGCCGTTTGGGCCTGCCGCTGGGGAGCTGACACGATAATGGACCTTTCGACGGGCAAGGACATTCACAGGACCAGAGAATGGGTTATTCGCAATTGCCCTGTCCCGGTTGGCACCGTACCTATATATCAGGCTTTAGAAAAAGTAGGTGGTGTGGCTGAAGATTTGAGCTGGGAAGTTTTCCGTGATACCCTGATTGAACAGGCAGAACAAGGCGTGTCTTATTTTACGATCCATGCAGGGGTCCTTCTGCGTTACATACATCTGACCAGTGAACGTGTCACCGGTATTGTATCCAGGGGAGGGTCGATAATGGCCAAATGGTGCCTTTTTCATCATAAGGAAAACTTCCTTTATACACATTTTGAGGAAATCTGCGAGATTATGAAAAGCTATGATATTGCCTTTTCGCTGGGAGATGGCTTAAGGCCAGGCAGTATTGCAGATGCCAATGATAAAGCCCAGTTTGCGGAATTAGAAACACTGGGCGCCCTTACCAAACTGGCGTGGCGTCATGATGTTCAGGTGATGGTAGAAGGTCCGGGCCATGTACCGATGCATATGATTAAGGAAAATATGGAAAAACAATTGGCGCTGTGTGGCGAGGCGCCTTTTTACACCCTGGGTCCGTTGACGACGGATATCGCGCCTGGGTATGATCATATCACCTCGGCTATAGGGGCTGCTATGATCGGATGGTATGGTACTGCCATGCTTTGCTATGTTACGCCTAAAGAGCATCTGGGCTTACCAGACAGGGAGGACGTAAAAACCGGTGTGATCACTTATAAACTGGCCGCCCACGCAGCCGATCTTGCAAAAGGGCATCCCGGTGCCCAGTGCAGAGATAATGCGCTAAGTAAGGCGCGCTTTGAGTTCAGATGGGAAGATCAGTTCAATCTTTCGCTGGACCCGGATACAGCTCGCTCGTTCCATGATGCGACGCTGCCCGCAGCCGGTGCTAAGCTGGCGCATTTTTGTTCTATGTGTGGCCCAAAATTTTGTTCTATGAAAATTACAGAAGAAATCCGCAAACAGGCCGTACAAGGTATGCAGCAAAAAGCGGGGGAATTTAAACAAAAAGGGAAGGAAATCTATTTGTGATGCTGCTCGTTATTACCCGGCCAGAATGCCAGCTCCCTGAATTATTGCGAGAGGAAGCAGACACCGTCATAGGACTTTTTGAAGCGGGCCTTGGCTTATTGCATATAAGAAAACCTCATGCGGATTTTTTTACATTGGGCACTTTTATAAAAATGATCCCGGCTCAGTATCGTCATAAGTTGGTGGTGCATCCGCCAAGAATGTTGGAAAACAGAAGGCCAGTTATATTTTTCATGCAGCGTATGATGGAGTGGATGGATGAACTGCAAATCACCAGAATACATATCGGTGAATGGCTGCGTGAAGCTTTGTTCAAGGATTCACGAGTTGTAAAGTATTTAAGCAGTCAGGATGGCATGATATATTCGACCGGCATTCATCACTGGGCCACATTAAGTGAATTGGCGCCATTTTCTAAGGCAGGCAATCAGCATTCAGGCAATAGCCGGATTACGTATAATTATGTGCTGGTAAGCCCCGTTTTTAATAGCAGCTCCAAACCAGGTTACCTGGGCAATCCGGCCTTAAGGCGTGTGCCAGTTACAGATAATAAAATGGTGCACCATAAATTTATAGCCATGGGAGGCGTGAAAACGGAAAATCTGCACCAGATTGTGGCGGGAGGTTACGTGGGGGCTGCGCTGTTGGGAAGTATCTGGCCCGTCCTGGATGAAAAAACAATTTCGGGTGCTAGATGGCATAAGCTTGCCATCGACCAATTTAAACAAGTGAAAGTTGTATGGGAAAATATTTGGAACACATAACTCACCGCCACCATACAGGCAAGGATAAGATGCCTATGGTCCTCTCCATTGCCGGGCTTGATCCCAGTGGCGGTGCCGGCTTACTGGCGGATATAAAAGCCATGCATGCCCAAGGCGTGTATGCGCTCGGAGTAGCGAGCTGTAATACGATTCAGACAGATCAGTGCTTTGATCGGTTGAAGTGGGTGCGACCGGCTTTTATCAACACCTCTATAAAAGCATTAAGCAGTAGATTCAATATTCAGGCAGTCAAAATCGGTGTTATAAAAAACAGGACAACATTATACCGTCTTCTAAATGCAGTGCATGACTGCTTTCCCAAAATAAAAGTTGTCTGGGATCCGGTGTTTAACGCAACAGCCGGAGGGCGCTTCTTTAATATGACAAGAGCGGATCTGAAGGGTGAAAACGCTGCTCATTGGAAAGCGGTATTAAAAAGGTGTACCGTAGTAACCCCGAACGCGGAAGAAGCTGCTATGCTTATTCGCCTCTTAGGTCTCCAGAAATCCCCTATCAAGGAAAATGAGGTTAACCTTAATTATTTAAAGCCCTTGCTTCAGTCTGCCTGCTGCCATGCCCCCATTTTGCTCAAAGGCGGCCATCTGGGTAACAATGCGCCAGAGGACTGGCTGTTTTTTTATGAACCTGTAAAGGATCAATTTCAAACGCAGTGCTTCATCTCAAAGGCCGGTGCCGTGGATAAAGCGTTCAAAAAACATGGTTCAGGGTGTGTGCATAGTAGTATTGTAACCGCTCAACTGGCCTTGGGTAGCAGCTTGCAGATTGCGGCGCAGGTGGCAAAGGAATATATGGAATCTTTTTTAAGCAGCTCTAAGGGCCTGCTTGGTGTGCACTGAGTGCAATACATTCAAAAAACTATAAGTCAAAGATCAGATTATAATCTGGCTTAATTGAAAGTGATGACGATCATGTTAAATAAAGAAAAAATATCAAGCCTTGCCGTTAAAAACAGCCCGGCTCTTCCTCGCTGGCAATTTGTTTCTCAGGGGCACAGCGTGGCAGCACACCTGTTTCACATTCAAATGGCCCTTGACGGTGGCTGCAGATGGGTTCAATTACGTTTAAAAAACCAGCATCGTGAACAGATGCTGGAGGCCGGACGTTTAGTCAGAAAATTATGTGATCGTTATAAGGCGATTTTTATTTTGAATGATCATTTGCATTTGACAGCTGATGTCGGGGCGGACGGTGTCCATCTGGGCATACATGACACTTCGATTAAAGCGGCCAGGAATATTTTGGGGGAAAATTATATCATTGGCGGTACCGCAAATACTGCTGCAGAAGTAATCAGCAGGGTAGAACAAGGTGTAGATTATATTGGGCTTGGGCCCTACAGGTTTACAAGGACCAAACAGGGATTAAGTCCTGTTTTAGGCCTGGCTGGATACAGAGAAATCCTTCGGGCGGTGCGTGACGGGAAAATTAACATGGCCTGTGAGGATGCAGGTCCTTCAATTTATGCTATTGGTGGTATACTGGAACAAGATATTCAACCTATTTTAAAAACAGGTATTACGGGTATTGCTATTTCCGGCTGGCTGAGCCATCAGATAAATCTACAGGAAATGGAAAACAACAGCGGGTTAAAATTAAGCTGTATGACGGCAGAAACCTTCTACGGACGTTGGAAAGAAGAGCACCCATCTGAAGCAAAACGGATATTGGATAAAATTCGGGCCTTTGATAATGCTGTGCATGATAACCGGTCATCGGAAGAAGCTCGGCGTTTAAAAAAATCAATTTAATAGCCGGGGTTCAATCAATTATTTGTTCCACAGCTAAGCGGCTTGTAAATATTATTAGGGAAAACCTTCAAGACAAAAATAATAAAAATGGATAAAGATAAACTGAAAACGGAAGGCACTTCGCAAATTTTAGACAACATGGATGCAGATGCTTTGAAGATCGGTGGCCATCTGTTTAATTCCCGGCTCTTGTTAGGAACGGGTAAATACGGCTTGCTTTCTTTAATGGAGTCAGCAATTGTGGCTTCCGGAACCAATATGGTAACGGTGGCTTTAAGAAGGATCAATGCGCCCTTTCCAGAAAAGGAAAACAGGCAGCATCACCTTGAAAGCGGAAAATCATTACTGGATTTTATTCCACGCCAGTTCAATCAGACAAACGGGGAGAAACATGTGGTGAGCCTGTTGCCCAATACATCAGGGGCCAGGAATGCCAGGGAAGCGGTTTTGGCCGCGGAGCTTTCAAGAGAAATTATGGAGACTGATTTTATTAAACTGGAGATCCACCCTGATCCTTCGCATTTGATGCCGGATCCGGTGGAAACGTTATTGGCTGCGGAGCAATTGGTGAAAAAAGGGTTCACAGTATTGCCTTATGTTCATGCTGATCCAGTCTTATGCAAAAGACTGGAAAGTGTAGGTGTTGCGGCGGTAATGCCATTAGGTGCGCCTATCGGTTCTAATCTTGGGTTAAGCAGTAAAGATTTTCTGGAAATCATTATAGAAAATTCTGCAGTGCCGGTGATTATCGACGCGGGGATCGGCAGCCCTTCAGATGCTGCACTTGCCATGGAATTAGGCGCAGATGCCGTTTTGATCAGTACGGCGATTGCTACGGCGGCAGATCCGGTGCTGATGGCAGCAGCCTTTAAATGGGCCGTCATAGCAGGCAGGAGGGCAAGATGTGCTGGGTTGGCCGGTAAAGGTGTGTTGGGGCAATCAAGCAGTCCATTGACTGATTTTCTATCCTGACACGGCGCATTATAATAAAAAGCGCATGCAAGTTGTATTGCCAATGATTGTATTCAGATGTGCTATTAAACCAATTCAAAAAAATGATGGCAGAAAATATAAAAAATGAAGTAAGACGGGATTTAAGGGTTGATCCTATTATTCATGAAAAAGCATTTTTAGGGCAGCAACGGCCGGTTGAACGATCAAACAGCCTTTGCCCTCCAGCGTTTGTGGATATTTTCAATCGCTATGATTGGGGCGAAATTGAGGACCAAATTTTCCGTATCGCACCCGAGCAGGTCGCAAAGGCCCTTAATCATCCAAAACCAGGTCTGGAGGAATTTATGGCCTTTATCTCACCGGCGGCGGCGGCTTTTATGGAGCCGATGGCGGCCAAAGCGCAACGATTGACGCGCCAGCGTTTTGGAAAGACGATCCGGTTGTTTGCGCCACTTTATCTAAGCAATAAATGTCAAAATATCTGTACTTATTGCGGATTTAGCCTGGGTAATAAGCTTCCAAGAAAAACGCTGACGGCCCTGGAAATTGAAGCAGAAGCGATGGCATTACGAAAAAGTGGCATAGAGCAGGTCTTGCTCGTAACAGGTGAAGCGGCAAATGAAGTAAATACGGAATATTTTGTTCATGCGCTGCAGCAGCTAAAAGGACACTTCGCCCAGGTTTCTCTGGAGGTCCAGCCCCTGCAACAAGATGAATATAAAGCACTTTTTAATGCGGGTGCTTATGGTATAACTGTTTATCAGGAAACTTATCACCGGCCGACCTATCACCAGTACCATCTTAAAGGCCGGAAAACCAATTTTGATTATAGATTGGCTACAGCAGAAAGGGCCTGCAGGGCAGGTATCCGAAAAATCGGGATCGGTGTTCTTTTAGGGCTTCAAAACTGGCGAGTGGATAGCTTTATGACGATGGCCCACCTCAAATTTTTACGAAAATATTATTGGCAGACCGGATATAGCTTGTCTTTTCCTCGGTTACGCCCGGCTGAAGGAGCTTTGATCGCTCCAAGTGACGTATCAGATAAAGCGCTGCTGCAGTTGATACTTGCCTACAGACTCATTGAACCTGATCTGGATATCAGCCTTTCGACAAGGGAAACGCCCTTGTTTCGGGACCATCTGATCAAGCTCGGTGTCACAACGATGAGTGCAGGATCGAGGACCAACCCAGGCGGCTACAGTACTGCCAAAGATAGCCTGGAACAATTTGAAATCAGTGATGAACGCTCCGTAGCCGAAATTTGTCAAATGATTCGCCTTGCCGGTTATGATCCGGTATTCAAGGATTGGGAGCCTTCAATCTTAGGTAGATATGGGAGATAGATCCTATAATGTGTTTATTAATCACGAAAATTATTCTTTTTGATCGCACATGATAAACAGACAGGCTCTGCCTTGTCAACTAAATTAACAAAGGAAGACTATATGTTTTATGGCCGGCAAATGCTGGTTCCTGAGATTGGCTGGGAAGGACAGCAAAAATTAAAGGCCGCTAAAGTGATGGTCATTGGGGCCGGAGGGCTCGGATGTCCGGTGTTGCAATATTTAAGCGGAGCAGGTGTGGGGCAATTGGGATGTGTGGATTTTGACCATGTAGAATTTCATAATCTGCACCGACAGCTACTCTATGGCCCTGATGACGTGCATGCCCTCAAAGTCAGGGTTGCTGAGGCTGCCCTGAAGAAAAAACGTCCTTCGGCTCTATATGATTTTAAAAATCAGCGGCTGACCAGTGAAAATGCAGCCCGGCTGCTCCGGGGATATGATCTGGTAGTGGACGGCAGCGATAATTTTAAAACGCGTTATATCGTCAGTGATACCTGTAAAATGATGAATCTACCGGTTGTTTATGGCAGTATCTTAGGTTTTGAGGGCCAGCTGGCCGTTTTCGGGCATCAGGGCGGAAAAACTCTCAGAGATCTGTTTTCAGCGCCTCCCTCCGCTGGGCTTGCACCAAACTGTGCGGAAAACGGTGTCATGGCAACTCTTCCCGGTATTATTGGCCTCATCATGGCCCAGGAAGCATTAAAACTGCTCACCGGGCTTCCCGTACTGCATAATCAACTGGCGATATTCAATACATTGGACTGGCATTGGCGTACCCTTACCTTTTAGGCAAGCCGACCAATGATTGGCCTTTTGTAAAAGCCCGGAAAACAGACGGCAATTTTTTGTTTGCGGCATGCTGGGTAAACAGCCAAAATTCTTACCTTCGCCCCTCATGCAAAAAGATATGCAAAAAGAGATTGTATTAAGTGGAATCAGACCGACAGGTTACCTGCATTTAGGTAATTATTTTGGCGCTATGCGTAATTACGTCAGGATGCAAGAGGATTATAACTGTTATTTTTTTGTGGCTGACTGGCATAGCCTGACTACCCATCCGGATACAAAAGCACTCAGGTCAAGTGTACACAGAGTGATTGCGGAAAATATTGCCTGTGGGCTGGATCCGGATAAGGCGGCATTTTATGTCCAGAGCGATGTGCCTGAAATCGCTGAATTATACCTTTATCTGAATATGCTGGCCTATAAGGGAGAATTGGAAAAAGTACCCACTTTTAAGGATAAAGTGCGCCTGAACCCTGATAACGTAAACGCAGGGCTTTTAACTTATCCTGTTTTAATGGCAGCGGATATTCTAATACACCGGGCAGTAAAGGTGCCTGTTGGAAAGGATCAGGAACAACACCTGGAAATGGCCCGCAATTTTGCAGAACGCTTTAACCACCGGTACGGTGAGGTCTTTGCGCTGCCTAAGGCTTTTAATTTCAATAGCGAGCTGGTAAAGATTATGAGCCTGGACGGTAAGGGAAAGATGAGTAAAAGCGAAAATCAGATGGCCACCATCTATCTGAGCGATTCAGATGAACTGATTCAAAAAAAACTCAGAAAGGCACAAACCGACCAGGGGCCTTCCACTCCCGGTCAACAAAAGCCAGATTATATCGAAAATTTATTTACACTCGCTTCGCTGGTAAGCGACCCCGGCGTCGTAAATAAATTTGAGGCCGACTACAATAATTGCCAGATCCGTTATGGGGATTTTAAAAAACAGCTGGGTGAAGATATGGCCCGTTTTATCGCGCCTATCAGGGATAGAGCCCTTGCCATACAGCAGGACAGTGCCTATTTGAATAAAATTATGCGCCATGGAGCTGAAAAGGCGCGGGAAAGTGCCGCCAGGACGATAAAAATAGTCCGCGAGGCAATGGGAATAAATTATTAAATTAGCAACAAAATAGGCTCAGCAGCATGATGCATTGCATCGGGCGGCTGAGAGCCATTTTCCTGGTCTATCTAAATCATCCTGATGGCAAAAGCAGCAAAACAAAAACCTAAACATATCGCTATTGCGGGCAATATCGGTGCGGGCAAAACGACACTTACCGAACTGCTCAGTAAACATTATAAGTGGATTCCACAGTTTGAAGATGTGGATCATAATCCATATTTGACCGATTTTTACGAAGATATGGCCCGCTGGAGCTTTGAGCTGCAGATATATTTTTTGAACAGCCGTCTAAAGCAACTCATTGAAATTGATCAGGGAACAGAAACGGTTATTCAAGACCGGACCATCTACGAAGACGCCAACATCTTCGCTCCGAACCTACATGACATGAGCCTGATGAGCACCAGGGATTTCAATAACTATTACCATTTTTTTGAAACCCTTAAAAAGATGATCAAACCCCCGGATTTGCTTATCTATCTCAAGGCCTCTGTACCTGCGCTCGTAGCCCAGATTCAAAAGCGCGGACGGGAATACGAGGACAATATCCGTTTGGATTACCTAAAAAAACTCAATCAATTATATGATAAATGGATTGAAGGCTATAAAGAAGGCCCCTTACTGGTCATAAACGTGGATAGTGTGAATTTTGCAGAGAGTGAAGAGCATCTTGGGGAGATTATCAACAAAATCGACCGGTTGCTTTATGGTCTGTTTTAACGCTGAATGGCTAAAAAGGACAGTGGATGGTACTGTCGTATAATAGAAAAAACGATCAAATATATTACAATGTCTGAAAAATTAAATCCGCCCGAAGGTATACCAGATAAGGATATGACTACCTCAATGAACCTTAACCCTAAAATCAGCTTCATCACGCTGGGAGTGAAAAATTTAGACAAAATGACCCGGTTTTACCGGGAGGTATTGGGATGGCAAATGGAAAAAGAACAGGAAGGCATCAGTTTTTTTAAGATGGACGGTGGGACTGTTTTGGCGCTTTTTAATGCACATAGCCTGGCAGAAGATATCGGATTGAAAAATGAACAGGTGCCTGCCGACTTTGGCTTCAAGGCAATGAGCCTGGCCCTTAATTTTGATTCCATTATAAAAGTAGACGCCTTTTTTGCCTTTTTAAAAGAAAAAGAAGTATTTATACAAAAGCCACCCCAGACAGTTTTCTGGGGCGGTTACAGCGGTTATTTCAGGGATCCGGAGCATAACTATTGGGAAGTGGCCTATAACCCTTTCTTATAGATAATCCCCTACCTTTGCTTTCTAATTCCAAACCGCCTTGCGATGAAACTTCAGTATTATATTATAGATACACCATTCAAAAATGCTTTTACCATTTCTGGTGGCCGCTCCAAAAACAGTCAGCCCGCTTTAGTGGTTTCTTTGTCGCTGGGGCCGTTTACCGGTTGGGGGGAAGCGCCGGCCATCAGTTATTATGATGTGACGGTCGAGAAGATGGTCAGAGAAATCAAAGCAAAAAGGCTGTTTATTGAAAAATTTGCCCTCACCGATCCGGAAAGGTACTGGCATTACCTGCACCATCTTTTGCCTGAACACCCTTTTCTGGTTTGTGCCCTTGATATGGCTTGCTGGGATTTATACGGTCAAATGAATAAGACACCGGTTTACCAGTTGCTGGGTAACGCGTGGCAAAATACGCCTTTAACGGATTATACAATTGGCCTGGACAGCTTGCCCAATATGGTTGAAAAGGTAAAACGGACGCCCTGGCCAGTCTACAAAATAAAACTGGGCAAGGACAACGACCTTGAATTACTTGAAGCCCTGCGTAAAGTCACGCAAAGCCCCTTTAGAGTAGATGTGAATGGAGGGTGGTCTTATGATAGGGCAAAAGAAATATTGCCCCATCTGGCAGATCTTGGCGTGGAGCTGGTGGAACAACCGATGGCCCGGGCGAAAACTGAAAATGACCTGGAACAAATGCGTCATTTAAAACAAATAGCCCAGGTGCCCCTGATCGCAGATGAAAGCTGTGTTCGGTTGCCAGACATGACAGGTATTGAAGCGTGTTTTCACGGAATAAATATCAAGCTGACCAAGTGCAGCGGCATTACACCAGCCAGAGTCCTTATAGATGAAGCGCGCAAACGGGGCATGAAGGTAATGATGGGCTCCATGAACGAGACCATCATCGGTTCTGCTGCTATAGCGCAGTTTTTACCCCAGCTTGACTATGTAGATATGGACGGCACCCTGCTGCTGGAAAACCCTGGCGGTGAAGGACTGATGATTGAAGAGGGCAGAGTTAGCCTTTCCGGAATGCCCGGCCTCGGTATCCGTCCCACCGGGCTTCCTATGGGCGGTTTTGAAGACAGATAATGCCAGTTTTCCTAAAAGAGGTAAAATTTTTATCCAAAACATTTTTAAATTTGGCGTTTTAAAGGGAAGCTTTTAAATTTACCAAATTAATGTTCGTTTTTATGTAATCGTTTTCATGGATTACGAACTGACTTTGTATTGATTTACAAGGTTTAAGGGGTATTTTTTCGACGGGCAAAATGCAAAATTAATTTTATGGCACCCACCAAAAAAGCGCAAAAAAGTAATACAATTATTCAGGTGGCGGAGGCAACTGGGCTTTCGCCGGCAACCATTTCCCGTGTGCTCAATAATCATCCTTATGTAAAGGAAGCCACCAAAAAGAAGGTGCTGGAGATGATTGAGAAGCTGGGTTACCAGAGAAATAATATTGCTTCTGGTCTGAGGAGCAATAAAACCAGGACGATTGGGCTTATCGTCCCGAGAATTTCCATGTTTTTCCATGCGGAGGTCATAACGACCATTCAAAACATCCTCTATAAGCATGGATATAACCTCACGATCTGCCAGTCTGGCGATTCAGTTGAGATAGAAAAGAACCTGATCCGCACGCTCCAATCGGTCAGGGTAGATGCGGTCATTGCTGCCTGTACCCTGCATACAACAGATTTCAGCCCTTTTGAACAGCTCCTGAACAGCGGTACGCCGCTGATTTTCTATGACCGGGTGCCGGTAGGCAAAACCAGTGCTATGGTGATCAAGGGAGACGATATCCAGGGTGGTTATCTGGCCACATCACATTTAATTGAAATTGGTTGTAAGAAAATCGCTCATATTTCAGGTCCGCTGGATTGCAATTTATATCAGGACCGATTAAAGGGGTTTTACAATGCCATGAAAATTGCGGATTTGCCGGTGCGCAAGGAGTGGTTGTTCTATCAGGAACTCACGAAGGAAAATGCGAGAATTGCATTAAAACAAATCTTTGAGGGACCGGACGTGCCCGATGGACTGGTGGCAGATAACGACACGACAGCCATTGCAGCACTTACTTTTGCCAAAGAAATGGGCCTGAAGGTTCCACAGGACCTGAAAATTGTCGGTTATTCCAATGACCCGAGAAGCGAGATTATCACGCCTTCCATTACTACAATAGAACAATACCCGGAAAAAATGGGTGAAAAGATCGTTGAAGTATTAATGGACAGGTTAGTAAATAAAAACATGAGCCCCGTTCAGGTAAGTACGCCCACGATCATGCCTGTGCAGCTGATCAGAAGATTATCTACCTGACCGTTTTCGAAGAACAGCGATACCTGATAAGGTAAATAAAATGGAAAGACTTAAGAAAAAACTTAATATTTGTATTTAACCGCTGCCTGGATCAACAGATCAACCCAAATTCAAATTTAATTTTTTACAAACCATTTTTACAAACAAAATCTACCTCCAAACCATGTTAAAAAAACAAAATCGCTTAAAACAAATTTTGCTGGGCGCATTGGTATTGCTGGCCGCAATAAGTGGTCTCAGGGCACAGAGCAAATCTGAGATGAAGGCGCTGATCAAAAATCAGTTTGATTTTGCCGCCAGCCAGTACAAACTGCTTGCGCAGAAGACACCCACAGACAAAATGCCACAGACCTTCAATCCCAAAACAGGCAAAAGTACTTTTAGTGACCTGCAGTGGTGGTGCAGCGGTTTTTATCCAGGAGCACTCTGGATGATCTATGCCCAGACCGGCGATAAGGCCATTAAGGCGGAAGCTGAGAAAAAACTTACGGAACTGGCGCCAATGAAACATTACAAGGGTAATCATGATCTGGGTTTTATGATCAATTGTAGTTTTGGCAATGGGTTTAAACTGACCCGTAACCCAGACTATGCCAAGACACTTGATACGGCAGCAGCCACACTGGCACTTCGCTACCGTCCTAATGTACACGCTATTCAGTCCTGGAATAAAAGCAAGAATTTCACCTGTCCGGTGATCATCGATAATATGATGAATCTGGAGTTGCTTTGTTGGGTCAGTGCCCATACGGGTGATACCAGTTATTTGCATATCGCAAGAGAACATGCCAATACGACCA
>Ga0182744_1002580_pt1 | contig 14774 bp, 9 predicted proteins | sample eDN3rd30CKraftMG_FD_128525 | JGI IMG/M metagenome (GOLD analysis project Ga0182744, IMG submission 128525) | Enriched Miracle-Growth compost microbial communities from Emeryville, California, USA - eDNA 3rd pass 30_C Kraft MG (version 2) (version 2) ...
ATAAAAAATACACTACTACTGAAAGTGTGATCACCTGGTTAACTGGTTTGATCAATGGAATGTAATGACTTAATATCCGGAGTGTTTTCCATGTCACGAGAGATAGGTAAAGCATAATAAAAGATAGTAAACTTAACAAAAAAAACATGGTGACCCTATCAAACATCAACCAATTAATATTTATGGCGTCTACCACAACAACATAAGGGAGGAATGTTGTTGCCGAAGTGGCCTGCCCAAATGTAAGAATGGGTATATAAACAGAAAATATAAAAAAAGGAATCAGGATTGCAGCTGCCCATAAAATCGATTTTCTACTGTAAGAGAAATAGGGTTGAATAAAGCCCAGAAACAGAAACCCTCCAGAGAAGGCAAAAAAACTTTCTAAGTAGGGACGTTTTGTAATGAATCGAAAATCAGTATCAAAAGGGATGGCATATCTCCAATCAACATTTTGAAAAGATGTAAAGAAGATAAATAAAATGATCGGAAGAAATAGGATGGATAAGAGAAACCCTGTACGAAAAATGACTTCAACTCCATTTGAAGCAATATAAGTTGAGATAGATAGTAATAATAACATGATGGCCCATAAGGGAGTGTTAGATAAAAAGACGATTGTAATAATTTCTGCGTAAGCACGTACGGTTATTAATAAAATCATCATGAAATAAATGAAAATAGGAATAAGAAATAAAAGAGCTATACCTTTTCCAATCTCTGTATAGATCGTAATAATATCTTTTTTCGGAAAGAAACTTAGTCCCTTTAAATAAACAAATAAAAAAGTAAAATGAATGATTATTCCTAATAGAATTGGAAGCCAGTGACCCTGCTCTGTACTTGAAATAATATTTCCCGGATACATAAAGAAAATGAGTCCCAAATGGCTTAAAATATACAATATCATGACATGTACACTTTTATTCATTGTTGCTTTCAGTCCCTTTCATGTTTATGTCTAGATAAGACCTACCATAGGTGTTGATACTCGCTAAGTAAGCCCCAATTAAAACAAGACCTGCTACAATGCCTAATAAGCCGAAAATGGATGCAAGAAACACAATCGCATATTTAAATAATCTGATGGAAACAGAGTTTTGAAAACCGACAATTGTTGAATTGGCAATGGTAGTGGCTGCAAGAATAATGATCAGTAGATTGCTGACCAATTTAGCTTCAACAACAGCCTGTCCTAGGATAATCCCTCCAACCATTGTAATCGTAGGTCCAATGGATTTTGGGAGCCTGACACTAGCTTCCAAAATTAATTCTAGAATAATAAGCATGAGAATAATTTCGACTAATGCAGGATATGGAACTCCTTCACGGCTTTGGGCAACAGACAAGGCAAGTTGTATCTGTAAAATTTCAGGATTAACTGCAACGAGTGCTACATACAAACCAGGACTGATCAGCGTTACCAAAAGACCTATAACTCTTACGAATCGAATGGAAATCATTATGGGTAGAGGGAAATTTCGATCATTTTCAAGAATGAACATATCCCACAGATGACTAGGAAGAATAAGTGCAAAAGGGAATTGATCCACAAAAAGAATAACTCTTCCTTTTTTCAGAAATTGAACGGCATAAAGAGGCAATTCAGTTGTATTAAATTTCGAAACCGCGTCCCAGCTTCGAAAACCCATCATATAGGATAATTTTTGTAAATCATCAATCTCCATATTGATATTTTTTTCAATATGTTCCATAAGGTTGTCTAGTAATTTAGTATCAGCTTTACCGTCTATATAAAACAAGGAAAGTTTTTTTTCACATTGTGCCCTGTTGAGTATGTTTTTAAGTGAAGTTCATTCGAGTTCACTTGTTTTCGGACAATACCGATATTTATATCAATATTCTCTGTAAAAGAATTTAATGGACCTTGAATTACATTTTCATTTGAAGGGGACTCAATGGAACGATCTAGTATTTTAGATACAGGATCCACAATGATAAATCGACTGGTATTTTCGATAATAATAACTAGTTTGCCTGTATATATGGATGAAATAGCTTCCTTAGCATCACCTTCAATTAGTTTGCCTATTGCACACCATAAATCATCAGAAGGCCTATCTTGAGAAATGAAACTTTCAGCATGCTTTTGGAGGGTCGTTTTTGTTTTGGTAAAATCAACTAGAGTATTAAAACCTAGTAGGATTACAGATGTATCAGCAAGATAATCCCTTGACTGAACAAAATCATCATTTTTTTCAAGTACAGATTGTATTTCCTCAACTAATTGATCCATAGTATGTGATCCCTTCAACTAAATAATACTAATTTGCACAATTATACTAATTTTATACTGAAACGATTATGTATTTTATGTATGGAAAAAGAAGGATTCATTTAATGGAGGTTCATAGCAGTATAGTGCTGGCTTGATCTAATAATGTTAAGCATACCGATTTTCTACTACCAAAGTATAGATATTGTCAAATGGATCTTGTTTATCGGAAAGTAATATGGAATTCATATTTAATGAATAATGGAAAGAAATTTAAATAAGGTTTGACGGTATATGACACAAAGCGATACTCTTAAGAACGTAGAGATATAGAATATAGGAGGAACGGACCAAGATGTTTAAAAGTGCTGGTAAATTTTTGCTTATTCTGTTTCTTCTTTTAGGCGCAATTCCCGTGAATGCTGCTGAAAAAGAAGAGAGGGTATGGCAAGATGAAATTGCTTACTATGTTGTCGTTGACCGATTTAATAACGGAAACTCTAGAAATGATGGTAATGATCTCAATTTTGAGGATCCAACTGCTTATCATGGAGGAGACATTGAAGGAATTACTAAGAAAATCGAGTATATTCATGAAATGGGGTTTACCTCAATCATTCTTTCCCCGATTTTTATTGAAGAAAACAATGTAGTTGAAGTGAAAACAATGGACGAGCATGCAGGGACAGTTGAAGATGTAAAGAAACTTGTAGAAGAGGCTCACAAGCTGGATATGAAATTATTGTTGGATTATGGTGAGATTGAGCAAAATCTTACACAATCAGCATCATGGTGGATAAAAGAAACCGATGTTGATGGATACTATATCGAACAAGCAGACAGTATCGATGTGAGTGTCTGGAATCAGTTTCACAAGGACATAGAAGAACTCAAAAAGGATTTTTACTTAGTAGGATCAATTGAATCAAAAGATGAGAATGTTTTTTCTTCTTATCTAGAAAATGGGTTTGATTCTATTCTGAATCAATCTTTTTATGAAGAAACAGCTAGTGTATTTTCTAATGTTGATCAATCTTTTCAACCAATTACGGAAATTGTAACTAAGTCATCACCTTTACTAAGTACATATGTTGATAATGACCGAACAGTCCGCTTTACAAGACATGCCATCGAAAATAATCAGCATCCGGGTGTTCGGTTGAAAATGGCTTTCTCCTATATGTATACGATCCCGGGAACTCCGTTTGTTTATTATGGATCAGAAATTGCTGTTGATGGAGGAGAGCCGCCGACAAACCGCCCTTTAATGAACTTTCAATCAGATGAAGAATTGATTGAGTATTTAGGAAAGCTTTCAATTGTAAGAAAAACCTTTCCAGCTCTAACAAAGGGAGATTATAAAGTTTTATATGAAAAGGATGGTACGATTATTTTTAAACGATCATATCAGGATGAGTCACTGATTGTTGCTATTAATAATACGACGGAAACCCAAAAAGTAAAAATACCTGCTGCTGAAATAGCTGAAGATAGCAAGCTAGAAGGTTTGCTAACTGGTGACACTTTTGAAGAAGAAAATGACAAATACGAGTTCATCATAGATCGTGAAATTGCCGAAGTATATGAAATAAAGGAAAAGACAGGGTTAAATATACCATTTATCAGTGTCTTTATCATCGTTCCGACATTGTTTATTTTGTTTTTGGTCATGGCTTATAGAAAAGGAAAGCAGAAATGATATAGAAAGGGACTGTTCATTTAGAACAGTCCCTGTTGTTTTATAATGATAGGCAAGCATAAAATTCTGTACTTAGTGTCGGTGTCCAGCTCCAGCGTCTAGCCCTCGAGGGCATAAGTTGATTTGGAATTGAAGGCAAAGAACACCTTCTATTCCAAATCAACTTATGCTTGTCGGGCCAGATCAAGACGCTTGAGTTTTTCTAACCATTAACAATTTTTCCACCATTCACATGAAGTGTTTGCCCTGACATATAGGAAGAATCATCACTAGCCAAAAATACGTAAGCAGGTGCAAGTTCTTCAGGTTGTCCAGGTCGCTTCATAGGTGTATTTGCCCCAAATGTTGCAACTTGATCTGCCGGGAACGTAGATGGGATAAGTGGTGTCCAAATTGGACCGGGAGCCACTGCATTCACGCGGATTCCTTTACCGGCTAGATTAAGGGCCAACGAACGGGTAAACGCAGTAATCGCACCTTTGGTTGAAGAATAGTCAATTAACTGCTCATTTCCGGCATAAGCCGTTACAGAAGAGGTGTTAATAATAGCACTTCCTTTTTTGAAATGAGGAAGGACAGCTTTTGTTAAATGGAAAAACGAGAAAATATTTGTCTTGAAAGTACGTTCCAGCTGTTCACTTGTAATATCTTCAATTCCTTTTTGCGGGTGTTGCTCAGCTGCATTATTTACTAAGATATCTACTTGTCCAAAAGTTTCAACTGTTTTTGCCACAACTTGCTGACATACAGTTTCCTCACCGATATCTCCAGAAACAAGCAGGCATTTTTGACCTTCTGCTTCTATGTGTTTTTTTGTTTCTTCAGCATCCTCTTGCTCATCTAAATAGGAAATGACAACATTAGCTCCTTCTTTTGCAAAAAATACTGCGACTGCTCGTCCAATTCCACTGTCTCCACCTGTAATAATGGCCACTTTATCTTTTAATTTTCCACTTCCGATATATGATTGATCATCAAATGTAGGTTTTGGATTCATCAAATCCTCATGCCCGGGCTGAACATCCTGGTGTTGTGGTGGTAATGTTTGTTTTTGTTGATTTTGATTATTACTCAAATTTTTTACCTCCTATAATCTTATCGTTTACCTATTATGTGAAGAAAATCTAAAAGTATGTTCATGATGTCATGATGGTATTTCTATTCCCAATTGTTCATTAGAGTAAACAAAAAAAGAAGCCCAATTTCAGGCTTCTATCATGAATTTCTTAAATTCGCTCTCATTTTACATAATATTTGTCTTATCTGTTTCAGTTCGTCGTTTGTTATATTTTGACAAAGTAGTGAATTAAATTGGTTGGCAATAGGGATGATATGTTCTTTTAATTCCAGCCCTTCTTTTGTCAAATATAATCGCTGAACACGACGGTCCTTTGGACAATTTATTCTTTTTACAAAACCTTTTTGCTCAAGACCAAAAGCCATTCTTGCAATGTTTGTTTTATCTTTATCTAGTTTACATGCAACCTCATTTTGACTAAGTCCATCTTTTTCCCAAAGTAACATCATAATCAAATTCTGTTCAGGAGCAATATTAAAAGGTAATAATTTATTTTTTATATATCCTGTGAGCTCTAAATCAGTTTGGTGGATAAAAATGCTAATTAAGTCATTTAGCGAGAGTGTCATGTTCGGTAAACTCCTAATCATTCTAGATATCATTAATGTTAGTTTAGTAAGAAGTTACTATGTTGTCAATTTTATGGGAGGAAAGTACTTAGAAAGAGAAGAGTGAGTATATAAAAAAGCGAGTGTTTGCACTCGCTTTTTAGAGACTAAATTAGAATTTGCTTGCTAATTCAGCAGCTTGACGGATACCGTCTTCGATGATCTCGTTTGCACGATCCGGGAATTGATTATGTCCTTCAACGATTACATCAGCTGTATTCGTGATTCCCCAGAATGCCAATACATTTTTAACATAGTTAACAGACATTTCTACAGCCGCAGCAGGACCTTCTGAATATACGCCGCCACGAGCATTTAAAAGAGCTACTTTTTTCTCTGAAAGTAAGCCTACAGGACCTTCTGGTGTATATTTGAATGTTGTACCAGCTTGTGATAAATAATCCATGTATGTGTGTAAAACAGCTGGAACTGTGAAATTCCAAAGTGGAAATGCGAATACAACTTTATCAGCTGCAACGAATTGATCCAGGTATTTTTGAACTAAATTAGCAGCTTTTTCTTCTTCAGCTGTTAATTCCATTCCTCTTGCAAGTTTAAACATACCGTTAATTGCGTCCACTCCATAGTAAGGAAGGTTTTCTTGGAATAAATCAAGCTCTGTGATTGTATCTTCTTTGTGAGTTTCTTTGTAAGAATGTACAAAAGCGTCATATAATTTAACACTTACAGCCTGATCTGCAGGGCGAGAATTTGCTTTAATAAATAATACATTTGACATATAAATTCCTCCATTAACTTTGATTGCAACTCAGTTGCAATTATTTATTTGTTGGCATAGCAACTACTGGAAATTCAAGTATCTCAAATTCATTTAGTTTGACCAAAAGATGTTGCTATACATACTAATCTGCATAAGTTTGATTTTAATGAATATTGATGAATGTGTCAACAATATTGTCTATGCGGAAAATTATAGCGTATTTGTTAGAAGAAAAGGTCAGTCAAAAGGATGAGATTTTGGGGAGATGGACGTCAAATCTTGCAACTTGATAGATTTATTAGGAAGTGGATAGCATGTTAAGCAGAATTGAAGGAAAAATGTACCTTTAAAACTTTGTCTCCATTTTTTGCAAAAGTCAGATTTTGCAGGTATATAGTTTATTCTTGCAACCTTCCCGATTTTTTTTGCAACCGCCATTTGATGACCATTCCTGAGTAGGAATTTATTTAAATGGCTGACAATAATGAAGAAAGATCTCAATTTGCCCGCTTTTAAGGTTCTTGACGTACCCAATTTTGCAAGTTCCTATGTTTTTTTTGCAACTTTGTCTGTATTTTTGCAAGTCAGAGCATATTTTTGCAGGTATATAGTTTATTCCTGCAACCTTCCCGATTTTTTTTGCAACCGCCATTTGATGACCATTCCTGAGTAAAGATCAATTTCAATGGCTCCCCATACTGAAGAAAGATCTCAATTTGCCCGCTTTTAAGGTTCTCAACGTACCCAATTTTGCAAGTTTATGAAGAAGTATAAAGAAAAGCCCTAAAACACGGTTTTAGGGCACATACCTTACATAACATTAAAATATTTTGCATCCGGATGTGCAACAACTATCGCTGTAACAGATGCTTCTGGTTCCATCATGAAACCTTCTGTTAGCTGAATGCCGATGTCCTCTGGACGAATAAGGTTAAATAGTTTTTCTTGATCTTCCAGATCAGGACAAGCCGGATATCCAAAGGAATAGCGCTGTCCTTGGTATTTAGCTGAGAAGCGCTGGTCCATTGTGAAATCTGGTGCATCAGGGAAACCCCAGCGATCACGAATGAGTTGATGTGTACGTTCGGCTAACCCTTCTGCAAGCTCTAAAGCAAGTGCCTGAACAGCGTGACTCTTTAAATAGTCACCTTGTTCTTTAAATCCTTGGGCAAGCTCACGAATTTGACTTCCTGCAGTAACGGCGAACATGGCAACATAGTCAAAGCCGTCTTTTTGTTTCGGACGAACATAGTCGGAAATACAGCGGTGCGGCAGCTTTTCCTGTCTTGGAAAGTCAAAAGTTTGTACGATTCTTTCTGTATTTTCCGGATCAAGGATATGAAGCTTATTTCCATCACTATACGATGGGAAAAATTGATAGACCGCAGCTGGTTTGAACCATTCCTGTTTTGCTCCATCTTTTAAAAGCTCTTGTATCAATTCAACAAGCTCGACCGCTTTAGGGTCTTTCTTTTGAACTAATTCCTTGATTTTCCCTTTTAATCCCAGATGATGACCGATAAGCATTTGCATATTTACATAAGGAATGATGTGGGAAAGGGAGATATCCTTGAGTATATGACGCTTTGTATCAACAGGCTTAAAAATTGGCGCATCAGTTACAGTTCCACGCTTGATTAGCAGGTCTGTAACACTTTGTGCTTGAGAATTCTTTGGTTTTGCCTCTTCTGTTACGGCAGCTTCTTTTGCAGCGAATAGTTCAGGTGTTGTGCGTAATTGATTAGCTAATGATAAGCCATCCATTGCATCCTTTGCATAGACAACAGGACCGTTATATTCAGGTGCAATTTTCATTCTCGTGAATTTTCTTGATAATGCTGCACCACCAACCAATATTGGTAATTCACAGTTCGCTTTGTGTAAGTCCTGGGCAGTGATCACCATTTGCTGTGCTGATTTAACAAGTAAGCCGGATAAACCGATAAGATCCGGTTTTTCATCCTTTACAGCTTGAATTAATGTTTGTGGTGTTACTTTGATGCCAAGATCGATCACTCTATAGCCATTATTACTTAAAATAATATCAACCAGATTTTTACCTATATCATGAACATCACCTTTTACTGTAGCAAGTAGGATTTTACCTTTTCCACTATCATCGCGTTTTTCCATGAATTGCTCAAGATAGGAAACAGATGCTTTCATAACCTCGGCACTTTGGAGAACCTCTGCAACGATTAATTGGTTATCATTGAATAAAACCCCGACTTCAGCCATACCTTCCATTAATGGTCCATTAATGATATCAAGAGGCTCAGGATATTTTTTTAATGCTAACTCTAAGTCGGGAATAAGACCTTCTTTCGTTCCTTCTACAATATAGCTTGCTAACCTTTCTTCCAAGGTCAGGTTTTGAACAGGTTTTTTGTCTTCTTTTTTCTTACCGCGGTAGAAGGCAGTAAATTTTGCTAATGATTCGTCAGTTGTTTTAAATAAAAGATCTTCAGCCATTTGAATTTCTTCTTTAGGAATTGAAGCAAATCTTTCCAATTTTTCCGTGTTAACAATCGCATAATCGAGCCCGGCCTGTGTACAGTGGTACAAGTAAACAGCATTCAGAACTTCGCGTCCAACAGGAGGAAGTCCGAAAGAAACATTACTAACGCCTAATATCGTTAAGCATTCAGGCAGCTTTTCTTTAATAAGCTGGATACCGCGAACCGTTTCATTTGCCGAGCCAATATATTGCTCATCACCAGTTCCTACCGGGAAAACAAGTGGATCAAATATCAAATCACTCGGCTTTAGTCCATGCTTTTTGACGAGAAGGTCGTGAGAGCGAATCGCCACTTCAAGTTTCTTTTCTGCTGTTAGGGCCATTCCCACTTCATCTATTGTTCCAACGACTAAAGCACCACCGTATTTTTTGACAAGAGGAACGATTGCGTCAAAACGCTCTTCACCATCCTCAAGGTTAATGGAGTTGATGATCGCCTTACCTTGAGAGTATTTTAGCGCCCGTTCAATTACTTTCTCATCTGTGGAGTCAATAACAAGAGGAGCTTTGACTTTTTTCACAACCTCTTGAATGAATACTTCCATATCCTCGAGCTCATCCCTATCAGGGTCAGCCAGGCAAATATCGATAACATGTGCACCGCTTTTTACTTGTGCTCTTGCTATCTCAGATGCTTCCTCTATTTTGCCTTCTGCAATCAGACGTTTAAACTTACGGGAGCCAATAACATTTGTACGTTCACCAACGAATAAAGGCCGCATTCCTTCTTCATAAAGAAGGGCATCGATTCCAGATACAGTGTGACCAGTCGATATTTCTTCGATTTTACGTGGAGTAATGGTTGAAACTGCTTCAGTAATAGCACGGATATGTTCTGGTGTAGTCCCACAGCATCCGCCAATTAGATTCAGCCAGCCTTGTTCTGCAAATGCAACAAGCTTTTTCGCAAGTGATTCTGGTGATTCGTGATAATTCCCCTCTTCATCAGGTAAGCCTGCATTCGGGTAACAGCTAACAGCTGTATTAGCTAAACCGGAAAGTGTACGAATATGGTCTGTCATAAATTCAGGTCCAGTTGCACAGTTTAATCCAACTGAAAGTGGCTTCATATGTTCTAATGATACATAAAATGCTTCGATATCTTGACCTGCAAGAGTGGTACCCATAGGCTCTATCGTTCCGGAAATCATTAAGGGAAGTTCCTTGCCTGTATGTTCAAAGGCTTTTTTAATTCCTAAAAATCCAGCTTTTACGTTTAACATATCCTGGCTTGTTTCGAGAAGGAGCAAATCTGCTCCTCCAATAATTAAGCCTCTTGCTTGTTCTTCATAATTTTCGACTAATGTTTCAAATGTTGTTCCACCTGTAACTGAAAGTGTTTTTGTTGTTGGTCCCATTGCACCTGCTACATATCTAGGCTTTTCAGGTGTTGAGTATTTTTCAGCGGCACGTTTCGCTATTTTAGCAGATTCAATGTTCAACTCTAAAGCCAGTCGTCCTAGATCATACTCATCCAAAACAAGACTTGTAGCCCCAAAGGTGTTGGTAGAGATAATATCTGATCCAGCTTCCAAATAGGCTTCGTGAATGGTTTCAATCGTCTTTGGAGAAGTCATTGTAAGATATTCATTACATCCATCATAATCTTCTCCGCCAAAATCCTCAGGGGACAGGTTTGCTGCTTGAATCATTGTCCCCATCGCACCATCTAGGACAAGGATTCGTTTTTCTAGCTCTTTGTTGATGCTACACATGTGTAATCTTCCTTTCAGCTCGCTGTTTTTCCTTTTCATGGATGTAATTTGTTAACTCCACTGTAAGGTCGTATTGTAAAAACGGTGTAATTAAATAAATACCATTGAACAGTTCGAAGGCTGTATCAATTAAATCTTTTGCAATGGCAAGGCCTTCTTGGCGTGCCTGTTCTTTATCTGATCCGGCTGAAGCCATTTTTTCACGAATAGAGTCAGATAGCTTAATACCAGGAATTTCATTATGAATAAATTCGGCATTTCGGCTTGATGTTAATGGCATAATTCCGATATAAATCGGAGCTTGCAAGTTTCGTGTTGCTTCATATACATCGATAATTTGCTGGTTAGAGTAAAGTGGCTGAGAAATAAAGTAATCAGCGCCATGAGCAATTTTCTTTTCTAGTCTGACTACAGCTTTATCTAAGTGTCGTACATTAGGGTTGAACGCTGCCGCTACAGAGAAGTTTGTTTGTTGTCCAAGCGGTTTTCCGGAATAGGATACACCTTTATTAAATTGTTTAATTAAACTGATAAGGTCAAATGATGACACATCATATACTGATGTAGCCCCAGGGAAATCACCAATTTTAGATGGATCACCTGTGATGGCTAATATATCTGACATCCCAAGAGAGTGTAGGCCCATGAGATGTGATTGCAGTCCAATTAAATTCCGATCGCGGCATGTAATATGAATTAATGTTCTTGCCCCGGTCTTTTCTTTTGCTAAGATTCCGGCAGCTAAGTTACTAATTCTTGGTGAAGCCAATGAGTTATCTGCAAGTGTTAAAGCATCGATTCCTGCATGGTGAAGCGCTTCTGCACCTTCAAGGAATTTCTCCATACCCAGTTTTTTAGGGGGATCTAATTCAACAATAACAGAACGCCTCTCCTGAACAATATCCTCAAGCGGAGTTGGAGATGTGACGTGATGTTCCTGAACATGCAGTTGAGATGTTGCAGGGACTTTAACCTGTTTTGTTGTAACAGGGGATAAGTTTGATACAGCTTCAGCCATTGCTTTAATATGCCTAGGTGTAGTCCCACAGCATCCTCCTATTAATCTCACACCTTGATCTCTAAATTTTAGAGCACTTTCCTTGAAATACGTTTCATCAGATTCATAGACAAGATTCCCTTCAATTAGTGCAGGTAAGCTGCTGTTTGGAAAAACAGATAAATAGGCTTCATTTGGTATTGGTACCTCTTCTAAAGATTGAATCATATGGTAAGGACCTAGGCGACAGTTTAAGCCAACAACATTTGCACCAAGGTCTTCCAGAAGTGTGAGACCATTTTTCACTGATGTTCCATCCTGCAGGACACCTGCTTCATGAAGGGAAACATTTGCAATAATGGGCTTGTTCGTTTCCTTGCGGGCAATTTGAAGAACTGTTTTCATTTCTTCCATATCATAATAGGTTTCAAGTAGAAGACCATCTACCTCTTCGTTTAGAAGGAGAAAGAGCTGCTCTCTAAAGTTTCGTTTCACTTCTTCAATACTATGTGCACTCTTTTTAAAAGATCTGACCCCGCCAATTGTGCCAAATACATATGTGGATTGATCAGCAGCTTTTTTGGCGATTTCAACTGCTTTTTTGTTAATTTGTCTGATTTCATCCTCTAATCCATATCGTGAAAGTTTGATATCATTAGCGCCATATGTGTTTGTTTGAATTAGGTTTGCGCCAGCTTCTATATACGCTTGATGAACAGCAAGGACATCCTCAGGTCTTGATAGATTCAATTCTTCAAAGCAACGATCAACACCGTGTGCATAAAGCATTGTACCCATCGCACCGTCACCAATTAAAATGTTATGTTTTAAATCTTCTAAAAAACTCATTGAATGAAGCCTCCGATCTATATGATTAATAGGTAAACATTGTTTTAGATAAAGGAAATTAAAAAAGCCTTCTTTAGGAAGAAGGCTTTAATCATTATTAGCTTCTCCTTATCTTTCAAGCATCTTACATGCTTAGCTGGAATTAGCACCTTGGCACTTGCAGAAGTCTTGGTTCGTGGTGGGAAATGATTGACGGTTTAGAATTAAACACTTTGAAAATAGTGTTGTGTCTTTTCTTTTAGCACGGCAAGCTTGCGCTTGCTGCGGCTTGACGAGCAAGCCTTGAGAAAGATAATTTAAAATGCCTCGAACAAAAAAGGACGCTTTGTTCGATTCATTTTAAATTATTTTTCTGTGCTAAAAGAAAACAACCTAGGCTTGCGTGCTTAACTTAGTCAATCATATTAACCAGACTTCACTCGTTATTGACCGGTTGCTGAAGCTTCATAGGGCCAGTCCCTCTGCTTCTCTTGATAAGATATGAAATTTTCATATAACCTTTAACGTGTGAAAAAGTATTACAACTAATTTATCTAATATTTAGAAAAATATCAATAGTAAATTAACAGTTTGTCAAATTTTACTTAGTATTTTATTGGAGCCTTTATAAAAATATGAAGGGAGGAGGAAATTATGCTTTTCATATTTGAGGTAGAAAAAAGAGCTGAACTCATTTGAGTTAGCTCTAATAACTATGTTATCGGTAATTAATAAATTGTACATCGATTGGTAAGTCAGCTTCTCTGATTGCGGCAATCACCTGTTGGAGATCGTCACGACTTTTACCTGTTACACGGATTTGATCATCTTGGATTTGCGATTTTACTTTTAAGCCTTTGTCTTTAATAATGCTGTTAATTTTTTTAGCGTTATCTTTGTCAATGCCTGAAACAAGTTCAGCTCTTTGACGGACAGTCCCGCCTGAAGCATTCTCAACTTTTTTATACGAAATATTTTTGATTGGTACATTTCGTTTAATTAATTTGGAAATAAGAACATCTTTTAATTGCTCGAGCTTATACTCATCGTCAGAAACTAAAACAAGCTCTTCCTTTTCTAATGAGACGGTGCTTTTACTACCTTTGAAGTCATATCTTGTCGCAATTTCCTTCATTGCAATATTAATCGCATTCGTTACTTCGGGAAACTCAATCTTTGATACAATATCAAATGAACTATCTTTCGCCATAATTATCCTCCATTACGTATATAATATAGGTTGATTATAGTAAAATATAACAATGATCACAACTTTTGAAGTGATGTTAAAAGAATTTTCTTACAGAAAGAAGAAAGAGAGGATATATTTATGATCCCAGGTACATTTGCAACATTAACAATAGATGAAAAGGTAGATTACGGTTATTTTCTAACAGATGGAAAAGAACGGGTGCTTTTACATAATAATGAAGTGATAGGAGAAGTAGAAGAAGGTGACAAGGTTGAGGTCTTCTTTGGCGTTGACACACAAGATCGACTATATGCCACAATGAAAAAACCATACATTACAGAAGATTCGTATGGTTGGGTCGAGGTCGTAGATGTCGTAGAAGATATGGGAGCTTTCGTGAATATCGGACTTAGTAAAGACGCTCTTGTCGCGAAAGATCATCTTCCTTATTTGAGAGAAGTTTGGCCAAACGTTGGGGACAGGCTTTATTGTACATTAAAAGTATCAGGCAACGGCCGATTTTTTGTTCGATTAGCTACAGAGGAAATCGTTGAGCCGCTTATGAAGGAAGCAGACCGCACGATATTTAATAAAGAGGTAATAGGAACAGTTTACCGAATGATTGTGGCAGGTTCATTTATATTAACAGAAGAAGGATATAAAGGGTTTATTCATTCATCACAGCGCGTGGTTGAACCAAGGCTTGGCGAGACGGTGACTGGAAGAGTCATTGATGTAAAAGAGGATGGAACAATTAATGTTTCTCTTCTCCCTCGAAAGCATGAAGCACAAAGTGGTGATGCGGAGAGAATTTATGCCTACATGCTAGAAAGAAATGGTGCGATGCCATTCACTGACAAAAGTGACCCTGATGACATAAAAGAAAGATTTAACCTTAGTAAGGGAGCGTTTAAAAGGGCATTAGGTCATCTAATGAAAAGCGATCGTGTGTACCAAAAGGATGGGTGGACGTACTTTAAAGAAGAAAAAAACAACGAATAAAAAATGTAATGGTTTTCACTTGTAACTATAGAGTGAAAACCATTTTTTATTTGTAAAAAGCCTTAAAAATCTATCATTATGACCGATACAACTAAAGGTGTAAGAATAGTTAGTAAAGAGAGGTTGTTAAAATGATCATCAAGAAAATAGCATCCATGTTGGGATTCATATTCATTTTCA
>Ga0182744_1002581_pt1 | contig 14774 bp, 13 predicted proteins | sample eDN3rd30CKraftMG_FD_128525 | JGI IMG/M metagenome (GOLD analysis project Ga0182744, IMG submission 128525) | Enriched Miracle-Growth compost microbial communities from Emeryville, California, USA - eDNA 3rd pass 30_C Kraft MG (version 2) (version 2) ...
CCGCCGCCAGCACGCCGTAGCCGGCCTCGAGCGCGGCACGCGGAAACTCCGCCGTCGGCAGGGATTGCGCCAGCGCGCCTTCCTCGAACGTTTTGCGCGCGGTCTCCTCCGCGTTCACCGCGGCCTCGCGCCCGTGGACCAGCGCGGTCGCCTCGGTCGCGAGAATCTTCTTCGCTTCGTTGATTTCCTGGCCCCGGAGCGCCACGATCCGCGCGATCTCGGAGAGCGGCATCGTCGTGAAATATTTCAGGAAACGCTCGACGTCGCCGTCCTCGGTGTTGCGCCAGAACTGCCAGTATTCGTAGGGGCTCACCATGTCGGCATCGAGCCACACCGCGCCGGCGGCGGTCTTGCCCATCTTGGCGCCGGATGACGTCGTGATGAGCGGCGAGGTGAGGGCAAACAGTTGCGCGCCCAGCATGCGGCGGCCGAGATCGATACCGCTCACGATATTGCCCCACTGGTCGGAGCCGCCCATCTGCAGCACGCAGCCGGTGCGCTTGTGCAGTTCCACGAAGTCGTAAGCCTGCAGGATCATGTAGTTGAATTCGAGGAACGACAGTTCCTGCTGGCGGTCGATGCGCAGCTTCACGCTGTCCATCGACAGCATGCGGTTGACCGAGAAGTGCCGGCCGACGTCGCGCAGGAAGTCGATGTAGTTGAGCCCGTTCAGCCAGTCGGCATTGTTTGCCATGATGGCGTCCTCGCCGGCGCTGTCGCCGTCGAAGGTCAGGAACTTCGAGAAGATCCGCCGGATGCCCTTGAGGTTGGTGTTGATGTCCTCCTCGGTGAGAATCCTGCGGCTCTCGTCCTTGCCGGACGGATCGCCGACGCGCGTTGTGCCGCCGCCCATCAGCGCGATCGGGCGATGGCCGGTCTGCTGCATCCAGTGCAGCATCATGATCGGGAGGAGCGAGCCGACGTGCAGCGAGGCGGCGGTGCAGTCGAAGCCGATATAGGCCGTGATGCGTGACTTCTGCGCCAGCGCGTCGAGCGCCTCGGGCTCCGAGATCTGGTTGATGAAGCCGCGCTCGGACAGGACGCGCAGAAAATCCGATTTATAAGTCGTCATGTGGCATGCCTTCGCCGGGTGGTGTATCAGGTCCGGCAGCGGATTCAACAACGGCTTCCGGACAAATTCGTAAAGGATTTCCGGCAGAAAGGGTCCGGAGACGCAGGCCGGCTCCGCATGCGCGGGACGGCCGCGGCGCAGATGGGGGCTTCATGGGGCTGATAAGGGCGGTCGGGATGATGAGCGGCACGTCGCTCGACGGCGTCGATATCGCCCTGATCGAGACCGACGGGCATGCCATCCGCCAGTTCGGCCCGACCGGCTACCGCCCCTACACGGACGCCGAGCGCGCCGTGCTGCGGCAGGCGCTGGCTGAAGCGGTCGCGCTGACGGACCGCACGTCTCGTCTCGGCATTCTGGCCCAGGCCGAGGCGCTGGTGACACGCACCCACGCCGAGACCGCCGAGAAGTTCATCGCCGACAACGCCATCGATCCGCGTGACATTGCCGTTGTCGGCTTCCACGGCCAGACGGTGCTGCATCGTCCGCGCGAGCGGCTGACGGTACAGATCGGCGATGCTGCCGCGCTCGCCCGGCGGCTCGGCATCCGGGTCGCCGCCGATTTCCGCGCCGACGACGTGGCGGCCGGCGGGCAGGGAGCGCCGCTCGTGCCGGTCTATCATTGCGCGCTCGTCGCCGCGCTGGAAGCGCAGGCGCCGGTCGCCGTGCTCAATCTCGGCGGCGTCGCCAACGTCACCTATTGCGACGGCGATGCCGCGCCGGTTGCCTGCGACACCGGGCCGGGCAATGCGCTGATCGACGATTTCCTGTGCGCGCGGACGGGGCAGGCTTATGACGACGGCGGGGCGATGGCCGCGCGCGGTACCGTGCATCGCGATTTCGTCGCGCGCGTGCTCGAGAATCCCTTCTTCGATCTGCCGCCGCCGAAGTCGCTCGACCGCAATGCGTTCGCGCATGCCAATCTTTCGCTGCCGGAAATGCCGGTCCCGGACGGCTGCGCCACGCTGGCCTTCCTGACCGCCGCGGCCGTCGCGCGGGTGGTGCCGCATCTGCCGCGTGCGCCCGCTCGCTGGATCGTTGCCGGCGGCGGGGCGCGCAACCGCACGCTGATGAAATTCCTTGCAGAGCAATTGTCGCCCGCGACGGTGGAAACCGCGGACGGCGTCGGCTGGGCGGGAGATGCGCTCGAGGCCCAGGCTTTCGCCCACCTTGCCGCCCGCACGCTCGAGCGGCTGCCGATCACGTTCCCGACCACCACGGGCGTGCCGCGGCCCATGCCGGGCGGTTTCGTGGCCGATCCGTAAAGCGCCTCAGAGTCTGACTTCGGCGGTCTTCCTCTAAGGCCGCACCGCCGGCGTCTCGACCTTCATGCCGCGCGCGCGCCACATCAGGAAGGCTTCGAGCGCGATCGATTCCGGCGAACCCGGATCGTAGGCGGCCGCGCGGATGCCGATCATGCAGTTGCGCAGGCGCCGCTGCAGCGAGCCGACGGCCTGCCATTCGAGCCGATAGAGCGGATAACCGGTCGGATGCGCCTGCGGAACGACACTGCCGGCGAGCTTGCGGCCCCAGTTGTCGTCGTGGCATTGTGCGCAGGAAAGATTGAGCTGACCCTGGCGCCGCTCGTAAATCTCGCGTCCCTGCGCGATCACGGCCTGCATGTTCTCCGGCGGCGAGATCGGCATGCCGCGCGACTGGCGTCCGATATACGCCGCGAGCGCCACCAGATCCTTGTCTTCGGCGGGAAACGGCGAAGCCTTCTGATGGTCGGTGCGGCAGATGTTCACGCGCGCCGCGAGATCGACGGCGCGGTTGCGCTTGGTGTCGAATGCCGGATAGCGCGCCGCCACGCCTTTCATCGCGGTCTCGCCGTCGCCGTGGCAGTCCGCGCAGGATTTTTGCGCCGCGCCGTCCTTCCGCTCCCACAGCGCCGCGCCGTCGAGTACGGAGAACGTCGCCGGGTTCGCGGTGTCGTCGTCCTGCATGGCGCGCGTATCGGGGCTCATCATGTCGTAGCCGGACTTGCGCTGATCGAGCGGGATGTCGGCGGCGCGCAGCGGCGCAATCGCGCATGCGGCTACGCCGAGGGCCGCCAGCAGCTTCGCCTTTCCGCGGACATTCATTCGACCGTGATCGCCGCAGTCGCGGTTTCGGCGAAGCCGTTGTCGCCGGTCCAGGCGAATTCCAGCTTGCCGCTTTCCGTCGCGATCGTGAAGAAGGTGATGAACGGATTCGCCGCCGTCGCCGGATAGAGGTCGGCGCGAAAGACTTCCTCGCCGTTGTACTTGCAGGTCATCGACGTGATGATGTCGCGCGGAATCGTCTTGCCGTCCGGTCCCGGCCGGAAGCCGGGCTCCATGACGTGATTGATGAGCGTCTTGACCTGGAAAGGCTCGCCGCGCCGGACCTTGGGCGGGACGTTGATGAGAACGCGGGCCATCAGTTGCTTACCGCCTCCAGACAGGCGGCGAGCGTCACGATGACGCTCACCGTATGCGACCAGAACGTGCCGTCGCTCATGCGGGCGATGGCGACGACGTTTTGCGAATCCGAGAGCCGGATGCGCGCCGAGATGTCGGCCTTGCCGGCGCGCGGACCGAGATGGAAGGCCATCACGTAAGGCTGCGGATTGCGCTCGTTGAAAATATGGATCGCCTCGACGTGGTTGGCCGCGGTCATCGGGCTGTCGACCGTCACGCTCATGGCGACGGTGTTGCCGTTCTCGACCAGCGGGGGGATATCGAGCTTGATCCTGCCTTCGGTGATCTTGGCGCCGCCCGTCAGCTTCCGGATGGCGGCGTCCATGCTTTCCGGAGACGCCGCGAGCGGGCGCAGGGTCAGCAGCAGCGCGGCACCGGCGGCGCCCGCGCCGAGCAGCACATCGCGCCGGCTGGCATTCGTGATATCCGTCATGGCGTTTGCCGCCTCTCGTCCTTGAGCGTCGCCAGAAAAGCGACGACATCCTCGATCTGCTGCGCCGAAAGGACCGTCCTGCCGGCGAAGGCAGGCGCGACGCGCTGAAGTCCCTCTGTCCTGTAATATGCCGGCATGATCGTGTCCGGGTTGAGACGGCTGCCATCGACGATGCGCAGCCGCAACTGGGCGACGTTCAGGCGAGATCCGGCGCCCGCGAGGCTGGGCGCCAGATCGCCCTGGAATTTCTCCTCGGGGAACGGCCCCGAATGGCACAGCAGGCAAAGCCCGACGTGCCGGTTGGTGACGATGGCCCTTCCGCGCGCCGGATCGCCCGGTGTTGCGGTGAGCGGAGCAGGAATGCCGTCACCGACGACCACATAAGGTTGCTCCGCTTCCGCCGCACCGGCCGGCACGGCGATCAGCAGGCCGGCCAGCACCGCGAGCCAAACCACGCCATGTCCCGCATGTCGAACCGGAAGCGGGGCAGGGCGTGGTGCAAGGATCATTGCTTTGCGGGAGCGGCAACGCGGGTTGCCGCTCCGTCTCTCTCAGGTCGAGCTCAGGTCCGCGTTCTTGAGCGGGAAGGTGCGAATGCGCTTGCCCGTCGCCGCGAAGATCGCATTGAGCACCGAAGGCGCGGCGACGAAGATCGTCGGTTCGCCGACGCCGCCCCAGAAGTCATTCGAGGGCATGATGATCGTCTCGACCTTCGGCATCTCGTCCATGCGCATGACGTTGTAGGTGTCGAAGTTCTCCTGCTCGATCTTGCCGTCGGCAACGGTGCATTCGCCGTAGAGCAGGGCGGACAGGCCGTACACGAACGAGCCCTCGATCTGGTATTGGATCTGCCGCGGATTGACCGCATGGCCGCAATTGGTCGCGGCGACGATGCGGTGGATCTTCAGCGTCCCGCCCTTGCTTACCGACACTTCGGACGCGGCGGCGACATAGCTGCCGTAGCCCATGTGCTGCGCGATGCCGCGGAACACGCCTTCCGGCGGCTTGGTGCCCCAGCCGATCTTCTCGGCAACGGCATTGAGCACGCCGAGGTGCTTGGGATATTTCGCCATCAGCTTGCGGCGGAATTCCAGCGGGTCCTGGCCGGCGGCGTGCGCGAGCTCGTCCATGAAGCATTCGAGATAGATGGCGTTCTGGTTGTTGTTCACGCCGCGCCAGAAGCCCGGCGTGATGTGCGGATTGCGCATCGCGTGGTCGATCAGCAGGTTCGGGATGTCGTAGCCGAACTGGCCTTCGGGCCCCGTCGGATTGAGACCCTGGAACACGAACGGGTCCATGCCGTCCTTGAGCAATTGCGGAATGAGGCTCGCGACGATCGACTGGCTCGACAGCCGCATGTGCAGCGCCGTGAGGTTGCCCTGGTCGTCGAGGCCGCCGGTCAGCTTGCACTGGCTGATCGGATGGAAGCGGCCGTGCGTCATGTCCTCCTCGCGCGACCAGATCAGCTTGATCGGCGTGCCCGGCATCTGCTTGGCGATCAGCACGGCCTGCTGCACGAAATCGTGCGAGGAAGCGCGACGGCCGAAGCCGCCGCCGAGCGACATGCGGTAGCATTCGCATTTGTCGACCGGCAGGCCCGAAGCCGCGGCGGCGACGGCGAGCGCGGTTTCCGCGTTCTGCGTCGGCGCCCAGACTTCGCACTTGTCGGGGCTCCACAGCGCCGTGGTGTTCATCGGCTCCATCGGCGCATGGTTCTGGTAGGGATAGGCGTAGACGGCTTCGATCTTCTTGGCGGCCTTGCCCAGTTCGCCGAGCGCATCGCCCTGCTTGTTGCCGACGAACGCCTTTTCGGCGCTCAGGCCCTCCTTGAGCATCGCCGCGATGGTCTCGCTCGAGACCTTGTCGTTCGCGGTTTCCTCCCACACGACGGGAAGGGCCTCGACGGCGCTCTTGGCGTGCCAGAACGTGTCGGCCACGACCGCCGCGGCTTCATCGCCGACCTGCACGACTTTCTTGACGCCGGGCATCTTCTCCACGGCCGCAGCGTCGAAGCTTTTGATCTTGTTGCCGATGACCGGGCTCTGCTTGATCGCCGCGACCAGCATGCCGGGCAGCTTGATATCGATCGCGTAGACCTGCTTGCCGACGATCTTGTCCGCGGTGTCGAGCCGGTTGAGCGGCTTTCCGGCGATCTTCCAGTCCTTCGGGTCCTTGAGCTTCGGCTCCTTGGGAACTTCGAGCTTGCCGGCGGCCGCGGCCACCTTGCCGTAGGTCGTCGTGCGCTTCGACGGGCCGTGGGTGATGACGCCCTTGTCGACGGTACATTCGGCGACCGGCACCTTCCATTCGTTCGCCGCGGCCTGCAGCAGCATCATGCGCGCGGCGGCGCCGCCTTCGCGCACGTATTTCTGCGATTGCCGGATGCCCTGGCTGCCGGCGGTCTGGTAGTTCTGCCAGATGCGTTTGCGCTTCAGGTTGAGACCGGGCGTCGGATAGTCCCAGGTCACCTTCGACCAGTCGCAGTCGAGTTCTTCAGCGACGAGCTGGGCGAGGCCGGTGAGGGTGCCCTGGCCCATGTCGACGCGCGCGATGCGGATGACGACGGTGTCGTCGGGGTTCACCGCCACCCAGGCATTGACCTCGGGCGCCATCGGCATGTCGGCGGGAAGCTGCGGCGACATGCCCGTCTGCATGCCGGTGGCGTCGGCATCGGGAATGCGGAAGCCAAGCATCAGGCCGGCGGCGGCGGAAGTGGCGAGGAACGAGCGGCGATCCATTTTCGGCATGTAGTTCATGGTTGCCCTCCTTACGCCTTGGCCACAGCGTGAATGCCCTCACGCACCTGCGCGTAAGTCCCGCACCTACAGATATTGGTGATCGCCTTGTCGATGTCGGCGTCGGTCGGATGCGGCTTCTGCTTCAGCAGCGCCGCCACCGCCATCATCATGCCGCTCTGACAGTAGCCGCATTGCGGAATGTCCTTGTCGAGCCACACCTGCTGCACCGGATGCAGCTTGCCGTTGACGGCGAGCCCTTCGATCGTGGTGATCTGCTTGCCGACCGCCGAGCTTGCCGGCACCGAGCAGGAGCGCACCGCCTTGCCGTCGATGTGAACCGTGCAGGCGCCGCACTGGGCGATGCCGCAGCCATACTTCGTCCCCGTCAGGCCGACGTTCTCGCGGATAGTCCATAGCAGCGGCGTCGAGGGCTCGACATCCACTTCATGGACCTGGCCATTGATGGTGAGTTTGATCATGCGCGGTCCTCCCCTTGGCATCGTTGGGTTGTTAGTCTGGAACGATACTAATCTGACCTGCGGGAGACCGGAAAGGCCCTTGCGCAAAATCCTTCGGCTTCACGGGAACGTGAGTCGGCGTTGCACCGGACGCGGATAACGGTTGCGCGGCACCGCCGCCGCAAAGCGGGCTAACGTCGCTTTCGGCCGGCGCGCTTGTTTTGCACCGGGCAGTGGAAATGTGAGCTTTACCTGTGAAGCTTCGAGGTGCACGCTGCACGAAAAGCGAATATGAAATCGCGCGGTGCCTGCGAGGGGCTGCTGCTTCGGCGGCGGGTCCGCCATTGCGGGGTCGCTTCGCTCACCAGCTTTCCGCCGACAGCGGGTTATCGTCCACAATGATTATTCGTGGATGTTCGCGGTCTTCGCGACTTTCATCCACTGAGCGATCTCGCTTTGAATGATCTTGCCGAAGGATTCGGGCGTGCCGCCGACCGGCGACATGCCTTGCTGCGCGAGCTTGGCGATGAGATCCGGCTCCTTGAGCGCCAGGTTGATCTCCCAGTTGAGCCGGCCGACGATTTCCTTGGAGGTTCCGGCGGGGGCCAGCAGGCCGACCCACTGGGTCGCCTCGAAACCGGGATATCCGCTTTCGTCGATGGTCGGGAGCTCGGGGAATTGCGGATCGCGCTCGCGGCTGCCGACCGCGACGGCGCGCAGCGCGTGAGCTTCCATCTGCGGCAGGGAAATGTGCGTCGAAAGCACGCCGAAATGGGTCTCCCCGGTCATCAGCGAGGCGACCGCCGGCGCGCCGCCCCGATAGGGAATGTGCTGCAGCGTAATGCCGGCGCGCTGCGCGAACAGTTCCGTCACCAGATGCGTCTGGCTGGCGATGCCGACGCTGGCGTAATTGAACTTTCCCGGCGCGGCCCTGGCGAGCGCGACGAACTCCGGGAGCGTTCGGGCGTCGACGGCATTCGACAGCACGAACATCAGCGGGCTTTTCGATATCATCGCAACCGGCGTGAGATCGTGCTCGGCGTCGTAGGGCAGCTTGTTGTTGGTGGCGGGCGTGACCGCGTGATCGGAGCCGACCATCACCAGCGTATATCCGTCAGGCTCGGCGCCGACGGCCGCTTTCGTGCCGATGCTGCCGCTGGCGCCGGGCCGGTTGTCGACGACGACCGGCTTGCCGAGCGCCTGCTCGAGATAGGGTTCGAGCAACCGCGCGACCGTATCGTGCAGGCCGCCGGTCGGGAACGGCACGATGATGCGGATCGGTTGCGCCGGATATTCTTCCGCGGCGAGGGCCGGCGTCTCCGCGCAAAGGAGGCATGCGGCGATGGCGAGAAAACCCGGCCGGAGCGAACGCGCTGTACGCTCAGATCCCGCCCGCGAACGGATGCTGCCGCGCTGAAAGAGGGGCATCCCGGCCGTTTCCTCTTGTACGTTCTTTTCGTTCGGCGGGCGCCGCCGTTCAGCCGGTGCTGCTGCGCCGGCCGCGCGGCTCGGGCTTGGCGGTCGCACCGGCGGCGAGACGCTTGTCGAGGTAGGCGCCGACGCTGGTGATCAGCGGCTCGACATGGCCGTCGAAGAAATGGTTGGCGCCGGGCAGCACCTGATGGTCGATGACGATGCCCTTCTGGGTCTTGAGCTTGTCGACCAGCGCATTGGTGTCCTTGGCGGGCACCACCGCATCCTTGTCGCCATGGATGATCAGTCCCGACGACGGGCAGGGCGCGAGGAAGGAGAAGTCATAGAGGTTCGCCGGCGGCGCGATCGAGATGAAGCCCTCGATCTCCGGGCGGCGCATCAGCAGTTGCATGCCGATCCAGGCACCGAACGAGAAGCCGGCGATCCAGCAGGAGCGCGCTTCCGGATTTACCGCCTGCGCCCAGTCGAGCGCGGAGGCGGCGTCCGAGAGCTCGCCGGTCCCGTGATCGAACGAGCCCTGGCTTCGGCCCACGCCGCGGAAGTTGAACCGCATCACGGCGAAGTTGCGGGCCGCGAACGCATAATAGAGCTGGTAGATGATCTGATGGTTCATCGTACCGCCGAACTGCGGATGCGGATGCAGGATGATCGCGATTGGCGCGTTCCGGGTCTTGGCAGGGTGGAACCGGCCTTCGATCCGTCCGGCTGAACCGGTGAAGATGATCTCGGGCATAATCGAACCTTTCAGCGGCGTGGTTGTGCCGTCAGCCGGCATTTTCCCGCGGTTTTCAAGCTCCGTCGCGGTCTTAGGCGCGCTTGACGCGGCTCCGTCGACGACGTAGTTCTTTTTTAGAATAATTCCAAAGCTTTAGAACCATTCTAAAGTTGGACGAGATGGGTTACGGTGGCGGCCGCCGGCCCGGTTTCTAACATAGGTCGCAGGTCGAAAAGCAAGCAAATTCGTGGGCTTGCGGCGACAGATGAAGTTGTAAGGCTTGCTAGAATATGAGTTTTCGGACCTACCTGGACTGGAACGCGACGGCGCCGCTCTGCGAGGCGGCGCGGCTTGCCATGTCTGCGGCCATGGAGGTCGCCGGCAACCCGTCCTCGGTCCATAGCGAGGGCCGCGCGGCACGCGGAATCGTTGAAAACGCCCGCGAAAACGTCGCCAGACTAGTGGGGGCCGAGCCGCGCAACGTGATTTTCACGTCCGGAGGCACGGAAGCCAGCATCCTGGCGCTTACCCCGCAGATCGCCGATGGCAATGACACCCGCGTTCGCGAAACCCTGCTGGTTTCCGCCATCGAGCACCCGTCGGTAGGTAGCGGCGGCCGGTTTGCTCATGGGCAGGTCCGCACGGTTGCCGTGACCGCCGGGGGAGTCCTCGACCTTGCCGATCTCGCCGCGCAAATCGAGCCGTTGAAGCAGGCCGGGAGCGGCTTTCTCGTCTCGCTGATGCACGCCAACAACGAGAGCGGCGTGATCCAGCCGGTCGAACAGGCCGCGGAGATCGTCCATGCCGCCGGCGGCCTGCTGCACGTCGATGCGGTGCAGTCCGCCGGCAAGATTCCGTGCGATATCCGGGCGCTCGGCGCGGATCTTGTAAGCATTTCTGCGCACAAGATCGGCGGCCCGAAGGGCGTCGGCGCGCTCGTCAAGGCGCGGGAAGAGATCGTGGTCGCGCCGCTGCTGCGGGGTGGCGGCCAGGAGCGCGGGGCGCGCGGCGGGACCGAGAATGTGATCGGCATCGCGGGCTTCGGCGCCGCGGCAGACGCCGCGCGGACGGCGCTGCCTTCGGTCGGTGCTCGTCTGGCTTCGCTGCGCACGGAGCTTGAGGCGGCCTTGCAGGCGATCGACGGCAGCACGGTGGTATTCGGCCGCGCCGCGAGCGAAGGCGGGCCCTCGCGGCTTCCCAATACCGTGCTGTTCGCGGTTCCCGACGTGAAGGCGGAAACGGCGCTCATCGCCCTCGATCTTGCGGGCGTGGCGGTATCCTCCGGCTCCGCCTGTTCGTCCGGCAAGGTTTCGCATTCGCACGTCCTCGCCGCCATGGGTGTGCCGGACGAGCTTTCCGCCTGCGCGGTCCGCGTCAGCCTCGGCCCGACGACGTCGAAGGCCGACATTGAAAAGTTCACTGCCGCTTGGACGGCGCACGTCGCAAACCTAACTAAAGGGAGGCGCGGCATCGCCGCTTGAACCCATGACTTCATGAGGTGCCAGCGCCGCATCCGGCCGATAGCACCGTTCGTCATTCAACCCGCGGTCCTTGAAACCGCTGTGGAGATTGAGAATGCCCGCGTTACAGGAGACCGTCGAGCAGGTCCGCCGCATCGACGTCGATCAGTATAAGTACGGATTCGTCACCAACATCGAATCCGAAAGAGCCCCGAAGGGGCTGTCCGAGGATACGGTCCGTTTCATCTCGGCGAAGAAGAACGAGCCCGCGTGGATGCTCGAATGGCGGCTCGGCGCCTATCGCCGCTGGCTGACCATGAGCGAGCCGACCTGGGCGCGGGTCGAATATTCCAAGATCGACTATCAGGACATCTATTACTACGCCGCGCCGAAGAAGAAGGCCGGCCCGAAGTCGCTCGACGAGATCGATCCGGAAATCCTCAAGACCTACGAGAAGCTCGGCATCCCGCTACGCGAGCAGGAGATCCTGGCGGGCGTCGTCAAGCCCGCGCCGGAAAACGCCGACGACGAGCCGCAGGCTGAGCAGCGCCGCATCGCCGTCGATGCGGTGTTCGATTCGGTGTCGGTGGCGACGACGTTCCGCGAGGAGCTCAAGAAGGCGGGCGTGGTGTTCATGCCGATCTCGGAGGCGATCCGCGAGCATCCCGAACTGGTGCAGAAGTATCTCGGCTCGGTCGTTCCGGTGACCGACAACTTCTTTGCGACGCTCAACTCGGCGGTATTCTCCGACGGCTCGTTCGTCTACGTGCCGCCGGGCGTGCGCTGCCCGATGGAGCTTTCGACCTATTTCCGCATCAACGAGAAGAACACGGGCCAGTTCGAGCGCACGCTCATCATCGCCGACAAGGGCTCCTATGTGAGCTATCTCGAAGGCTGCACCGCGCCGATGCGCGACGAAAACCAGTTGCACGCCGCCGTGGTCGAGCTCATCGCGCTCGACGACGCCGAGATCAAGTACTCGACGGTGCAGAACTGGTACCCGGGCGACGCCGAGGGCAGGGGCGGCATCTACAACTTCGTGACCAAGCGCGGCGACTGCCGCGGCCCGCGCTCCAAGATTTCGTGGACGCAGGTCGAGACCGGCTCGGCGATCACCTGGAAGTATCCGAGCTGCATCCTGCGCGGTGACGACTCGCGCGGCGAGTTCTATTCGGTCGCGATCTCGAACGGTCGCCAGCAGGTGGACAGCGGCACCAAGATGATCCATCTCGGCAGGAACACCACGAGCCGGATCATCTCCAAGGGTATCGCCGCGGGCAAATCGAACAACACCTACCGCGGGCTCGTCTCGGCGCATCGCAAGGCAGCCGGCGCGCGCAACTTCACGAACTGCGACTCGCTCCTCATCGGCCACCATTGCGGCGCGCATACCGTGCCGTACATCGAGGCGAAGAACGCCTCTGCCGTGTTCGAGCACGAGGCGACGACCTCGAAGATCTCGGAAGAGATGCTGTTCTACTGCATGCAGCGCGGCCTGTCGGCCGAGGAGGCGACGGCGCTCGTCGTCAACGGCTTCGTGCGCGACGTGCTCCAGCAACTGCCGATGGAGTTCGCGGTCGAGGCGCAGAAGCTGATCTCGATCTCGCTGGAAGGCAGCGTGGGATAACAAGTGAGTCGTCACCGGACCGCCGCAGAACGGCGCGTACCGGTGGTGACGAAGGAGAGTTGAGAAGGTTGCCAGGGCCATGTCCGAATTCGACCGCGTATTGACGGCACTGGAGACGCAGCGCGCGCGGGAGGAAACGGCACGGCGGCAGCGCGTCGAGGCGGCTTCGCACTTCCTGCGGTCGTTCTACGAGGGCGACATCAAGCCTTCGAAGAAGCTGAAGGAGCATGGCATCGAAGCCGAGTTCGATGGTGCGCGGCTGGTGCTGGAGCGGCCGAGCGAAGGGCAGTTCTCGGAAGGGCTGATGATCGTCGTCGGCGAGCAGGGCGAGATCGACGTCGGCGGGAAGTCGTTCGGCCGTTTCGCGGCCGGCGACGAGCAGAGGCGGAAAAGCGATCTGATCGGCGAGATCATTTCGCATTTCAGTTTGTAGCGCGTCATCACCGGAGCGCCGCGAAGCGGAACAGGTCCGGTCATGACGAAAGATAGAGAAGCGTTTGGAGCGAATAGGAATTCGTCGTGGCATTGCTTGAGATCAAGAACCTGTCGGTGAAGGTCGGCGACCGGCCGATCCTCAACGGGCTGAACCTCACGGTGAACAAGGGTGAGGTCCATGCCATCATGGGGCCGAACGGCGCCGGGAAATCGACCCTGGCGCATGTCCTTTCCGGCAAGGCCGGCTACGACGTCACCGGCGGCGAGGTGCTGTTCGAGGGAAAGCGCCTGCTCGAATTGTCGGCGGACGAGCGCGCGGCGGCCGGCGTGTTCCTGGCGTTCCAGTATCCGCTGGAGATCCCCGGCGTCGCCACGATGACGTTCCTGCGCACGGCGCTCAACGCGCAGCGCAAGAAACGCGGCGAGGCGGAGCTGACCACGCCCGATTTCATGAAGCGCGTGCGCGAGAGCGCAGCGCAGCTCGGAATTCCCCAGGAAATGCTGCGCCGCGCCGTCAATGTCGGCTTTTCCGGCGGCGAGAAGAAGCGCAACGAGGTGCTGCAGATGGCGCTCCTCGAGCCCAAGCTGTGCGTGCTCGACGAGACCGATTCCGGCCTCGACATCGATGCGCTCAAGATCGTCGCCGATGGCGTCAACCGCCTGCGCTCGCCCGGCCGCGGGTTCGTCGTCATCACGCACTATCAGCGGCTGCTCGATCACATCGTGCCGGACATCGTGCATGTGCTTGCGAGAGGAAAGATCGTGAAGAGCGGCGGCAAGGAATTGGCGCTCGAGCTCGAAGCCAAGGGCTACGCCGCGTTCCAGGACGAGGCGGCGTGAGGTTTGAATTCCGGTGCGGCGCCTCGCGCCGGGATGACAGGGAATGCGAATGACGGCCGAAGTCACCCAGATCAAGACCGCTGCGGAAAGCGCGCTCGCGTCCGCGTTCGCCGCGAACAAGGCGCGCCTGCCGGGCGGGCCGCAGACCGCGAGCGCGCGCGAGGAGGCCTTCCGGCAGTTCGAGCGGCGCGGCCTGCCGCATCGGCGTATCGAGGAATGGAAGTACACCGACCTGCGCGCGCTGATGCGCGAGGCGAAGCCGCTTGCACCGGCGCCCGATGCCGCCGCCCGGGAGGCGGCGCGGCAGGCCGGCACGGTGGTCGGAAGCGTGTCGGCGCACCGGCTGGTGTTCGTCGACGGCGCTTTCGTTCCCGAATACTCGTCGGGCGGCGAACTGGCGGGCGTCACCATCACGCCGCTGGCGGAGCTGCTCGCGCGCAACGACGCCTTTTCCGCGCTGTCGAGCGGCCCGCAGGGGACGGATGCCGGACTGGCGCTCAATACCGCGCTGATGACGGACGGCGCGATGATCTCCGTCGCTGCGGAGGTCGCCGTCGACCGGCCGATCCACCTTGCGTTCATCCACACGGGCGGTGCGACCGCCGCCTACACGCGCTCGCAGGTGCTGGTCGGCGCGGGGGCCCAGGTGACCTTGATCGAGACCCACGAGGGCCAGCAGGATACCGACTATCAGGTCAATACGGCGATCGGTCTTTCCATCGGCGAGCGCGCGCAGGTCAACCGGATCAAGATCGCGGGCGAAGGAAACAAGGCGCTGCATATCGCAAGCCTGATCGCGGATGTCGGCGAGAGCGCGCAACTGCGTGACTTCGTGGCGACGCTCGGCGGCGGCGTCACCCGTAATCAGTTGTTCGTGACCTGCAGCGGCCGCAACTCCAACGTTACGCTGGCGGGCGCCAACCTGCTGCGCGGCCGCGAGCATGCCGACACCACGCTGGTGCTCGACCATGCGGTCGGCGGCTGCGTCAGCCGCGAGATTTTCAAGTCGGTGCTGGACGACGAGAGCCGGGGCGTGTTCCAGGGCAAGATCGTCGTGCGGCCGAACGCGCAGAAGACGGATGCGCGCATGCTGGCCCGCGCGCTGCTGCTTTCGGAGGACG
>Ga0182744_1002582_pt1 | contig 14774 bp, 17 predicted proteins | sample eDN3rd30CKraftMG_FD_128525 | JGI IMG/M metagenome (GOLD analysis project Ga0182744, IMG submission 128525) | Enriched Miracle-Growth compost microbial communities from Emeryville, California, USA - eDNA 3rd pass 30_C Kraft MG (version 2) (version 2) ...
AAGGGCATGTGGTCATCGGCAGCCCCGACGAGGTCGCCGAGAAACTGTTGGCCGTGTGCAAGGAGATGCATGTCGGCCATCTCCTGCTGCTGCTGCAGTTCGGCAACATGAGCCGCGATCTGACCAAATATAACACCGACCTGTTCGCCAGGAAGGTGCTGCCACAGATCAGGCATCTCTACGAGAACGAATGGGAAGACCATTGGTGGCCAACTGGCATGCCCAAGGCGCAGGCCCAGTCCCGGACGGCAGTTGGAGCGGCGGCGGAATGAGTTCTTACAAGGAAAGATTTGTCGAGACGCCGCAGGGTTCAACACGCATCTGGGAAAAAGGCAGGGGCAGGAAAGTCGGTTACTTCGGCGGCCTCTATGGCGTGCCGCGATGGACTCCGTTTCTGGACAAGCTGGCGGAAACGCGCCGGGTCGTCGTGCCGTCCCTGCCCGGCTTTCCCGGCGGCCCCTCGTCGGAGCCGCTCGATGGCCTGCTGGACTGGATCATTGCCGCCCATGACGCCTTTGTTGCCGCAGGGCTTGAGGGCGCCAACCTGATCGGCGCCTCGGTCGGCGGCGCGCTGGCGGCGGAATGCGCGGCGCTGTGGCCGGGCTCGGTCCGCAGGCTCGTGCTGATCGCGCCGTTCGGCCTCTATGACCAGAACGAACCTGTCGCCGACGTGTTTGCCCAGCGCCCGGGACAGACGGCGGCGCTGGTGTCTCAGAAGCCGGCGGACCTCGCCTCCTATCTGTCGGTGCCGAAGGACGGCGATGCCGGCGAATGGGAGGTGCAGGCCCTGCGCGCCAGCATCGCCTCGGCGGCGGTGATCTGGCCGCTCGGCAATACCCGCCTGATCAAGCGCATCCCGCGCATCGCCGCGCCGACCCTGCTGGTCTGGGGCGACAACGACCGCGTTATCCCCGCCTCCTACGCCAAACGCTTCGCTGACGGCATCGCCGGCAAAACCCGTGTGCGCATCGTCAAGAAGGCCGGACACATGGCCGATTTCGACGATCCCAAAGGCGTTGCCCGCTCCATCGACAGCTTTTTGGCCGCCTGACAGGCTGCGCACTGGACGCAGGGACGGCGGCCTGCTTGGCTGCCGGTTTCATTATTCGTGGATTCTCATCACCATGTCCGCCTTCGAAGCTCAAGAAAACAGTCGCGATACCTATGCCCCGCTGAGCCCGGTTCCGGTCGAAAAGCGCGCCTTCGCCATGCGCGATGCCTTTGCGTTGTGGTTCAGCCTCGGCATCGGCCTGCTGGTGTTGCAGGCCGGCGCGCTGCTGGTGCCGGGCCTCAGCCTCGGCATGGCGCTCGCCGCCATCGTCGCAGGCTCGCTGCTCGGCGTGCTGCTGCTGGCAGTGGCGGGCGTCGTCGGTGCCGACACCGGCCTTTCGGCCATGGCCAATCTGCGGCCGGCGCTCGGCGTGCGCGGCGCCGCGATCGCCGCCATCCTCAATGCCGTGCAGCTTGCCGGCTGGGGTGCCTTCGAGATCGTCGCCATGCGTGACGCGGCCGATGCCCTGGCGCGGCAGAATTTCGGCGTCTCCAACGCCATCGTCTGGACGCTGCTGTTCGGCGCGCTGGCGACGGGCCTCGCGATCATGGGGCCGCTATCGTTCGTCCGCCGCTTCCTGCGCGACTGGGGCCTTGCGCTGCTGCTGGCGGGCGCTGCCTGGCTGACCTGGCGGCTCCTGGCGAACCACGACCTGAAGGGCCTGTTCGCCAAGGCCGGCAGCGGCGAGATGACCTTTGCCGGCGGTGTCGATCTCGTCATCTCCATGCCGCTGAGCTGGCTGCCGCTGATTGCCGACTACACCCGCTTCGGCAGGACACCGGGGGCAATGTTCCGTGGCAGCTTCTTCGGATATCTCATTGCCAACATCTGGTTTTTTTCGCTTGGCGCTGCCTATGCCCTGGCCGCCGGCGGCGAAGGCCTGCTGCTCTCGGCGCTGGCTGCAGCCGGCGGCGGCATCGCGCTGCTGCTGATCCTGATCGACGAAACCGACAATGCGTTCGCCGATATTTTTTCCGGCGCCATGTCGGTGAGCACGCTCACCGGCGGCAGCGTCACCCGCCTTTCCATCGCCTACGGGGTGCTGTGTACGGGTATGGCCCTCGCGGTGCCGCTGGCTGGTTACGAGACCTTCCTGCTGATGATCGGCTCGGTCTTCGCGCCGCTGTTCGGCATTCTGCTGACCGATCATTTCATCATCCGCCGCCGCCAGATTGATGCCGCCGCCATCGATGCGACAGGCGGGCGCTACTGGTTCATCGGCGGCTGGCATCTGCGCGGCCTCGCCGCCTGGGCGCTCGGCATCGCCGTCTACCAGCTCGTCGCCATCTACATGCCGGCCTGGGGCGCGACCCTGCCCGCCTTGGCGCTTGCCGGCCTGTTCTATGCCGCGCTGATGGCGCCCGGCCGGGAATGGAAGGCCGTATAACGGCCGACGGGTTTTGTTCATGTTGCGTTCACGGCCGTGGCCATAGCTTCTTCGCGTCGGGCAATGAGGCCCGCAAGGAGGAAGCTATGAAAACAGTCCTGATGGGTCTTGCAGGCCTGGGAATGCTGGTTTTCGGTGCCGGCGCCAATGCGTCGCCGCTGTCGACCGGGACGAATCTGGCGGCGCCCGATACCGGCGCGAGCGGCTTCGTCGAGCAGGCCAGTTGGCATCACCGCAGCTATCACCGGCATTACCGCCCCCACCGCAGCTATCATCATCATCATCGTCGGCACTGGCGCTGATGGCGCGGCACCTCCTGGCCGGTTCGCCGGCCAGGGTCTTCGCGACCAGATTCCAGGGAACGATCCTGGGCGGAAGGCATTTGCATTCATGAGCTAGGGTGCTCAGGAGGAGAAACCATGAAGAAATTGCTGATGGGTCTTGCAGGTATCGGCATGTTGGCGATGGGCGCCACTGCCAATGCCTCGCCTCTCGCCACGGGCACGAACCTGGTGACGCCCGCCAATGCTGCGACGGAAATGGTGGATCACGTCCAATATCGCCACGGCTGGCGTGAAGACCGGCGCCACTACGGCTGGGAGCGCGGCCGCCATCGCGGCTGGGATCACCCGCGCCGGCACAGGGGATGGGAGCAGCGCCGCGCGTGGCGCCACGGCTACAGCCATCCTCCGCGTCATCGTCATTGGCGCTGATCGCTCAGCACTCAAAAGACCGAACCGGCCCGTCACCAGCGGGCCGTTTTTTTTATCGCCCATAGGCAATCCCTATTGAAAATCGAGGCGGCGGCTTGCGGGTTTCTGCTTGAATGCCGGGCTCCCTCGCTCAATGATCCCGTCATCAGTCATCCACATTCTGCGATGACACTGCACTAGCCTTGCCGATCGTGCCTCATCTTAGAACGCGGACGAGGTTCACGCTTCGACAGCCAACGGAACCCGACGGGCACGCATTGCCGTGACGGTCTCACCGCACGCGGCGCCTTGAACAAGGAGGGACGAACATGGATACGAAAGTCGACGACAAAAGCGCCGGCGGTTGCCCGGTCGCACATGGTGCCGGTGGTCGCAGCAACCGCGACTGGTGGCCGGACCGGTTGCGCCTCGAGGCACTGAACCAGCATGCGCCCCGCTCCAACCCGCTTGGCGAGACGTTCGATTACGCGGCGGAATTCAAGACCCTCGACCTGAAGGCGGTCATTGCCGACCTCACTGCCCTGATGACGGATTCGCAGGACTGGTGGCCCGCCGATTTCGGCCACTACGGCGGCCTGTTCATCCGCCTCGCCTGGCACAGCGCCGGCACCTATCGCATAGCCGACGGCCGCGGCGGCGCCGGCGGCGGCCAGCAGCGCTTCGCCCCGCTCAACAGCTGGCCCGACAACGCCAATCTCGACAAGGCGCGCCGGCTGCTGTGGCCGATCAAGCAGAAATATGGCCGCAAGATTTCCTGGGCCGACCTCTACGTCCTCGTCGGCAACGTCGCGCTGGAATCGATGGGCTTCAAGACCTTCGGCTTCGCCGGCGGCCGCGCCGACACCTGGGAGCCCGAGGAACTCTACTGGGGCCCGGAGGGGACCTGGCTGGGCGACGAACGCTACAGCGGTGAGCGGGAGTTGGCGAAACCGCTGGGCGCCGTCCAGATGGGCCTCATCTACGTCAATCCGGAAGGCCCAAACGGCAATCCTGACCCCGTCGCCGCCGCCCGCGATATCCGCGAGACCTTCGCCCGCATGGCCATGAACGACGAGGAAACCGTTGCGCTGATCGCCGGCGGCCACACCTTCGGCAAGACCCATGGCGCGGGCGACCCGTCGCTCGTCGGCCGCGAGCCGGAGGGCGGAGCGATCGAGGACCAGGGCCTCGGCTGGAAGTCGAAATTCGGCACCGGCTTCGGCGCCGACGCCATCACCGGCGGCCCGGAAGTGATCTGGACCCAGACGCCGACGAAATGGAGCAACTCCTTCTTCGACAATCTCTTCAACTTCGAATGGGAGCTCACCCAAAGCCCCGCCGGCGCCAAGCAATGGCGCGCCAAGGGCGCAGAGGCGACGATCCCCGACCCGTTCGATCCGTCGAAGAAGCGCGTGCCGACCATGCTGACGACGGATCTCTCCCTGCGCTTCGACCCGGCCTACGAGAAGATCTCGCGGCGCTTCCACGAGCATCCCGATCAGTTCGCCGATGCCTTCGCGCGCGCCTGGTACAAGCTGACCCATCGCGACATGGGCCCGATCCAGCGTTACCTCGGCCCGCTCGTGCCCAAGGAGACCCTGATCTGGCAGGACCCGATTCCGAAGGTCGATCATCCGCTGGTCGACGCGAAAGACATCGCCGACCTGAAGACGAAGATCCTCGCCTCCGGCCTCACCGTGCCGCAGCTCGTCTCCACCGCCTGGGCCTCGGCCTCGACCTTCCGCGGCAGCGACAAGCGCGGCGGCGCCAACGGCGCCCGCATCCGCCTCGCCCCGCAGAAGGACTGGGAGGTCAACAACCCGGCCGATCTCGCCAAGGTGCTGAAGACGCTCGAAGGCATCCAGGCCGCGTTCAACGGCTCGGCGACCGGCGGCAAGAAGATCTCCATGGCCGACCTGATCGTGCTCGGCGGTTCCGCCGCCATCGAAAAGGCGGCGAAGGATGGCGGCCACGCCGTGGAGGTTCCCTTCACGCCCGGCCGCATGGACGCCTCGCAGGAGCAGACGGACGCCCACTCCTTCGAGCCGCTGGAGCCCCTCTCCGACGGCTTCCGCAACTATCGCAAGAGCGGAACGCACTTGATGTCGCCGGAGGAAGCTCTGGTTGACAAGGCCCAGCTCCTGCGCCTGAGCGGACCGGAACTCACCGTGCTGGTCGGCGGCCTGCGCGTGCTCGGCGCCAACGCCGGGGGCTCGCAGCACGGCGTCTTCACCACGCGGCCGGGCCAGTTGACGAACGACTTCTTCGTCAACCTGCTCGACATGGGCACCGAATGGACGCCGACCGGCCAGAACTCCTTCGAAGGCAAGGACCGCAAGACCAAGGCGAAGAAATGGACCGGCACCCGTGTCGACCTGATCTTCGGCTCCCACTCGGAACTGCGGGCGCTGGCGGAGGCCTATGCGTGTGCCGATTCAGGTGCGGCTTTCGCGAAGGACTTCGCGAAGGCGTGGGTGAAGGTGATGAACTCGGATCGGTATGATCTGACCACGTGAACCAAGCTCAAGTGTGATGCGAAGGGTGAGGGTGGCGTTGGGGGCAACACCACTCTCACCGGACATACGACCCGGGTCGATTACGTGCAGCGCGGGGAGACTTCTGGTGGTTCAGCTCTGTGGCGAAGACAAATACATTCAAGCTATGGACGTCGCGTCGGCTCTGAAGCTGGCGGAGGCAATTGAGGTGTGGTTGTTAGATCCCGCTACTACCAATTAAGTTATGTCCTTCTGCACGCCTTCCCGTTTGTTAGGCTAATTGTTAACCAACAAGCTGCCCTATAGCGTCAGTCTGGCGCATGCTCCGTCCGGCTAACTCACCAGCAAACGCGCAGCCGGCTAATTGAGATCGACTTTTTATTGCGTCCTTTGACGAAATAAAAGTATGCTCCGGCGTGAAAGGGCATTCAGCGGGTTTCAAGAAATGGGACGGTTTCTCGGGACTATTGCCGAATTCAAGCGGAATATTGGACCGAGAATCAGAAACGAAGTCCAGCGCATAACAAAAACCGAGCGAAAACGTCGGATCAAATGCGATAATTGCAGCGAAGATCGACCGCTTGAGGCAGCGCATATTAGAGGACGCAGTCGGCAAGCAATCATCGATCTGCATCTTGCGTCTGCGATCAACCAAGCCGGAATCCTAGATTGCGATCTAGATGAGATGGTGCAAAAAATTATTGCTGATCATCAGCCGATCGAGAAGTCCTTCTTGTTTTTATGTTCCCAATGTCACGGTGATTATGATCGAGACGAAAAACGATCCAGCCCAAAGATTGCAAGAGCATACAAACTATCGCCCTCAAAGTTTGAGGGTGTTCTGCCGATTTCACTAGTGCCCGCGGATAATGACGAGTTTCGACGCCTCGCTATCTCGAAAGGTGTTGCCACAATCTATGTCACCTACGCTGACGGAAGCATGAAGAAGCGATTGTGGCAAGTCTCAAGGCTCAATGCTGGATCGAACGTGCTCGGAAACTTGCGATCAAGACCCGAGTTTCGCCAAGGCAATTGGCAAGATGCTGGGATAGTAGAACTGCGCGTCGAGGTGTAACGCAGAATAGAAATTCTGCTTACACTATTCATCAATCAATTTAAACTGTCCAATAATTTGACGAGCGTTCGATCCAAGCGAACCGTGACTTTTCCGTCATCTTCATTTTCGACCAACGTATCTGTCCGAATTCGTAAATTGGCTTTGCTAAGATCATTTGCATGATCTCGCGTCAGGTGAAAAGGGTCTCCTCGATGACTGCGAGAGCCATATTGGTCACAACTCGACCATTCCTTGCAGCTCATGACGCTGTTGGCCATCCGCTTCCGGACTGTCGCCCCCATCTCCTCTGTATTGCTGGCAGTACTTCCGAATTCATCGAGAAAAGTTTTTGGCTTGTCCTTTCTCCTCCGAAGCCATCAACTGGGGTCTGTAAGAAATCTTTCTAGCCCGTCCCAGGACGTCTTAAATGTTGATCGGCAACGTGGGTCCAATAATCCTGCTTCTTCGAGCGTCTGATCGACACGAGCATAATTACACGGAGCACAGGTGATAAAGAAATTTTCGGAAGAGTTATCTCCTCCGCGAGCGTGCGGGAGAATATGATCGAATTGCATCCACATGCATTGAAATGCAGCATGTTGTGAAGGGTTGGTATCGCCCCATACCTTGATGTGCGGATAGTTCTTTTTCACCGCCTCGCGTACTCTCATATGGATCAACGGTATCCCACAAAACACGCAGTTGCGTCCGTAGCGATCTACCAGGAGCCGCTCTTGTGCAAGATTTGGCATTATCCGTTTTATGCGGTCGGCCTTAGCAAGCTTTGGCGGCGAACCTGGGACAGTGCGAAAGCGCAAATATTGAGGCATCCGTTTCCCCCAAAGGGATTCTGTCCACTCTCGCACGATCGGCATATCAGCAGCATTGATTAATTCTGCCGCGGAAGCTCGATCACCTGATAAATGAGCCCCGACAGCTCGATCGAGAAAGTGGGCAGCTAGAAAAATCTCCGGAATTGGTTCGCGCATGCATCGACGCGGCTTCCAGTAATCCAAATTGCCCAAATCCATTGGCGCTCACTTGTTTAATCGGCGCTCCGAGACTGCGCCTCTATATTTTGCTGCGAACTATCCCGCCGCCGCGCACTTTGAAAGACCCCTCTTATGGTCGAACTAGGACGGCCCTAATTTCCTGCGAATAGGTGGGGACCGATTGGAGCGAAATATGAGACGAAATGGATCCCTCGTGCCAGAAGGCCCACCCGTCGCGGTTGCATTATGCCACATAAATGCGGCGGCCGGTAGTTGTACGTGTCGCTAGACTAGCGCCGTAGAGAGCGCCCGGAATTCCGAAACACCTCAAATTCAGTTAGATTTTTTTAATTCGTCTGTCGTCGGAGAAGCCAGATGTTCGCGAAATGGATGCGAGGAAATGCAGCTCGGAAGCTAGCCGCCTCGACGTTCGGAGCCGCTAAGCAAATGTATAGGCCACAGCGGGAAGAAATCGCGCGCGGACTGCTACGCTCGATGTGCGAGGCCCACACGGCTTACGAACGCTTATCGCCCGAGGATTTTGATGATTTTTTAATACAGGTTACCGAGGCTGCGTTACAGCGTAGGCATCTTGCATTGAAGAAAGGTGCAACCTCTGAGCGTCATCCGGGTTGGAATGCCGCGCACAGCGTCGAGATTTGGGCCAGTTGCCGACTAGGTGCCCGCCGGCGTCTCATCAGCAACAAAGCGTTCGATGATGTCGACAAGCTTGCATTCGAGTTCATCCGGGAAACTCTTAGCACAGAGGAGTGTATGGCCGCGTTCGCTTCAGACGGATCGCCATGAGCGATGATCCACGACCCTACCCGCACTTTCCCCTCTTCATGCGGCGAGAAAGCCCGTCGAAATCTGGTCAGCGAACGCTCTTCGAACGGCTGGAATTCGATAGGTATGCGCCGGACGGGATAGCAGTAGCCTTTGCACTTACGGGGTTCTGGCTTTTGCGGGGCCGGCGGCATCAGTTACTCGGCGGAGCTTGTTATGACAGCAGTTAGGCCACAACAATTCAATCCTCCCCGCTGATGCCGCCAGTCCTCCGGAAACCCCTCAGCAACCAAATTTATAAAGCTGTAAAATTTGGCTCCCCGAGCAGGACTCGAACCTGCGACCATTCGATTAACAGTCGAATGCTCTACCAGCTGAGCTATCGGGGAACAGTCCCTGGCGGACGGCCGTCGTATAACAAGCTCGCCGAAGAATGCAAACCCCAATTTGGACTGTGGATGACAGTTATCCAAATCGTTGCTGAAATTGTCGCAATCGCTTGCCGAGGGCCCGGTTCCTTTGTATGAGCGGCGGGCTTGCCGCTGAATTATAGTGATTCAACGGCCCAGAGGCCTCGTGGCGGAGTGGCTACGCAGAGGACTGCAAATCCTTGCACCCCGGTTCGATTCCGGGCGAGGCCTCCAATTTTCATAAATAGCGGATTTTTTTTGATTTTCTTGCATCTGACACCCTCCTCCCCGCTTCGAAACGCCTTCACCAGGTGATCAGGGGGGACTGGTGCAACCACGCGTCGCCCTCCACCTGGTCAAGAACAAAGCCCGCGACATCTGACCGCGATATGGTCCCGCCGTGGAAGGTGGAAATATCCGTGAGTGCCCGAATCGCATCGCGGCCCGGCTTGTCGTTCAGCACCGAGGGACGAACGAGGACCCAGTCAAGGCCGCTCTCCCTGACAATTGTTTCCTGCCGATTCTTGTCGGCATAGACCTTGCGCAGGAGCAGCGGAAAAATCAGGTTGTCGAAAAGAAAGCCGCCGTGCCCGGTACTGTCGCCGGCGCCCATCCCTGTAATGCAGACCAGCCGCGAGACGTGCTCGATCTTCATCGCGCTCACGAGCGCACGTGTCGCCGACGAGAGAAGCGTCACCTCGCGGAACGGGCTCGCCGCCGTGCCGAGCGCGCTGATCACGGCGTCCCGGCCCTTGAGCGCCTGGGCCAGCACCTTCCCGTCGCGGGCGTCTCCGACGATGAGTTTGGCTCCCTTCAGGTCACCCGCCTTTTCCGGGGAACGCACAAGCACACTGACATCGTATCCCCGAGCCACTGCCTGACTGACGATCAGGCGGCCGGTGCCCCCCGTTGCACCCAGGACCAGTATCTTCGGTTGCGCAGCCTGAACGGTATCGGTTTCTGAATTTTGCATGTTAGCCATCCAAGAGTTCATGGGGAGGGTCAGAGCCGGCCATCGGCCAGCAATTCGCGGGTGCGCTTCAGGGTGGATAGAAGAGCGGCCTTGTAGCCATTGCCGCCTTCGAACATCGCCTGTTCGGCCTGCTCCTCGGGACCGTTCGGCTTTTTGCCGCGCAGGCCGAGATAGCAGTAGAAGCGGAGTTGCAGCGTGCCGTCGGGGCTTTCGAACAGTTCGTTGATGATCGCGCCCTCGCGCGGCCCGGTGGCCTGGAAGAACGTGACCTTGCTCCCGGGTTCCAAAGTGATGATCTCGCGCAGATCAGCGCCGGCGATCGTGGCTTCGCGGACGAAATGGGTCGCACTTTCTTCCACGACATCACAGCGGGTGCAGAGGCCCGGCGGCAGGAATTCCCGGGCGTCGCGAGCCTTGAGTTCGAGGCCGGCCCAGACTTGCGCACGGGTCAGCTTTGCCTCGCCTTCCGGGTTCACCGGGACGGTGGCGGTCGAATAGATCATTGTGAATCTCCTTCCTGGGTTGGGTTTGCCAAAACACACCCCGTAAATTAGTGATCCACATTTACGCCAATAGATATTATGTTTGGATAGATCGTCTCATGAGTGGAACAGATGGATCTGCTTGCCCTCTCCGATTTCAACCTCGTCGCCCGGCATGGCGGGTTCGGACGTGCCGCACGCGCGGCCGGCCGCCCGAAGGCGACCCTGTCCCGACGAGTCGCGGAGCTGGAAGCCAGCCTCGAACTGCGCCTGTTCGAGCGCGGCGGCCGTGCGCTGAAGCTCACCGAGGAAGGCCGGGCGCTCTACGAGCGGACGGGCGCACTGCTGACCGAGATCGATGAGACCGCGACGGCAATTGCCTCGAACGGAAGCCGCCCGCGCGGCTTGCTGCGCATCAGCGCACCCCTCTTCTTCTCACAGATCGCGATGGGGAAGCTCGCCGCTGAATTCACCGTGAAGTACCCGGAAGTGAGACTTGAAATCACAAGCGAAGATCGAGCCGTCGACATGGTCGAGGAAGGATATGACCTGGTGATAAGGGTCGATCCCGAGCCGGATGAAAGTCTTGTCGGGCGCATTTTTTTGCGCGACCGCCTGGTGGCTGTGGCCAGTCCTGCGGTGACCCGGCCAACGGATCATCGGGCCGTCCCGGCTGTCGTGCGCGGGACGAGCGATCAGAGTGCTATCTGGGATGTGACGACATCGGCGGGAAAATCGCGCGTCGCGGTTGATCCCATCCTTCGCTTGTCATCACTGATCATGGTGCGCGACGCGGTCCGCGTTGGCGCCGGCGCCGCTCGCCTGCCAATTTCACTCGTGAGTCACGACCTGGCGGCAGGCACGCTTGTGCACTGGGGCGATGTGGACGGTCCGGAAATAGCTCTTTGGACGCTCTATCCGACACGACGACTGTTGAGCGCTCGCGTGTCGGCTTTCCTCGATCACCTGAAGGAAGCCTTTCCGAAGGGAACGCCCGACGAACTTGCCGCCTATATCGGCGCATGAATCGGATTCCTGCACTCTGGCTGTGGTTTACGGACCGTCGCTGCTGCTCCGGTTTTGCCGATCAGTCATAGAGCGAGTATCTCTTCCAGTCCTTGCGTTCGACCTTTTCGCCGATCTTGTAGGTCAACGCCTTGACGTCCATATGGCGGGGGCCGGTTTTGCACTTGTAGGAAACAAAATACCAATCGCCCCGGCTTCTGAACGACGCCCCCTCGGCATCGATCGAATCGCCCTTATAGCTCGGGTCCGTGACGGTATAGGCAATCACCTTGTCGACGCTGAAGCCGAGATGACTTTTGTTGATCCGCGACATCAGCTCGATGTCGCAGGCCTGTTCCAGACGGGCGGTCGGCTCGATCTTCAGGAGCTCCTTCCTGGTGCCTGCATCGACGGCATGCGCGGGCGCGTTCGCCAGGATGGCAGCCGTCAAGATCAAAAAACGATAGTCTGCTTTCAACACGATGACTCGGTTCCTTCGTAGCTGTTTTGGACGGAGTCGTCCTTGAACAGGGCGAAAGTACGGCCCGCAACGTGCGGCAGATGCGCCATCGAGGACTTGCGATGGTTTGTCATCGAAGCCCTCGGGAATCGCCCGTCTCAGACCTGCGCCAGGCCGCCGTCGACGAAGACCTCGCCGCCGGTCATGAAGCTGCTGTCGCCGGAGGCGAGGAACGCCGCAACGGCCGCGGTTTCCGCCGGGTCGGCCATCCGTCCGAGCGGCGTGGTGGCGCCGAGCGCCGTCATCGCCTCCTCGCCCACGACCTCGATCGCCAGTTCCGTGCGCGTCGGTCCTGGCGACAGGACGTTGATGCGGATGCCGCTGCCCTTCAGGTCGAGCGCCCAGCTTCGCGCCAGGTTGCGGATCGCCGCCTTGGTGGCGCTGTAGATGCTGAACTGCGGCGTGCCCATGACGCCCGTCGTGGACCCGGTGAGGATGATCGACGCGCCGGCCGACAGTAGCGGCAAGGCCTTCTGAACCGTGAACAGAGTTCCCTTCACGTTGATATCGAAAGTCTCGGCATAGTGTTCCGGCGTGATCGCACCCAGCGCCGCAATTGCTCCTGTGCCGGCATTGGCGAAGACGATGTCGAGCCCGCCCCGCTCCGCCTTCACCGCCGCGTAGAGCCGGTCGAGGTCGTCCGGGTCGGTCACCGAGCCGCGCACCGCCCGGGCATTCGGCCCCAACTGCTTCAGGGCCGCGTCGAGCGCCGCCTGCCGCCGTCCGAAGATATAGACGAACGCGCCTTCTTCGATGAAGCGTTTCGCCGTCGCCAGGCCGATGCCGGTTCCGCCGCCCGTTACCACCGCCGTCTTGTTTTCCAACCGTCTCATGATGTGCTCCTTCATTGAGGTTGCACATAGCTGGCGGCCTACCTACCTAGGGACAAGTATGCACCTTTTGGTAAGTGCCCAAAAATGTCAGACCGTTCCGAAACGACCTCGCCCGAGATATCGCCCGGGGTGTCGCCCGCCTTGCAGGCCTGCTCACCAACCTTGCCGGGTTTCACCTGCGGCCTCGATGCGACCCTGCGGGTCATCGCGGGCAAGTGGAAGCCTTTGATCCTCTACTTCCTCGCCCAGGGCGGGCCGACCCGCTACGGGGAACTTCGGCGCGCCATCCGCGACGTCAGCGACAAGATGCTGATCCAGCAGCTCAAGGAGCTGGAGGCCGACGGCCTGGTGAAGCGCACCGATTACAAGGAAATCCCGCCGCGGGTGGACTACAGCCTCACCCCTCTTGGCGTCAGCCTGGCCAAGGCGCTCGTGCCGCTCTGCACCTGGGGCACTGAAAACATGGCCGAGGTGACGCGCGTGTTCGCGCAGCGGGAAGCATGGAAGAGCGTGAGGAAGTAGCAGGCTGATCAGCGCATTGTTAGATCGCGGCGATAACCCGCTGAAGCTTGCTGGTGACGGATTCAGCAATCGTTCGCAGCGCCGGATTTCCGACCTGCTGCATGGATATCGCAGGGTCGATGGCAGCAACTTCGATCTTTCCGCCTCCAATATCCTGCACAATCACATTGCACGGCAGCATCGTTCCAATCTTGTCATCGGCTGTCAGCGCTTGATGTGCTAGCGGAGGGTTGCATGCGCCGAGGATTCGATAATCCTGGAAATCGATATTGAGCTTTTTCTTCATCGTTTCTTTGACGTCGATATCGGTCAACACACCAAATCCTTCGGCTTTGAGCGCCTCGATAACGCGTTCGACAACGGCAGCAAAGTCACCCGTCAAGGTTTTGGAAATGTAATATTTCATCTGAATGCCCCTGTTCGAGCCGGGAGTGCTGCGAAAGACGCGCCTCGTGAATTGCGACCGCGATACCCGATCTGCGATGTAAGATATCAGCCTACGATGTCTTTTTTCTTTTGCAGATATTCATCGCGATTGATCTCGCCGCGGGCGTAACGCTCTTCCAACACGTCGAGCCCGGTTGAACGCCGCGGCAGCAACTGGTGGCCGTTATGCGCTCCGGCCGAACGCATCAGCCAGAACACAAGGGCAACGATGGCGATCAGGGCAGCGATCCAGAAGATCATATGAAATGCCCCATATCCATAGCCGTAACCCCAATTGCCCATCATGCCCCATTGCGGTCCATATCCATAACCCATGATCATTGCTCCGGTTGGACGTAGCCGTTGTGACGATTGAAATCGAGCCGCTGGACAAGCGAATTGCCCTGCCTGGTGACGACGTCAGCGACAATCGTGTCGGCATCCTTTTGCTTGATGTCACCGAGGGTCAAATTCGGGTTGCGGATCATTTGCTCGAGATATTGCTTGACCTGATCTATCGTCAGATTCAGGTCTCCCTGGTTGCCGGGCCTATTGCTGTACATCATGCCGGGTCCATAGCCGCCGCCATATCCTGGACCGTAACCGCCCATCATCGGACCAGGGCCGTAGCCACCTCCGTACATCATCCAACCAGGTCCATAGGCGCCACCGTAACCACCGCCCATCATGTAGCCCGGTCCATAGCCACCGCTATTCGGGCCGTAACCGCCCATCATTCCCGGGCCATAGGGTTGAGCTTCGACCAGCACCGCCCCGGCAACAATCGCAGCCCCAGCCGCCATCGCAACGAGCAATAGTCTATCCATGGACTGCCTCCTCCTCGTGAAGTACGGCCTCCTCATGCACCTTTATAGGAGGCGCAGTGCGCGCTTGGAATTGATCAGGATCAAATAGCCGTCACGCGCAGAGCGCCGCGTATCGTGCCGATAAGTAACGGATCAGCATGGACCTGCCTTAGGGTCGAGTCGTGACACAAGTTCCGAAATCGGAGCCTCGAACCACGCGCCACGCACTCAGCAGTCATGAATGTTGCCCAACAAGCCGCGACGATCGGGCGCCATCAGCACCAAGCATCTCGGTGATGCAGTGCGCGCCGCTATGCAGCCATCTCTCCGCGCACCA